>VYLR01000072.1_pt1 | contig 55882 bp, 53 predicted proteins | sample 5114291 | NCBI WGS metagenome assembly VYLR01 (sample SAMN12291774, study PRJNA351875) | freshwater metagenome | isolation source: freshwater lake | place: USA: Michigan, Lansing Lake | collected 2013-08-14 | reverse complement strand
TCGGAGAAATGGTCAGAGAAATAATCGAACAAGAAAAAGCTAGACTCATCTATTTACCTCCTTATTCTCCCGAATTCTCTCCTATTGAAAACTTTTGGTCAAAAGTGAAAGCGATGTTAAGAAAACTGAAGGCGAGAACTTACAAAGACTTAATAGAAGGGATTGAATTGGCTATGTTAGAAGTTACTCAGAAAGATATTCGCAATTGGTTTACTCACTGTTGCTACTGTACCTCATAAGTCAGAGAAACGCTATATTACCCGAACTGTTTGCATTACAGACGACCACGATATCGAAGAGACAACCCGACTCAATACCTTGAAGCTGTTTAATGGGACTTAGGCATTTTCGGGATTTTCCTTGATCTATCTGGGTTTCAGCGATTTTGGGCTTCTCGAAGTAAATCCCAAGCAGGGATTGGGGTTGAGGCTTTTCTCGATTTGTTTTTTGTCTAAGTCCCATTAAGTAAGTGGAGCAAAGGTTTAATACTCCGCTCACACCAGAATGAAATAATCACAAGGTTTTTCATAATGTCTTATAACGGTATGCGCTTGAGTGAGATACAGACAAAGCCCTGGCTTGCCTAGCCTAGTTTATAGCTAGTGACAGTGTACCTTATACGACTGCACACGGCTCTATATCCCATATTCCGCAACTCTATCGATAGCGTCTAGCAATTAATTAATACACTACTAGATATGTAGTTCTTTTGAACTCAGCACCAGTTACAAAGTAGTATTATTGAATTACTCTACCTGTAGGGTATGGCTGGCGGAATGTCGGTTATATTGGTTTTTTCCATTGTTTAACTTTTTCAGGGTTTATATAGATAGAAGCAAGCCTGATCTCCTCGGTGTTCTTGATTTAGCTCTTTCGCCTTACGCTTAAAGGATTCAATCTCCTCAGATGAAAAGTTCACAGAATTACTTTCTCTCAAGGGAATATCTTTTAAATATTGTTCGCTCGCCCAAAATTGAAATTCGTTCGAGTCATAAACGATATGGCTGAGTTGAAAGCCTGTCTTCTCGCATAATACTTGAATACTGTCAGGTGTGTGTAAAAAGAAATGACGAGGTGCATCCAGTTGGACCCAATTGACTTGATATTTTTCCCAAGCCCAAGAGGACACAACTGGAATTCTCAGCAATAAATACCTCTGAGGATTGAGCAAACGATATAGTTGTTTGAAAACCTCATAAGGTTCAGCCATATGCTCGAAGCTATGATGTAACGTGATAAAATCAAACTGTTTCTCTATATTCTTTAATTCTTTGTTATAGATTGTCACTCCCTCTACTAAGGTGTTCCGAGGAGCGTAAGGTTCAACGCCTGTTAGATTAGAAAAACCTTGTTCCCTCAAATAATACAGCAAGGAGCCGACCCCACAGCCGACATCCAAAATTGCTGAATTGATACCGATATTTATCCTTTTGAAGTCCCCGATCCAATCCCAACCCGACCAAACAGGAGCGTTACCGATAGCAGTATATGAAGATACCAGTTTTCCCACAATATTAGGAGATTCTAGAAGATACTTAGTTCTCTGAAGTTTTAACCAACTTTTTAAGCTTCTATCTTTCTTGTCCAAAATGTTCTTCGGTTTGCCCCAATAATTACTTGGATAATACTTTTCCATGTTGTCGGGAATTTCTTTTATCTGAAGACAACCACAGTGAGAACATTGGAAATATTCAAAATTGTCTCGATAGCCGAACATCATTTCTTTGACAGTATAAGTGCGGTTATCGTCGCCGTTTTGACAGACTCTACACTTTAGCTCATCGAAATTACTCATAGATAAAGACCCCCTCAGAATACCATCATTTACATTGTATGACAAAATTCTTCCAAAAACTACCCTCAATCTTGAAAGATATCATAAGTTTTTAAAATTTCATGAATATCTTTAACAAAGGGAAAAGGGTCACTATCTGAAAGATAATCATCGAGACGAGATTTGCCTAACCAACCTCTACCTGGATCTTCTATGAATTTCTGACATAAGATAACAAGTTCACTGGCGATATATTCAGGGTAGAATAATTCAAATGGGACGGAGGTAATATTTTCGTGCCACAGAGAAAGGTTTTTATTCTCAAAATCATTGGTAATGACTTGCATCCCGGAATGAGCCATTTCTAGCGGAGGGTAACTCGGATGGGGAGAAACCATTAATGAGATTCCTATCGCAGAATTAGCAAGAGTGACAGCATAATCCTCTAAGCTTAACTTACCTAAGCTTTTGATCACCAGATTGTCATTAATTGGGATGTCAGGGTGAGACTCTCCAGCAGAGAGGATTTCCCACTTATTAGCTTCTGGGAATTGTTTCTGCCAAATACGGATACTCTCAACAATTATACTAAAAGCATTTCTGGGAGTTGAAGGCCGACCATAAATTATTTGATTAGTTTGCTCTAGATAAAAAACAATTGACAAAAATCGCTAAATGCCTTTCTATATAAGGGTTCCATCCCTTATAACCCCCGTCCATTGCATAACACAAACCGAAGAGCCCTTAGTTGTTCCTTTCAGCTTAAGTAAATTATCGAGAAGGACTTTATTAAGGCTCGGTTCAAAACTATATTCATGATCAAACCTATAGTTTTGTAGATGGAAGTAATCTTGAAGTGTTTTGGTGTTAAAAACTGCTATCATTGGATTTTGGTATTCATAGGTGCTGCGTGCTAATGAATATTTACTAGACCAGGGATAAAAGCTAGGTTCAAAATCTTGTATTAGATAAATAATCGGCTTAATAGGCTGATTAAATTCTTGGGACTGCCATGAAGTCAAACGCTGTGCTATATAGGCGGTTTTCCAAAAAGTTGTAATAAAAATATCTTCTTTGCTGACAGGCAAATTATTACCGTATTTTTTAAGTAGCGAGACAATTTGTTTTGAAGCGTTAACATCTTCATCTAAAGAAACAAATTGATAGTGGGAATATCTGAGAATGGTACTACTACTATAATCTCCCATGATGATGATTCGTACATTGTCATAAAAACTAGCCAGTGAGTCCCAAAATTGTAAAGAGGTATTAATCCCACCAAAGGCTAACTCTTGGTTAATAGTTGGAATGATTAAATTAAGTCTTGCTCCTGAGATTTTAGAGGGACAAGGAGAAGCAAGAAAGTCAAAATCGCAAAGATAACCTAGATTCTTTTGAGGAGGGTTAAGAAACTGCTTAAATCCTCTGTATAGATAGCGTAAACGTCTATGGTTGTCCAGTTTCTCAGCAACAGTCGCTCTTAAATATTTGAGTAGTTTTGGTTGATCACTCATGATTTAGATATACCATTTAAAATTTTCTGTTACTCTCTTTATTAGATTACACTTCATCTTTATGAGAAAGGCTGTCAACTATTTTTTACACGAAGGAGAAATAATTGATGGAGAATTGAATTATGTCTTTGACTTGACAAGGTTGTTTATTTTCTGTTTTAGTCTGCCATATTTGAAAGCTAAATATCGCTGACTGAACAACCATCTTTTTTCAAGTTGACTTAAAGCAGACCATTTTTCGTAGGTAGGAAAAGCCACATCTTTAAAAAAAGATATCCATTGATTTAAAGTGGTTTCAATTGTGTGTTCTTTCGCCCTCATATAACCGTTTTCAACCATTTTTTGATAAAGTTCTGGAGAACTTTTCAGACGACGAACTGCTTCAATTGCCTCCTCTAGAGAGTGAATAATAATAAAATCTAACTCCGTCTTTCTTTCTGCTAAAAAGCCTAATTCTGGAGTCAAAAGGGCGGGAACACCGGCGTGCCAAGCATTAATTAGCTTAATAGAACCTTTATTAGGATAATTTCGAGAGTCAAAACTACGGGCGGCTACAATCACATCTAGATTAGTATAATTGTTCCATTGAAGTTTATCCCAAATCGGCATCCAATGGCAATTGAGAGTAGCCAAAGACTCTGCCCATGCTTCCGACCTTAATTCCGGTGCTAACTGACCCCTGGTGCCAATGTAAGAAATATTCTCGACTAGGGTGTTCCGTTCCCTATCTCTGGGAATTAACCCCGGCATCGGCCAATGACTAATTAGATAGGGGTTCCAAATAGAGTCTTTAACCTTCTCCCAACTAGACGGATTATAAACAATGTGTAGGTGAGCCGAAGGGTGATATTCTTTGTCGCTTTGGACACAAATTAACATGACCTTATCCAGGAAAGGATAGTCATTATCTAGGGTATCTCGGTCGGCGATTAAAATTCCTTGCTCTGGGATTTCTCCGGCTATTTCACAAGGAAAGCCGGCTTGTCTGAGATGAAAGTAGGTTTGGGCTATCCAAGCTGTAAAATTGCTATGATCGCCGGTCCATAGAGTTTGGTCTTCCTTGATATTTTTTTGTCTGATTTCGTCAGGGGCGTAAAAATAGATTGTTCGCATTTATATAAGGCCAAAGCATTCTTTGTCCCGTAGTCTAGCGCAAAAACGCTTTGCCGTCAATTGTCCCTCAAGAGGTCAGCAATTCTGATTATGGAAACCAGCCAGCCAAACCCCTAGTCTCAAGAAATACATTTGATCGCCTCCCAGGGTGGATAATTAGGAAACAATCCCTTGAGCTAGGGAAATAGTACCAGGCTTCGCTTTAAGTAATTGACCGACCACGGCAATAATCGGTGTTTGTACCCCATCCATGGGCAAGAGAAGGTTTTTCATCAGTTGTGGTAAAGTAAAAACCAAGAAAGAAAGCCAGTATTTATTATGAAAAATCATTGACTAAAATAACGCAGTCCCTTTACCAATCTTTCCACTGCCGTTAAAGCCGTTTCTGGAGATAAAGCACCGTAGGCAAGACGCAAATAACAGCCTTCTGTTATCCCAAAAGTTGAACCGGGTAACACCGCCACCCGCTGCTGCTCAATTAAACTTTTAACTAACTGAAAATCATTCTTGTCTGTGTTAATTTTCAGGAAGAAATAAAAAGCACCTTCCGCAGTGGCAACATCACAGATATCGCCGATTGATTCTAGAGCATTCAGGCAAATTTCTCTAACTTGACTGATGGTTTTTAACTGTTCTAAAGGATAGCTTTTACCCACCTGCAACGCCCCTAGGGCTGCGTATTGCGAAACCACCGGCGGACAGATTAAAATAGTATCCTGAATCTTATTAATCGCCTCAGATAAATGTTCCGGTACTACCATATAACCAATGCGCCAACTGGCAAAACCGTAGGCTTTTGAGAGACTAAATAAGGAAATAGTCCAGGATTCACTACCAACAATTGCCGCTGGGGAAAAGTGGCGGACATGGTTATAGGTAAAATACTCATAAGCCTCATCGTGAATGTGATAGATGCCCTTTTTTTGACAAATTCGATTGACTTCTCTTAGGGTATTTTCTGGATAAACTACTCCCGTGGGGTTATTAGGAGAAATCGTCACCACTGCCTTAGTTTTTTCCGTGATTGCCTCTTCAATGGCGGCTGGACGCAATTGATAATTTTTGTCTGTGGCGACCAAAATAACTTGACAATCAGCCATTTTTATGGCCATTTCATGATTGAAATAAAAGGGAGTATTGAGAATAATTTCATTCCCGGGGGAAGTAATGGCTAAAATGGCATTCATAAAAGCCATATTACTGCCCGCCGTCACAAAAATTGCCTGTTTATCGCTGATTTCTATCCGATTATCTTCGGCTAGTTTTTCCCGAATTACTGCTAATAAGGGGGGAATTCCCGCCACAGATTGATATTGATGATTTTTGGGATTGGCTAAGAATAAAGATAGAGATTCGATCGCCTCCCGGGGTGGATAATAGGAAACAACCCCTTGACCTAGGGAAATAGTACCAGGGTTCGCTTTAATTAATTGACCGACCACGGGAATAATCGGTGTTTGTACCCCGTCCATGCGGGAGAGAAGGTCTTTCATTAAAGTAATCAATGGAGCCGAGCAGAGTCGAACTGCTGTCCAAATTAGGTATTGACTGTCCGTTCATTCACAGGTTTAGTTTCGATTACCCTCGAAACGGGGACTGTCACTTATCCCGGACAGTGGGATGCTCTAGTTAAAGCTTAGACGGTTAACTAACTAGAGAAAGTTAAACGTGGCATCCGTTGGGGGTTGATCCATAGTCCTTAACGGAGTCAAACTATGAATGCTCGAGTCGATTAGAGACTATTAGGCAGCTACAGGAGCGGCTTTACGAGCGAAAGGAACGATGTTGTTCGCATTTACTTTTTGTTTGAGCCTTTGATTTACGAGAGGAGACTCACTCTCGACCTGTATCACGGGGGAGCTTTCGCTAACCTGTCGAAACCGTTACGGCCCCTTGTGCTTACATTCTGATTATAGCATATTTTTTTGAGCTAGGAAAGATAATCAGTACCTATCCACCCTAGAGAGCTAAATCTGTGGGGCTAAATTTCTTGTGAATCTGAGGAAAACCTAACTGTTTAATCACTTGATGTTTGCGTTCTTCCTCAAGGGACGACAACTGATTATAATTAACCCAGTGAATACAGTTAACTGGACAAGTCTCGATCGCTTCTTGAATAATTTCTTCTTCGTCACCGTCCTGATTATAGACACGAGAGCGACCGTATTCGCCTTCAATAAAAAAGGTATTGGGGGCAACGTGGGCGCAGTGTTTACAACCGATACAAGTGACCTCATCGACGTAAACCGCTTTCTGGCGCAGTAAACCGCCCAATTCCGGTTCAAAACCAGTGCGATCGGGGGAATCTCTTAGGAATCCCCCCAACTCTGGTTCAAAACCAGAGCGTTCGGGAGAAAAATCAGCCATTAGGCACTCCAACGTTGTACCACTAGACGAATAGAACCATCAGTATTTTTTTCCTGTGCTGCCACCTGAAAACCCTGTTTAGCAGTTTCTGCCAGAATGGTGTGGTAGGCATAACCTTGATTTACTTTTCTTAAAAATCCTTCTACGGTTAGGGGTTGTTGCCAGTATTGCAAATCGGCAACTAACTCGTACTCGTTACCATTCCAGCGAAAACCGATATCGTAATTGTTATCTTGTTCAATTACCACCTCTGCGGTTAAAGTTTGACCTTGATAACCTTTGACAGGGTGAGAACCCTCTTTCCATTCCATACCCATATCCGTTAGGGCGGCTTTTAGGTAGGATAGATCGCGGATTTTGGTTTTGATATTGCTAAAGTGTGACATGGTTTTTCAGTGGCTTAAATAAAGGGATTGGGAAAGATGAAAAATTACCAGTCGCTAAAAGTGGCTTTGTTGCTGACTTTCTCTGACTGGCTGACGGTTTGATGGTAATAATCCGAGGTTTTCTCTTGAGACATCAGCTGCCCGAGTTGTGCCTCGATCGCCGCCGTCACCTCTTGACAAGATGAACCGACTATGCCTGTCACCTTTTCCATGACGCGACCATCGGGATAGATAATAAACTCTAGGCTTTCCATGCTCATAGCTCTTCTCAGCGTGATCTGGGGTTTGCAAAGCTCCCTATCGTTTTAATTTACGATAGTTTGCTAATCGTAGCAATCTGGTTAAAATTTTAGCAAAACTTTATATTATCTCACCCAACCACTTTCATTTTTTGTAAGTTTCCCGTAACTTTTCTTCATCGTCAAGGGCGAACCTTAACCCAGGAGGCATAATTTAACAAAACTACACAAAAAAGACGACCTGAAGCGATAGATTGAAAATAAAGGAGATGCAACGGCGAACCACGACCGCCGAGATCGGAGAATTTTGTCTATAGGAATCAGAACAAATATGAATAAACAAATAGCCAGCGATCGCCTTCGGATCGGTGTTTTAGGTTTTGGTGGTTTGGGACAGGCTGCCGCTAGAATTCTCGCCCCCAAACAGGAAATGCTCTGGACTGCCGCCGCCGATAAAGCTGGTTTTGCCTACCACAAAGACGGTCTAGATGTCAATACCTGTAACAAAATTTATCATGACCGGGGTTCGATCGGTTATCTGGAAAATTACGGCAGTCTCAGCGAGAACAGTATCGAGGAATTAATCAAAACTGCCGACGTAGAAGGCTATTTTCTCGCCTTACCGAATTTACCTAACAATTTCATGGCCGATATCGCTAAAACTTTCATTCGCTTAGGTTGGCGCGGGGTTTTAGTCGATGCTCTCAAACGTACCAGCGCCATGGCACAAATCTTAGCACTACAAGCAGACCTAGAAGCCGCTGGCATCACCTACATGACCGGCTGCGGTGCTACCCCCGGACTATTAACTGCGGCGGCTGCCCTAGCTGCCCAGAGTTATGGGGAGATTCATAGCGTTAAAATTACCTTTGGTGTGGGAATTGCCAACTGGGAGGCTTATCGTGCCACTATTCGCGAAGATATCGCCCATTTACCCGGTTACAACCCAGAAACAGCCCACCAGATGAGTGACGCGGAAGTGGAAATGCTGTTAAATAAAACCAATGGCATTCTCAGCCTCGAAAATATGGAACACGCGGACGATATTATGCTGGAATTGGCCGGAATTTGTGGACGCGATCGGGTTTCCGTCGGGGGTGTGGTGGATACGCGCAACCCGAAAAAGCCTTTAAGTACCAATGTTAAAGTCACGGGGCGGACTTTTGAAGGCAAAATTTCCACCCATACCTTCACTTTAGGTGATGAAACCAGTATGGCGGCTAATGTCTGCGGGCCAGCTTTCGGTTATCTGAAAGCGGGGGTTTCCCTGCATCGTCGCGGTATCTACGGATTATGGACAGCAGCGGAGATTATGCCGCAATTTGTGCGCTAGGGGTTTCTCTGGCGTAAAATAGCTAAAACTTTCGGGAAAATAGCGGGTAAGGGAGCGATCGCTTCTAGGCTCTCTCCCGTGACCGGATGTATTAAGATTAAACGATAGGCGTGGAGTAATTGCCCTGGTAGATTAATTCCGATGGAACGACCGGAACTATAGAGGGTATCCCCAAGAATCGGATGACCGATGTGGCTGCTATGAACGCGAATTTGATGAGTTCTGCCCGTTTCTAGGCGAAATTCCATTAAGGTGTAGTTGCCTAGTCTTTCCTTGATTTGCCAGTGAGTGACAGCATTTCTACCTCCTTTTTCCACGGCAATAATGGCCATCTTTTGGCGATCGCTGCGGTGACGACCGATTGGCAGATCAATTGTACCTGTTTCGCTTTTGGGGACACCGCGGACAAGGGCAATATATTCCCGGCGGGCAGTTTTGGTTTTTAATTGTGCCTGTAGGTGTTGATGGGCCTGGTCGGTTTTGGCAATAACGATCGCACCCGTGGTATCCTTATCTAAGCGGTGGACTATACCGGGGCGTTGAATTCCACCAATTCCGGCTAAATTTGGGCAGTGATGCAGTAAAGCGTTGACCAAGGTTCCCGATTCGTGGCCGGGAGCCGGATGAACCACTAAATCGGCAGGTTTATTGATAATAATTAGATAGTCGTCTTCGTAAAGAATATCAAGCTCGATCGCCTCGGCGGTTAATTGCAGGGGTTGACTGTCGGGAATGGTAATCTTTAAGCGATCGCCTTGAGCAACTTTAGTATTTTTATTGGTGCAAATTTGACCATTTAACTGTATATATCCCTGTTCTATCAGTTTTTGCAGCCTCGATCTCGAGAAATCGGGCAATTGTGACCCCATCCAAGCATCTAAACGTTCTTTTTTTCCCGCAACTTCTAAGTTTAATTGGTTCATCGATTTTTAGTTATCAGGGTGTAGGGTGTAGGAGAATCAAGAAAAACTGACTTGAGATTATTTAAACTTAGCTCAACAATTCCAGTTATTTTAACAGTAATTGAACTTGCTCTGGCTGCTTGAGATGGAAATCTTGGGATTAAATTTTCCTGATTTTTAAGTAGGTAGGTGTTAAAAACGTTGAGATGTCCCCTTGTTAAAGATGGATTAAGGGTAGGGTTGATTCATGAATCAACCCTAGGATGAATCAACCCTAGTATTAAGGGGGGATCGAACCCAAAATCTATCTTCAATTTAATTATAACCAGCTACTTAACGACAAAAGCCAGAGCAAATCAGTAGAGATTTCCTCATCTCCAAAAAATAGAGAGACGTTGCTATAATCAACGTCTCTAGATCAGAAATTAATCAATCAGAGTAAGCCAAGCTGTTTTAAACAAGCGAATTTTGCCCACTTTAGTCAACAAAAAAACCATTTAAAACTCCTGAAATGATCGAAACCACGATCGAACCGAATAAAGCAGCAAAAAATGATTTTACCTCAAAACCACTAATAAAATAGGAGGCTAAAGAAAAGGAAATGGCATTGACCACAAAAATAAATAACCCTAGGGTCAAAATAGTTAAAGGCAGGGTAAAAAGAATCAACACGGGTCTAATAATAGCATTAATTAAACCCAAAGCGACAGCGGCAATTAAAGCCACGGTAAAATCTTTAATTTCTATACCGGGTACTATGTGCGCTGTAATCAATAAAGAGACGGCGGTAATCAACCAACGGAGGAAAAAAGATAACATAAGCCCATCCATCTAAGATAGTTCATCCTCATCTATTTTAATCGACATCGCCACTTAAAGGGATGCCGGTTTTCAGGGGATGGGAACGAAAAGTGATATTGACTCCTTCTTCTGATTGTTCCAATACCAATAAAGGAGTCGGTTTCGCTTTTTTATCCCAACTCATTAAAACTATTTGTCCATGAATAGTTGGTTGCCAATTAGCTTGATCTGAGTCCGCAGAAAGAAAGGTTTTTATACAATTAATAATCTCGTTAACGGTAGCGGAACTGGTTTGGGTGGGAAGTTTTGTCAGTTTAATCTGAATCCGAAATAAAACCCCTTTATTCCATTTTCCTTCCTGTGCTTCCACTTCGTAGGTGACCTCAAAAGTTTCATTAATCTGTCTTCCTGCACCGACAATTCCTAGGGCATTTTTTGCTGTATTTGGTCGTAAAGCTTCGCCGATTAAGTTAGTTATTTTCATCTTAATCTGGTTAAAAATGACGGAACGAAAAACCGCCTCATCCATCCTCATCCGTAAATAATCGAGATTAAATGCCCTAGAATGGACAAGATCGGGGTCGGTTTCCATTTTTTTGATGGTGTGAAGTGCTAACTTGAACTTTTTTTTAAACTCTTTACTTTTAAATTGTTCAATCCTAACTTTTTTTTTGATCTGTTCTATTTGGAGTTTGCCGTAAATAATTAAACAGATCAAAGCAATAGTTAAGGCAATTGTGCTATAAAACCAAGGAGAATTGGAGGGAGAGATTTCAACCGCCGGTTCAGGAGAAGGAACTTGGACGATGGAATTTTCTTGAGAAAACACCGATGGACTCGAAAACCAGACAGGGAACATAGTTTCGGTTACATTGATAATAAACAGCAAGATATGATCAGACTATCACTCCAGGAAAAGAGGCAGGACTAAACATGATATCTAGAAATAATTTTAGCCAGAACTGGCAAGGACAAATCGGTACAACGAGAATCGTTCAGGGAGCAACTGCTATTTTAATACTAGGGAGTCTGCTTTTTCTCCTCTTGGTACAACCTAGTTTAGCATCTCCTGGGCCACCTAATTCGGTCATCGCGGCTGTCCGTCAAGATTTGAGTCGGAAAACCAAGATATCCGTTAATCGCTTGCAAATTCAAGCAGCACAACGACAAACCTGGCCCGATGGTTGTTTAGGATTAGCTAAACCGGGAGAATTATGTACTCAAGCGCTGGTGCCAGGATGGCGAATTGTTCTGACTGATAACCAAAAAACTTGGGTTTATCGCACCGATAGCAGTGGCGCTAATCTCCGCCGGTTAGGTGAGGAGTCAGTAGTCAGTAGTCAGTAGTCAGGAGAATTAAGAATGAGCATTAATCAATTAAATGGTCTATTCACAGATTTTAGGCAATTTTATGCCTATTTTTCTGATTTTTGCCCTCTCAAAAATTAATTATGCAAGAACTTTCTTGATATTTTCTGGCTGCTTTTTGGGCATCCTCAAAGCAGTTAGTCCGGCAGCAGGAGACAATATGTTTTTAGCACATCGATCGATTATTGGCACTCGTTTGGATGCCACCAGTTATCAAGATGCTTGCGATCGCATTCAGTCCTGGGTGGAAAATAATCTCTCCTGCTATATTGTCGCCGCTAACGTCCATGTGGTGATGATGGGTTATTGGCACAAAGCCTATCGTCGTCTGATTAATGGCGCTAATCTGGTGACACCGGATGGAATGCCTCTCGTCTGGGGATTGCGCTTACTGGGGATTAAACAACAAAGTCGCGTCTATGGCCCTGATCTTATGTTAGCCTGTTGCGAGCGGGCTGCCCGCTGCCAAATCCCCATCTATCTCTACGGTGCCACAGAAAAGACCCTAATTGATCTGCAAGCCAATCTTAAACAGCGTTTTCCTGATTTAATTATCGCTGGTAGCTATTCCCCCCCTTTTCGTCCCCTCAGCGACGATGAAGAAGCGCAAGATAGGGACAGAATCCAGCAATCCGGGGCTAAATTGGTTTTTGTCGGGTTGGGATGTCCCAAACAAGAACAGTGGATGGCCCGACAACAGGGAAAATTAAAGGCTGTTATGTTGGGAGTCGGCGCCGCTTTTCGTTTCCACAGTGGTGAAGTGTCTCAAGCACCCGGTTGGGTGATGAAAATCGGCTTAGAATGGCTCTATCGTTTGTTTCAAGAACCCGGTCGTCTCTGGCAACGCTATTTAATTAATAATCCCATTTTTTTGCTTCTTTTTGCCCTGCAACTCCTGCGAGGCCGGGAAAAGTAAACAGTAATCCAGTCATCAGTCCTCAACTATCGTTAAGATGGATAGGAGAAGGCAAAGTTTTATCTACGTTTAGGAGTTCCTGCTAACGATGACACAAGCTACTCAGATTCAAGGAAAAGGAATTTTACTCAGTGAGGCTGCCCTCAAACACCTTACCACGCTCAAAAAGCAACAGGGCAAGGATTTATGTCTGCGCGTGGGTGTGCGTCAAGGTGGTTGTTCGGGAATGTCCTATATGATGGATTTTGAGCATCCTAGCAATATTGGCCCCCAAGATGAGGTTTTCGATTACGATGGCTTCAAAATTGTCTCTGATAAAAAAAGTCTGCTCTATCTCTACGGTCTCATGTTAGATTACAGCAACGCGATGATCGGCGGTGGTTTCCAATTCACTAATCCCAACGCCAGTCAAACCTGTGGTTGTGGTAAGTCTTTTGGCGTTTAATTATTTCTCCGGGGTGATACCTTTCACCTCCGCCTCCCAGAGGCGATTTTTTTTTGGCCAAAACCCTTGACAAAATCGGAGACTTGACATATACTTTTTGTATAATGGGAATCCGTGCCTGCCTGCGAACCCCTCATTTTTAGGCTAGATACCCTGCTCTGAATTAGAGACGATAATAATCTGTTGATCATGATAGGGCGTTTTCATTTCGATCGCTTTCCCTTCCCTTTGTTTGTCTGTTGACCGCTGCATTACTGTCCTAGCACAATCAAAACATTGATAAAGCGCAAATTTACCGACAATCTTGCTAATTTAATCGACATTCTTCAAAGACGGGATCTCCAGGCGGTGGATGTCGCTTTAGGAGTATGTCAGCTTGGCGAATGTCAATTACCCTCTCTCGATTTAAGTCTAAAGCTGCAATTGTGGCTTTTCCCACTGCCGTCAAGCTAATAATTATTCGACCGTCTGCCGACCAAATAAAATGGTCTTGCCAACGCTCCCTTCTCGGATTAAAGAGAGGTATGTCATCCCCTGAAGCTAAGTCTTTAATAGAGACCAGATTTCCCTTGCGACGGTTGCAGTGAAAGCAAGCCAAGGCCAAATTATCCAAGCTGTCATCTCCTCCTTGAGTTAAGGGAATGACGTGGTCTATCGTCAAGGCAACATACTGCCATTTTTCTAAGGCATGGCAATACTCGCATAAATAATTGGCGCGGACGCGAATTTCTGATTGGATAACTGAGGAAAACTTTTTAGACATTAAGAGGGGTTTTGACTGAGATTCCGCAGGGTACGATTGACAAAGCTGAGGTAGTCGTCAATTTCTTCGTAGGCATCGAGTTCTTGCTTTTGTGCGGGGGTAATTGCTGATTCTTTCTCTAGTTGGAGTAATTCTTCAATCCGAGTCTGAACGGCAGTGGAAGCTCGAAATATAGCAACTCCATCTTCTAATTCTAGGCAGACGGCTCCCTCTCTGGCTAGGGCAGAGGGCAAGTGATTGAGTTTAGGGATTGCTTGGGGGGTCATTTCAGTTACCAGTTATCAGTCATCGGTGACTACCGCAGTCCAGTCGGTAGCTTGACATAAGTAATGGCAGAGATGGTTAATCGCCCTAACCCCCCACCCCCCCAACCCCCCCGACGTCGGGGGGGCAAGGGGGGGTAAGATACCTGCCAAGAATAAAGAAAAATGGTATCAGAAGGATTTTAATTTTTATCCCCATTATTATACCTACGGCTGTGGTAAGTCTTGGCGATTTTTTTTGGCCAAAACCCTTGACAAAATCGGAGACTTGACATATACTTCTTGTATAATGGGAATCCGTGCCTGCCTGCGAACCCTTCATTTTTAGGCTAGATACCCTCAATGTTAGGATAATCGGCCATGTCAGGACAAACGGGCAATAAACCACTTTTTTCTCAACACTATCTTGAGCATCGGCTGCCGGATTCTCCGGAATGGCAAGAGGATGTATCGGTGGCATTTTCCCGCTTAGAGAGTCTTTATCAACAAAAAAAGGCGATTTTGCCGACTCTTAACGAAGCGCAAACGGAAGCAGAATTAATACAACCGATTCTAGAAATTCTCGGTTTTAGTTATATACCGCAGGTAAGCAGTAGGGGAAAAGGAAGGTCAGAAAGGCCAGATTATGCCCTATTTGCCACAGAAAATGACCGTTATCAAGCCTATTCCTTCCAGAATAATGAAAAAGCCTTTTATCGTCAAGTTTTAGCGATCGCTGAGGCTAAATACTGGCAACGTTCTCTTAGTGACGTTTCTAAGAATGATCAGCGAGATATCTGGAAAAATAGTAATCCTTCCTTTCAGATAACCAATTATCTGACGGGGACGGGAGTAGATTGGGGTATTCTCACTAATGGTCGAGAATGGCGCTTATATTATCGTCAAGCGTCCTCCACAGCCACGGAATTTTATCTGGTAGATTTGATGGAACTATTAGAAGGGGGAGACCGGCAAAAATTTCCGTATTTCTGGTTATTTTTCCGTCAAGAGGCTTTTATTAAGGATATTCACGGTCAGAATTTCCTTGAACGGGTCCGGGAGGAGAGTACCACCTATGCCACCAGAGTGGGTAACGAGTTAAAAGAGTTAGTCTTCGATCGCATTTTTCCCGATATTTCTCAAGGTTTTGTATCATTAAATACAGACATACAGCCAGATTTATTGTACGAAGCGAGTTTATCCTTGCTGTATAAATTATTATTTCTTCTCTACGCAGAAGCGCGGGACTTGCTGCCGGTGAGGGGAGACTATCGCGATTACAGCTTATTGCAAAAGACGCGAGAAATTGCCGTTAAAATCGATCGTCAGCAGGCCTTTAGTGGCACCTCGACGGGAATATACGATGCTCTCCTCAGTTTATTTCGCATTGTCGATCGAGGGGATGCTAATTTAGCTGTACCTCGTTACAACGGGGGTTTATTTGACATGGAAGAAGGCCGGGTGAATTGTTTTCTCGGTCAATATAAGTTATCCGATGCGGTTTTAGCGCCCATCCTAGACAAGTTAGCACGTTTTGAGGGACAGCCGATCGACTATAGTTTTTTAGGTGTGCGACAGTTAGGATCAATTTACGAAGGATTACTGGAATATCGCATCGTGATTGAGGGGGAATCGGTGCATCTGGAAAATGATCGGGGAGAAAGAAAAGCCACCGGTTCCTATTACACTCCCGATTACATTGTTAAATATATTGTCAGTCATACCCTCAAACCAATTTTAGAGCAAAGAGCGCGACAGTTCGGGGATGTGATGACAGAAATCGCCACCCGAAGACAAGAAAGCAGCGATAGACGTTTAGGAAATCTCAGTCAGCAGGGATTAGAAAAAGAGCTACAACGCTTAGAAAAAAAAGCGATCACCACCTTACTTGATCTTAAACTCTGTGACCCCGCCATGGGAAGCGGACATTTTTTAGTGGAAGCAGTGGACTATCTCACCGATGAGTTAATCCAGATTCTCAATCTTTATCCCGAAGATAATCCCGTTTTAACCATGTTGGAAACCACCCGACAAAACATTATCGACAATCTCCGACAACAGGGAATTATTCTCGATTCTCCCACCCTTGAACCCACGCAATTATTACAGAGAGTGGTGATGAAGCGCTGTATTTATGGGGTGGATATCAATCCGATGGCCGTAGAATTGGCCAAGGTTAGTCTCTGGTTACATTCTTTCACAGTGGGCGCACCTTTGAGTTTTTTGGATCATCATTTACGTTGTGGTAATTCTCTGATCGGAACTACCGCTAAGGACGCAGAAGCCGCTATGATCGAGGAGGAAGGTGGTCAATTAACTCTTTTAACTGGCCCTTTTGTCGGGTTACTTCGGGCCGCGGAAATTATGCGGGGAATTAGTACCCTCAGCGATGCGACTTTTGCTGAAGTGGAAGCAAGTGAACAGTTATTCCGTGATTTTGATAGTCAAGCTAAACCCTACAAGCGTTTATTAGATGTTTTCCTTTCTCGCTTTTTTGGGGTTAAAACTGCTATCGAGTTTCTGCAGCGCTACGGTGGCAATATATCGGCAATTAATTGGGATAAGTTACCCCCATCAGACCAACGAATTTTAGACCAGGCAGCTAGTTTATATAAAGATAAGCGCTTTTTTCACTGGGATCTGGAATTTCCCGAAGTTTTTATCGATCTTGATTCCGCTTCTTGGAAAGATAACCCCGGTTTTGATGCAGTTATCGGTAATCCTCCCTACGTTCGACAAGAAGGATTAAAAGAGATTAAACCCTTTCTAAAAGAAAATTATCAATCTTTTCATGGAGTTGCCGATTTATACGTTTATTTTGTCGAAATGGGGGTACTATCCTTACAGCAAGGAGGTCACTTGGGTTTGATTATATCAAATAAATTTATGCGTGCTAATTATGGAACGAAATTAAGACAATTTCTAACCCAGCAAACAACTATAAAAGAAATTATCGATTTTGGAGAATTGCCTGTTTTTTCGGAAGCGGCAACTTTTCCATCTATTATACTGATTGAAAATAATATTGTAGGTCAACAAAATGTTTTAGTATCAAAGATTAAGTCTCTCAAATTCAATAGTTTAATTGATGTGATTAATGATCTGTCATATTATGTATGTGAAAATAGCTTGTCCGTGGAAGGTTGGTCGTTAGCTAAAAATCAGATTGCTACAATTGTCGAAAAATTACAAAAAAAAGCTGTTTTTCTTGGTGAATATGTAAACAATCAGATTTATCGTGGAATAATAACAGGATGTAACGAAGCATTTGTGATTGACAAAAATATTAAAGAATATTTAGTAAAAACCGACCCAAACAATCAACAATTTATCAAGTCTTTAATAGCAGGAGATGATTTAAGGAAATATGAAATCAAGAATCGGGACTTATATTTATTATTGATTCCCTGGGGATGGACAAAACAAAAAATAGATACAGATCAGGAAAAATTGGCTTGGAATTATCTTTCTTCATTGTACCCTTCTCTTACTAAACATCTTGGGGTTTTTGCAGAAAAAGCTAGAAAACGATGTGATCAAGGACAGTTTTGGTGGGAATTAAGACCTTGCACTTATTACGATATTTTTGAAAAACCTAAAATTATCTATCCAGATATTGCTAAAGAATCGCGCTTTACTTTAGATAATAATGGCTTTTACTCAATCAATACTACCTATTTAATTCCTAGCCAAAGTTATTATTTACTAGCTCTTTTAAATTCCAGCTTAATTTTCTTTTATATGTCTCAAAACAGTGCTGTATTGGGGGATACAGAGAAGCAAGGTAGATTAAGATTTTTTGGTCAATACATGGAGAATATCCCCATCCGAAAAATATCTTTTAACACCAATAGAGATCGCCGTCAACAGTGTTTAGAGAAACTTATCAAAAGTTATCAAGAAAAGCAAGAAATATTAAAAGAAATCGAGGAACATATTAGGAGAGAAGAAACCGATATAGTCCATGATATTTTGGCCTACTTAGCAGAACAGATGATCGAGATAAATCGGGAAAAACAAAAAGAAATCAAAAGCTTTTTGAGATATTTAGAGAGAATAATCGGCAGTGCGATCGATAATTTAACCAACAAATCAAAAATCCAAAACTATCTCGGTGACTACCAAAAAAGCGAACCTCATCTTAGCTGCGATCAACTGTGGGAGATACTGAAAAAGAACAAAAAGAAAATTACCGTTAACTTACTCGATCGTCAAATACAGGAAACCCTAGAAAAAGAATATCAAACCAGTCTAGATAAACTTTTGCCCCTAAAACAACAATTAAGCGCCACCGATGAATTAATCGATCTAATTGTTTATAAACTCTATGGATTAAGCGAGGAAGAAATTAAAATTATTGAGGGGAGAGAGTAAAAAAAAAGAATCAGCTGCCTGCGTATTTAAATTACTTGTTGAGATACAGATCCCCGTCGAGGCGGTATAACCGTTAAATTTACGGCCAATCCTGACTGGTATCGCAGAGGAAATGGTCGGCCATGATGTCCTCGAAGGTGAAGGGACAGTGAGAGGGAAAAGTCCGTATCGGTAAATCCGTCTCGCGTAAAGCCAAATCGACCCCGGCCTCGAAAGCATCGGATAAAGCCGTCGGTATCCGGGATTTTAAACTAGGATTACCCTGTAGATGCCGTCTGATCCCTCGTCTCTGTTCTCTAATCGTCAAAAACCAGCTGCGAGAACGTTTATCCGGCTGATATTCCCATTTGAGAAGATGTCCTACCAAAACGGTTAGACGGCTCACCAGTTCTCGATATTCTTGTTTACCCAAGGAAATGATTTCCTCCCGTAAGTTTTGCCAGTCCAGAGCTTCTACCTGTCGGTTGGCTAGAACTTTCGCTTGTAGCTCTGTCCACCCGTAGAAGTCGGATTCATACAGGGAATTCGCTTGATCTTTCATATTGGAGCAGCCTTGACAATTAAAGATATGGCGTTCTATTCAGTAGTTCTAGTATTCTAGTTGTGGATAGGTAAAATCGGCTCTCTTCTTCTTTGCGTGATCAGTTTATAGCGGTTCTCGCATCTGTGCGGCACACTTAAACCTTTGCTGATTAAGCTGTTCAGGATCGGGAATGTACCTCTTGTGAATCAGAAACGCTATAACTTATATAGGAGCGATCGATCTTTGTGTTCTTTGTGTCTTTGTGGTTCCTTCCACTCCCTCGCCAGCAGGACTGTATCTTAAAATACATTTTACCCACCAAACCCAAGAGAGAATCAGCTGCCCGCGTATTTAAATTACTGGTTGAGATGAGATAAAAGGCAATCCCTTCTCAAGAGAGGAGATTGCCGGCTGTTTGCTCAAACCGTGGCTAAAGATTTCCAGCGCTCGGCCTGTTGTAAGATGGCCCTGGCTGCCTGTTTACCGGATAAAGTGGCTCCTTCCATGCTATCAATGTAATCCTGTTGGGTATAACTACCGGCAAGGAAAAAGTTAGCAATAGGAGTCGCTTGCGAGGGACGATAGACATCCATCCCCGGTGCTTCCCGATAGAGACTCTGGGCCAATTTCACCACGCTAAACCAAGTCATCTTTAACTCCCGTGAGGAGGGAAATAACTTATGGACTTGTGCTAAAACGTGCTGGGCAATATCTTCATTTTTAGCTTTAATAAAAGGATCCCCGGGCGTTAAAACCAACTGTAATAAAGAACCTTCTCCGGGGCGATAATAATCCCTAGGACTGGTGAGAGCAAGATCTGCAAAACAGGAAAAATCCGCTTGGTGGGTGTACAAAAGATTGTCAATTCCCACCGCTTTTTGCAGTTGTCGCCGTTTTTCGGCATCATTTAATTCCGTCACCCAACCGTCAAAACGCAATTGTACCGTGGCGACGGGGACGGCTTCTAGTCGGAAAATATTGTCAAAAATCGGCATTTTTCGCCAATCTTGGGGAATAAGACGCTGAATACCGGGGACATCACCAGCGCAAACATAGGCATCTGCGGTGATAGTTTCTGTGGTTTCTCCGTTAGCGACGATCATGCCATTAACTTGCAGATTTTCGCCCTCTCCAGAATAGAGAATTTCCCGCACTTGACGACGGGTAGAGATTTTGGCACCCCGAGCTTCCAGATAGTTAATAATCGGTTTATGTAGGTATTCGTGGGGGGAACCTTCCAACATCCGCAGGACGGAAGCTTCGGTTTTAGCGGCAAAAAATTGGAAAATCGTCAGCATACAACGGGCCGAGATATTTTCCGTATCGATAAATCCTAACGCATAGGCGATCGGATTCCACATTTTTTTTAAACTGCCTTGATTACCGCCATGGCTACGAAACCAATCGGCAAAACTAATCGAGTCCAGATCCCGAATCGTTTTCATCGCTCCTTGAAAGTCTATCAGACCGCGGACGATGGGACTTGTACCTAAGGCCAGAGAATTAAAGATTTTATCGGCTGCCGAGAGTTGGGAGGAGGTAAAAAAGGCTTTTAAACCGTTAAAAGGCGCACCCGCGACGAAACGGAAGTCTAATTCGCCGATTTTTCCCCCTTCGTTGATAAAAGTGTGGGTGTGTTCTTTGAGTAGTAGGGATTGAAAAGCGCCCACTTTTTTCATCAACTCAAAAAGATTATAGTAACAGCCAAAAAAGACGTGCAAGCCCATCTCGATGTGATTACCGTCCGCATCTACCCAACTACCGACTTTTCCACCGACAAAGGGACGAGATTCTAAGATTTCTACTGTACAGCCCGCATCGACCAGATCGATAGCTGTTGCCATTCCCGCTAACCCTGCACCAACGATCACCACTCGCATTTGTCAAGTTCCTGTTACAATTTTTCACTAAATCTTTATTTTACCCGATCGGTCTGGTGTTTCTTGCCGGCGATTTTTTCAGGGTCGCTTGAGAGCGTGGCAGAATAATTGACAGTTGCACTAGGGAGAAGTCATTTTGAAGCGATCGCTAGATGGGAGACAGGGATTAATTATTGTCACTATTATTTGGATATTGGGGATATTAGTCGATAGATTCTGGTTTAGTCTCGATCATACTATTCCTGCTTGGGATCAGGCTGATTATCTCAACGGTGGGATTATCTATACCCAAGCTTTCCAAAATCCGCGCTGGTTTGATGGGGATTGGTGGCGCAGTTTATGGCTAATGTCCCCGAAAATTCCCCCTTTAACCTATCTTTTAACGATTCCCTTCTTTAATCTCTTTGGTATTAGTCTTGACGCGGGTATGTGGGTAATGGCTATCTATAGCGCCCTACTGCTCTTTTCTGTGTACGGATTGGGAATTATCCTCTTTAATGGGACTGTGGCTTTATGGGCGGTCTTAATCTGTCAATTTCTCCCCGGTTTATACTATTATCGCCTCGAATATCTCTTAGATTTTCCCTTAGCGGCAATTGTAACGTTTTCTTACTTCTGCTTGACATGGTGGCGATTTAGTGGTAAGGGCTGGCTAAAAGCGATCGCTTTCGGGATTTCTTTCGGTTTAGGGATGTTAGTCAAACAAACCGCCCTATTTTTCCTCTTTTTACCAATTTTGTGGGTATTGGGCGAAAATCTCTGGCGAAAACGTTGGGGCAATCTAGCGCAATTAATGCTGAGTTTTTTGACGGCAGCATTGCTAATGTTTCCTTGGTATCGGACGAATTGGTTATTAATGTTAACTGCGAGCAAACGTGCCACGGTAGATTCGGCGATTTTGGAGGGAGATCCGCCTCTTACCAGTCCTGATGCCTGGACATTTTACGCCCAAGTTTTACCCTATTTTCTTTCTTGGGTATTGTTATTAGTTCCCCTGGTGGGATTATTAATCTCATTACGTCATAGAAAAACCGAAGATAAGGTTAATCGTCCTGTGTGGATTTGGTTAGGAGTTTTTCTGCTGGGGGGATACCTATTATCATCCCTAAATATCAATAAAGATGCTCGTTATATTTTGCCGCTTTTACCGACTTTATCCTTAATTTTATCCGTTGGTTTATTATCTTGGCGCGGTCGTTTTGCCCCCGCTATCCGTTGGGGAACGATAACTATTGCCGCTATCCTCACCAGCTTAAATTTATTCCCCTTGAGAGGAGATATAATTACTAACGTTTTCAGTCCCCAATTACAACACCATCCCTATCTAAAAACTGGTTGGCAGCACCAAGAAGTAGTTAAAGAGATTCTAGCCGATTCTCCCTATCTTCGCAGCACCCTAGGGGTTTTACCTTCCACCCCCGAATTAAATCAACATACCTTCTCTTTCTACGGTGGTAAACATAATTCACAGGTTGCCGGGAGACAGGTAGGAGTTAGGGAAGAAGATATAGAAAAAGATGTCAATTCTTTAGATTGGTTTTTAACTAAAACTGGTGAACAGGGTTCCGTCCCCGATGTCCAGAAAAAAATTGTTAATCGAGTCGCCACTGGGCCAGATTTCCAAGTAGAGAAAACTTGGCAGTTACCGGATGATAGTACCCTGTCCCTACACCGAAAAATATATCCTTGCCTCACGGTTAAACCCCTTGAAAATGCGCCAAAACAGGTGGAATTAAGAGAGATTGCCATTGCCGAAAAAGCCTCTCCTACTCAACCCATTCCCGTGGTTTACAAATGGGCTGGAGACTGGCAACAATTAAAGTCAGGGGTAGTGATTTTAACCTGGCAAGAAGTGGACGGTAAGGATTATTGGATGCACGATCACGGTATTGCTATGGGGGGATTAATGGCAGAAAAATTAACTCCAGAAGGACAACAAAAGGGTTTTGAAGTCACTGAAAAAACCGCCATGCAGTCGGCAGCAACCCCCGGAGTTTATCGCTTATCTGCTGTCTATCTCAATCGGGAAACTGGCGAAACCTATCCGATTAAAACTAATGCTGAAATTACCATCGATCCTCAAGTTGCCAAGTTAGCAACGCCCCAATTAGATTTAGTGACCCAATTGCGCTTAAAGTCTGCTAATATTGGTCAAGGATTAACGGGGATTGAACCAATTTTTGAGTTAACTAATCGTATCAATCAATACGATTCGATCCAGGATTATGTGCTGCAAGCAGACAAGGCTTTTTCCTATCGTTTACAGCAACAAAATCCCCCCGATAAATTATCTTTAGCCTACGGATTAGCAATTTCTAAGGTACTACAACAGGATGTGGCAGGGGCAATAAAAGCCACGGAGGAAATGATTAAAATTGACCCCCATAATCCCTATCATTATGCTTATCAAGGTTTTATTTATCTCTACGATTGGCAACCGCAAGCAGCCCAAAAAGTCTTAGATAAAGCTAGACAATTAAATCCCGATAGTGAGGAAATTAAGACTTTAAATGTAGTGGCTGCCTTGATGGGGGGAAATCTCGTTAAAGCTTGGCAATTATGGCAGTCAAATTAAAATAGAGTGGGAAGTGGGGTGTCGGGTGTCGGGTGTTGGGTGTCGGGTGTCGGGTGTCGGGTGTCGGGTGTCGGGTGTCGGGTGTCGGGTGTGGGGAGAATAAATAAAAATAATCTCCCGTCTCCCGTCTCCTATCTCCTGACTTCTGACTTCTGACTCCTGACTTCTGACTCCTGACTCCTGACTTCTGACTCCTAACCCCATGGTAGATGTTGGATTTTTGCAGGAGTTCTATTTTTCGACAAAGATAAGTAAAAATTATTGATTTACTGCAAAAACTTGAGAATATTTAAATTAACATTCCGCAATATTTATAAATTCTTAAAAATTAATTGAGAAAGATTTTTATTTAACAACGATGTTATGCTGGTTACAGCGATTTGATAGAATTTCATAATGGGTTATTCTGTGCTTTTTTGGGCAGCAATGGTTGAAACCCTTGCCACACCTAGAAGGTGATCCTAATTAAGACGGGTAAATCAGTCAATTTCACCCACAACGATGATCTTTTTTTTATGTAGTTTTATTGCAAAAAAAAAGTTTTTTTGACAAAAAGCACAAAGTATGATAATTAGTCGTGCAAAATTAATTTCCTAGTCGAGACAGAAGACAGGAGACAGGAGACGGGAGACAGCTATTAGGGATCGGATTTGAGTTTTCAGTTCTCTGTTTGCTCACATCAGCAGAAGTCTCACGGAGTAGTGGCTTAGATGTGTAATTAATTTTGCGCGCGGTACTTAATAACCCAAGGTATTTCTGGTTGCGAGTAATTATTGTAGAGAAGGGAGAAGGGGAGAAGGGAGTGAGAAGTGGGGTGGGGAAGTGGGGAAGCTGTCTCATCGCCCTATCACCCCAAAACCCTATCACCCTATCTCCTGCCTCCTGACTCGGAGACTCCTGACTCCTGACCCCAGTAACAAACTTTTTCAGCAAACCCTATTTAATTTAACAACTCCCTGGGATCGGTGACTTCCCCTTTAATCGCTGCCGCTACCACCATCGCCGGACTCATCAACAAAGTGCGACCGGAAGCGGAACCTTGACGACCTTTAAAATTACGATTAGAGGAGGAGGCGCTGATCTGATCTCCCTGCAATTTATCGGGATTCATGGCTAAACACATGGAACAGCCAGCCTCGCGCCATTCAAAGCCTGATGCTAGGAAAATTTGGTCTAATCCTTCCGCTTCCGCCTGTTTTTTGACTCTTTCGGAACCGGGGACGATAAAAGCTTTCACATGGGGGGCAACACGATGACCTTGGGCAAATTTGGCCGCTTCGCGCAGATCACTGATCCGGCCGTTAGTACAGCTACCGACGAAGCAGACATCGATTTTTGTGCCTTTAATCGGGGTGCCGGGGGTGAGTTTCATGTATTGATAGGCTTCCTCTGCGATCGCTCTTTCACTGGCCGGTAAACTTTCGGGAGTGGGAATGACTTCGTTAACCCCGATTCCTTGGCCCGGAGTAATCCCCCAAGTAACTGTGGGTTCGATTTCGCCGGCATCGAAGACCACCACATCGTCATAAACCGCATCGGCATCGCTTTTAATGCTTTCCCACCAATTAACCGCACTTTCCCAGTCTTTAGGCGCAAAATCAAGACCTTTGAGGTAATCGTAGGTGATCTGATCGGGGTTGATATAACCACATCGGGCCCCACCTTCGATCGCCATGTTACAAATCGTCATCCTTTCTTCCATGGACATCTGTTCAATTGTACTACCAGCGTACTCGTAGGCGTAACCAACACCGCCTTTTACGCCCAATTGACGGATAATATGGAGAATTACATCTTTAGCATAGACTCCAGGGTTTAAATCGCCGTTTACCTCCACTCGACGCACTTTTAATTTCGATAGGGATAGGGTTTGGGTAGCAAGAACATCGCGTACTTGGGAAGTTCCGATACCAAAAGCGATCGCCCCAAAAGCGCCATGGGTGGAGGTGTGGGAATCACCACAGGCGATCGTCATCCCCGGTTGGGTTAGGCCCTGTTCGGGAGCGATCACATGAACTATACCCTGATTGCCGGAACCGATGCCGTAGAAAGGAATATGATTGGTTTGAACATTAGTTTCGATCGCCCGGATCATTTCCTCGGCCAAATCGTCAAGGAAAGGACGCGCCTGATTTTCGGTGGGGACGATGTGATCGACGGTGGCAATAGTCCGTCCCGGAAATAATACTTTTAAACCCCTTTCTCTCAGCATCGAAAAAGCTTGCGGACTGGTGACTTCATGCACTAGATGCAGTCCGATAAATAATTGTGTTTGTCCACTGGGAAGAATCTTAACCGTGTGTGCGTCCCAGACTTTATCGAATAACGTTCTTGCGCTCATTGACCTTGGAATGATAGTCATCTCCCTAATCATATCAGCTAACCTGATCCGATAAATATTAATTTTTTCTTTTCTCTTGGTTAGGAGGGATAATCGGTAAATACAGATTAAAACCATCAGTTTTTGAGTGAAAGAAACGAGTTTCGCTAATAACTATTTGAGTAGTTCCTGCTGCTCCTTACCCACCGATCCCTATAATTTTTAAATAGGATTTAGGCTAACATTCTCTAGGTTTGAATAACTACTCAGTCCATAGCAAAAAATTTTATTCTTTTCTTGTCACTGATAAATTATGCTCGCTAACTTTCCTGTTAACATAAATTTCTCCGAGAACAATTAATCCTAGAATCAGAGGTAAACTCAGCCATGATACTAGGATTCCTAAGTAGTTAATAATAATATAGTAATACTCAAAGATTCCTAGCAAATTAACTAACAAGAAAGGTCATGGAAGTCTTACCGATATTCCTCATTGTTTTTTGCTATCAGACAATTAATACAACTAGCCATGATGATTAATCTTACTCTTTTTTAGGCAACATCAAGAAATCGTGGCGTTCAAAAGCGGGTTGCATCAATTTCCGTCTTAATACTAGGCAAATTCAAAAAAACCTTGATTGGCAAGCTCCCTTTACTTTATAGGAGCGATTAGCCCTAACAATGGAGCAATAAAATATTTAGTCGGCTTTCTTGTCATTTAGATTTCCCGCAAATTTTACCATCAATAGTAAGATAAGGGGGAGTTTCTTGTATTGACCTATAAGTTTCCCCAGAGAAGCATGACAGTTTTAATTATTGTAGCTCATCCCGACGATGAAGTCTTGGGCTGTGGTGGCACTGCCGCCGCTCTTGCCGCTCAAGGCGTTGCCGTGTACCCTTGTATCTTATCTGGTCAGGTGGATGCCCGCCGTCAGCGTCCCGATTTGCCGGATTTATTGGAAGATATTAAGGCATCTAAAACTATAATTGGTTTCAAAAGCCCAATTTTGGGTAATTTTCCGAATATAAAATTTAATACGATTCCCCATCTAGAGCTAGTGCAGTTTATCGAGCAGGCTATCCAGCAAACTCAGGCAGATATTATCTTTACTCATCATCCTCACGATCTGAACAACGACCACCATCATACCTCGATCGCTTGTCAGGCAGCTGCCAGATTATTTCAGCGTCGCTCGGACTTACCCCCCTTACGGGGACTATACTTTATGGAGATTTTATCGGCGACGGATTGGTCTTTTCCCGTGCAAGGCAATAGCTTTTCTCCCGATACCTTCTTTGAAATCGGCGAAACTTGCTTGAAACAAAAAATCGAAGCCCTGCGTTGTTATCGAGGAGTGATGAGAGATTTTCCTCACCCTCGTAGCCCTGAAATCCTCACGGGTTTAGCTGCCTACCGAGGTGGACAAGCGGGAATGAAGTACGCCGAAGCCTTTCAAACTGCTTTTCAGGCTTTGACAATTGGGGGGATTAGAGGTTATACCAAGTAAAAAGTTAAAAGTAACAAAAGGAAAACTTGATCGTGTCTGGGTTTTCGCTGTTCTTTCTCTAGCTTAAATTGTGAAAGTTGGTGTTGATCTATGTATAGTTCTTACGGAAAACGTCTGTTAGATATTATCTTAGCGGGGATCGCCTTATTAATTCTATCTCCGCTCATGTTATTAACCGCCCTAGCCATTTATCTAGAGGATGGTGCTTCACCGCTATTTCGACAACAGCGCGTCGGCCAAGAGGGAAAATTGTTTGAACTGTTGAAGTTTCGGAGTATGGCGGTTAATGCGGCCCAAGTTCCTTCGGCGCAGGCTAATTCTTTAAGTATTACTCGTATTGGCCAATTTATTCGTCGGACTAATATAGATGAACTGCCCCAGTTAATTAATATTTTACGAGGGGATATGAGTATAGTTGGCCCTCGCCCCGCCCTACCTTCTCAAATAGACCTGTGCAGCTTACGGGAGCGAAACGGCTCCACCGGTTGTAAACCGGGGTTAACGGGATTAGCACAAGTCAATTCCTACGATAATATGCCTGATTTAGAAAAGGGAGAATGGGATGGTAAGTATGCCAGTAAGATCTCCTTTTGGGGAGATGTAACTATCATTTTTAGAACCTTTGGTTATCTAACTAAAAAACCTCCAGTTTATTAAGGTCAGTTTTTATGAAATTTGCTTTTGTTACCTGTGTACAATTGGGTCTTGCTTGTATGGAAACCATCTACGAACAAGGTGGCAAACTAGACTTAGTGATTACTCTCAAAGATAACCTCGCTCAAGATAAATCAGGGCGGATTTATGTGGATTCTTTCTGTCAGCAGCGAGGTATAGAAGTTGTAAAAATTCGTAGTGTCAACGCTCCAGAAGTTATTCAATCCCTGCAAGAGAGAGAAATCGATTGGCTGTTCATCATTGGTTGGTCTCAAATCGCTAAACCACCAGTTCTTCAGGCAGTAAAAAGGGGTGTACTAGGAATGCACCCGACACTGCTGCCCGTAGGCCGCGGTCGCGCTTCTATTCCTTGGGCGATTATCAAAGGATTACCTGAAACAGGAGTGACTTTATTTCAATTAGATGAAGGGGTGGATACAGGCCCGATTTTAGCCCAGGAAAAAATAGCGATCGCTGCTGATGAAACAGCAACGACTCTTTATCAACGGGTGGCGATCGCTCACCAGCAGTTGATCGGTCGCATCTGGCCAGAACTAATTAGCGATCGCTTACAACCAAGACCACAAGATGACTCTCAAGCTACTGAATGGCCTGGAAGGACTCCCGAAGATGGGCAAATTGATCCGACGATGACCGTCACCGAGGTGGACCGTCTGGTGCGCGCCACCACCCATCCCTATCCGGGGGCATTCTGGAAAGAACAAGACCAAATGATCAGAATCTGGCGTGGTGCGTTCGGGAAATCCGCACAACCGCAACCCCCTAACAGCTGGCGCTTGTATCTAAGCGATGGTGTTTTTGATGCTATAGACTATGAGAGCCTGAGTTCGACATAAATAACACCCCTACCCGTTTGGGGGATATTAGCAGAAATTTTAGGTTTAACCTACTCTCGATCGCTTTTTACCTGACTGATGCGACGAACGTTTAAAATATCACTCATCAGCTTAATTTGAGTAACACAGCGTTCAAATTGTTGCAGGTCTTTTACTTCAATTTTCAGAGAAATTAAAGCGGGTTTACCGAAATTAGTCTTAACTCCAGCATTGCGAACGTTAATATTTTGGTCACTTAAACGAGAGAGAATATCTTTTAAAACCCCGACGCGATCAATCACTTCAATCTGAATATTTACGGGATAAGTTGGATAACGTCCCTGGTCATCTATAGGATTCCAACTAACAGGAATTAAGCGTTCAGCTTCGGCTTTTTCCACATTCGAGCAGCCCTGACGGTGAATAACAATACCTTCCCCCGCATGGGCAACTATACCGGTAATATTTTCTCCGGGTAAAGGACAACAACAACCGGCCAAACGATAGACTAATCCCTCCACACCGGCGATCGGTGATTTACTGACGGGTAAAGCCCTTTGAACGGGAGAAGGTGGTAGAATCAATTGGGAATCAGTCAGGACATCGGGCGGATTTTTGACCGTTAAAATTTCCTGTTGATTTTTAACTGTTTCTTGCAGACGATTAACCACATTTTTTAGGGTAACTTCGCCGTAACCTAATGCCGCCAATAAATCCTCTACTGCCACATAATTGCACTGTTTAGCCACCGATTGCATTCGTTCTGATTTCAGCAGGGCATCGAAGCCAGTTTTACCCAATTCTTTCTCTAATAAATCACGACCTCGGCTAATATTTTCTTCTCGTCGCGATTTTTTGTACCATTGCCGGATGCGATTTCTGGCGCTAGGAGTAACGACAAAATTTAACCAATCTAAACTAGGGTGACTATGCTTGCTGGTGAGAATTTCCACCAGATCACCATTTTGCAAGGGAGCATCAAGAACTGACCATTTACCATTAATTCTTGCCCCTTTCATCTGATTACCTACTTCGCTATGAATATGATAGGCAAAATCTACCGGTGTCGCACCTTGGGCCAGAGCCACCACATCACCTTTGGGGGTGAAAACATAGATATCTTCTTCAAAGAAATTATTTTTCAGGCCATCCATGTATTCTTGGCCATCTTTCAGATCTTTTTGCCAGTCGAGCAGATTACGCAGCCAAGCGAATTTTTCATCCGCCGCGGTTAAAGTTGTTTGACTAGAACCGGTTTCTTTATACTTCCAATGGGCTGCAATCCCGTATTCAGCAACATGGTGCATTTCTAGGGTGCGAATCTGCACTTCTAGGGGACGGGCATTTAAACCAACAACGGTGGTGTGGAGGGATTGATAACGGTTAGCTTTTGGTAAACCGATATAGTCTTTAAAACGGTTAGGAATCGGGGTAAATTGGTCGTGAACTATGGCTAAACAACGATAACATTCCTCTTTGGTTTCGACGATAATGCGGACGGCGGCAATATCATAAATCTGCTCGAATTCTTTGCCTTGATTGTGCATTTTATGATAGATGCCGTAGAGATGTTTGGGGCGACCCTGTAAATCAAGAACTTTTATGCCAATTTCTGGCAATTTTTCCCGCAATGTGTTAGTGACGGTTTCGATGCGGGCCTCTCGATCGATACGTTTTTCCGATACCAATAACTGCACGGTGCGATAAGCATCGGGTTCGAGGTATTTAAAGCATAAATCCTCTAATTCCCATTTAAATCTGCCAATCCCTAAACGGTTAGCCAGAGGAGCAAAGATTTCTCTAGTTTCTAGGGCGATGCGTTGCTGCTGTTGCGGGGTGAGGTGTTCGAGGGTTTGCATATTGTGCAGGCGATCGGCTAATTTGACCACGATGACGCGGATATCTTGAGCCATCGCCAGGAACATTCGGCGAAAATTCTCCGCTTGCCGTTCAGTTTTGCTAGAAAAGTTGAATTTGGAGAGTTTTGTCACCGCTTCCACCAAATTACGCACCTCAACACCGAATCTAGCCTCGATTTCTTCGGGGGTGACTTCCGTATCTTCCACCACATCGTGAAGGAATCCCGCCGCGATCATTGCCCCATCACCCCCCAGATCCCGCAGTAATCCCGCTACAGCTATGGGATGGGCGATATAGGGTTCCCCGGATTTGCGATACTGGCCCTCGTGGAGTTTGTGGGCGAAATTAAAGGCCCGACAGATTAAATCGATATCGGGATTCTGGGGGTCGTTTTCGTAGGTAATCAGACATTCTTGCAGCCAATCGGGTAAAACTAACGCTTTTTTCGGTTCCGTGGCCCGGGGAAGGACGGTGAGGGTTTCTGGTTGGATGGCAGTGATGGCGTTCATGGTTAGATCGGGGGGATAATAGGGGTGGTGGAGAGGGATAACTAGAAAATTATTAGGCCGAAGCGATGCCAGATTACTTAACTCTCTAACACTGGAATCGGATCGATCGGCGAAAAGGGCGGGATTCTTTTAAGTTTTTGTCTCTGGTCAGGAGGAGGACTTGCAACCGTGACGGCAAATCGTTAATCTTATGTAACAAATTCTAACGCGCTTTGTATTGGATGCTACCGACAAATTACCATCAAGCCTACAAATCTTTGTTAAGAAAACTGGAGGATTTCAGTCTTGCCCTTCTGGATGGGGATGCTTCCACGGGGTTACAATCTTTTCAAGCTTTACAAACCTGTCTAGAAGGGGAGATATTGTCACTAAATGATGACAATTTCAGCCCAGAGGTGGCTAATCGTTGGCGCACGGTCCAGACGGAACTATATCGATCGTGGCGATTGCTGGAGACGGACTGGTTATTTTTGTCCTCGGCGCGGCAAGGACGGGAGAAGCGTTTACAGATAATTAGCGAGCGAGTGGCGACTTTAAAGGGGTATTGTCGGGTTTTGTTAGGGGCAGTTGTCGATTAGTGATTAAATGCTCGATCGCCGTTTGTGTGGCATACTTGACCCTAAGTCCTAACTTTTATCGTTACCGATCGCGTCATGTTGGAAATTAAAGACCTAAAAATTGCCTACCCGACAGAATTAAGTTCTCCCGCTTGGGCGATCGATGGGGTGTCTTTTAGTATAGGCAAAGGGGAAACTCTGGGATTAGTGGGTGAATCTGGTTGTGGAAAATCGACCATCGGTAAGGCTATTTTAAGGTTATTACCCAATCGCACTCACGTGGAAGGTGAGATTACCTTTGAAGGGCGATCGCTTTTATCTTTATCTAACAAACAGTTAGAAAAGTTTCGCGGGGAAGCGGTGGGATTAGTCTTTCAAGATCCGATGACGCGACTGGATCCGCTGATGACTATTGGCGATCATTGTGTGGAAACTTTGCAAGCTCATCGGGGAAATTTAACCTATCGTCAAGCTAAAAGTCAAGCTTGTACTGTCCTAGAAAAAGTGAAAATTCCCGCTAATCGTTGGTCCCAATATCCTCACGAATTTAGCGGGGGAATGCGGCAAAGAGTGGCCATTGCTTTAGCTTTATTATTAAACCCTAAGTTAATTATTGCCGATGAACCCACCACCAGTTTAGATGTGACGGTTTCGGCGGAAATTCTGCGGGAATTAAAGCGTTTATGTAGCGAGGAACAGATGGGATTATTGTTAATTTCCCATGATTTAGCGATGGTGGGAGAATATTGCGATCAATTAGCGGTGATGAAGGGGGGCAAAATTGTCGAATCGGGAGCGGTAAAAACAGTTTTTAATACACCTCAACACCCCTACACTCGTTCTCTTTTGGCCGCCGCTTTACACCTACAGTTACGGGAGGAAAAATCAACGGCAATTCAAGGTCAGGAGACGGTGTTAAAGGTGGATAATTTAAAACAGTATTATACCCTAGAAGGTAACTTTTTAGATAGCTTTTTAAAGAAAGACAAGAAATTTATTAAAGCGGTGGATGAAGTCAATTTTGAACTGTATCGAGGGGAAATATTCGGTTTAGTTGGGGAGTCGGGGTGTGGGAAAAGTACCCTATCGCGAACCCTATTACAGTTAATTAAACCCACCGGGGGAAAAGTGGAATTTTTAGGAGAAGATTTAACCCCTTTGTCGGCGGAAAAAATGCGTCCAAAACGGCGCTTAATGCAGATGATTTTTCAGGATCCCCTCGCTTGTCTCAATCCTTTAATGACGGTGGGAGAAAGTATCGCTGATCCGCTTTTGATCCATCAAAAAGTTAGTCTAGAAACGGCTAAAAAAGAGGTTTTAGAAATGTTAGATCGAGTCGGTTTGACACCGGTAGAGGAGTTTTATCGACGCTATCCTAGGGAGTTATCGGGGGGACAACAGCAAAGGGTAGCCATTGCTCGCGCTTTAATTACTCGTCCGGAATTAGTTATTTGTGATGAACCGGTTAGTATGCTCGATGCTAGTGTCCAGACACAGGTTTTAGAGTTAATGTTAGAGTTACAAAAGTTATTTAATCTCACTTATTTATTTATAACTCATGATCTTTGGTTAGCGAGATTCCTCTGCGATCGAATTGCGGTGATGACTGCGGGTAAAATTGTTGAAATGGGTGACACTGAACAGATTTTTAGCCATCCCCAACACCCCTACACTCAAAAATTAATCGCCGCAGCCCCGAGAATTTATCCCGACAGCAACTAAAATCGCTCTAGGGGCTTATAATTGTTATTGTCTAGATATGGTTAGGAAAGACAAAATGGCCAGACAACTTCAGATAACTCTCCCTGAAGATACCATGCAACTTCTCGATCGATGGTTGGCGAGTAGTGATTATCCTGAAAAAGAATATAATAATTTAATTAATGAAGCGATTAAATTATATATTATGGAACAACAGAGAAACTACCTCAAGCAACAATTAAAGGAAGGAGCTATTGTTAGAGCAGAAAGAGATTTAAATTTAGCACAAGATTGGGTTTCTCTAGAGGAAAAATTATGGTAATAATGATTATTTTTAAAGTTAAAAAACTGCTCAAAAAATTTGTCTTTAGTCTCCAAGAGGAAGGATGGAAACCAGCACTCAAAAAGACGAAACGAAAAATTATTAAAATTCTCACAGGAAAGAGTTCCTCTGAATTTGAAGAACAGGTGCTTGAAAGTGCTAAATTAGCCGAACCCCGACCCCTAGAAATTGCCAGTAGTGACAATCCTTTAGTCTCGATTATTATTCCTGTTTATAACCAATTTGCCTACACCTTTAACTGTCTGGAATCCTTGAGTGTTAACTTAAGTTCTGATTTAGCTTATGAAATAATCATTGTTAATGATGCTTCCACTGATGACACCTTAGAACAATTAGCCACTTTAGTTAAAGGAATTAAAGTATTAACTAATGCAGAGAACTCTGGTTTTATTCGTTCCTGTAATTATGGAGCTAGTCAAGCAAAAGGTCAATACCTATATTTTCTCAATAACGACACTCGTATTCTGGAAAATTGTCTAGAAAGTTTAGTGAAATTAATTATCAATAATCCCCAAGTTGGTGCGGTGGGTTCTAAGTTAATTTATGCTAATGGTAAACAACAAGAAGCGGGGGGAATTATCTGGAATTCTGCCGATGGTTGGAATTATGGACGCTTAGATAGTCCCGAGGAGCCGGAATATAATTATGTGCGTCCCGTGGACTATTGTTCGGGAGCAAGTTTATTAGTTCCTACGGACTTATTTAAGCAATTAGGTGGTTTTTGTCAAGACTTTATCCCCGCATATTACGAAGATACAGACTTATGTTTTGCCATCCGAGAATTGGGTTATCAAGTCCTCTATCAACCCCAATCTAACGTCATTCACTACGAAGGAATCACCTCAGGAACAGACCTTTCTACTGGGATAAAACAATATCAAGTTATTAATCAAACTAAGTTTCGAGAAAAATGGTCAAAGGTATTAACCAAACACTTAGATAACGATGCTAATAATGTACCCAAAGCTGCCCGACGTTTACAAGGAAAACCGACAATTTTAGTCATTGATTCCTACGTTCCACTATACGATCGAGAGTCTGGCTGTGTGCGTTTATTAAATATTCTTAAGCTACTGCTCAATTTAGGCTATTCAGTGATTTTCTTTCCCGATAATGGCTATCCTGAACAACCCTATACTTCCGTCCTGCAACAGCTGGGAATTGAGGTTATTTATGGCACACCACAAAGATATAATCTAGAAGAAAAATTAATCAAATATTTACCCCTGATAGATGGAGTTTGGTTGTGTCGGCCCGAATTGTGCGATAAGTATATGGATTTAATTCGCTTAAAAACAAAAGCACCAATTATTTATGATACAATTGACCTGCATTTTCTGCGTTTAAAACGGCAAAAAGACTATCTCGATCCCAGTTACCAAAATACTAGCTGGAGTTGGGAAACCTATCAGAAATTAGAGTTAAACTATGCTAATCAAGCGGCAGCAACCGTGGTAGTAACGGAAGACGAAAAGCAGGTTTTATCCTCTTTAGGAGTGAAAAATGTTTGGGTAATCCCCAATATCCATGAAGAAATTTCCCTGTCAGAAAAAGTTGCTTTTGACCAGCGATCGGGTTTAGTATTTATTGGTAGCTACAATCACCCTCCTAATATTGATGCAGTTAAGTGGTTATGTTTAGAAATTATGCCCTTAGTTTGGGCCTCCCGTCCCGATATTACCGTTAATTTATTGGGAAGTAACCTCAAGGATGAAGTTAAGGAATTAGCTAATGATCAAGTGATTGTCACCGGTTATGTTCCCGAAGTAGAACCCTATTTTCAAAAGAGTCGTATTTTTGTTGCTCCCCTGCGATTTGGTGCGGGAATGAAGGGTAAAATAGGTCAAAGTCTTTCCCTAGGATTACCCACTATTACCACAAAAATTGGTGCCGAAGGTATGGGATTAATTGACCATCAGGATGTTTTAATTGCCGATACTGCCGAGGAATTTGCCCAAGCAGTGATCGAACTCTATGATAATAGGGAATTGTGGCAAAAACTCGCTGATAATTCCCTAGAAACTATTAAGAGATACCAACCCGCTACCGTGCAAACTAACCTACAAGCTTTGTTATCGAATCTAGGAATTATTGCTAAAGATAGTTAACAATAATAAAGCTCATTTCTCCCACAGGTCTATTCTATGTCACCGAAATAAACTCTAGAATCAGCAATTTTGCAGAATTAAAAACCTATTGGGAAAGTCGGCGTTGCTGATTTGATAAACGCCAACCTTCTCTAGGAGGAGTTCCTGACTATAATGCGCTCGTTTGCCTCGAAAAAATTGCAAAGAAAAGTTAAAATCTTGCTCACTTTTGTACCTTATATGCTACGCAAAAACTATAGTAATCAGGTAAAAAATCCTCATGCTGGTGGGCGATTTCGTCGAAGATTACGAAGTAATGGTTCCCTTTCAAGCTTTACAAATGGTTGGTCATCGGTGCGTACTGCCGTCCACGATTTTGAAGTATATCAAACCTATAGCGAAAAAATCGGTCATAATTGCACCATTAACGCCACTTTTGACGAAATTAACTCCGAAAACTACGATGCCCTCCTTATTTGTCCGAAGTAGTACCTTGTAGTTTTGCTGCCAACTAAAAACTAGAGATTTTTTCAACGCAATTTTATCGACTGATTGACGAATTTTCTAAGATAAGCTAGACTGAACCCAGACAAAAATTCAGACAGTGATTAATGAATAGTTATTGTTTTTGCGGTTTAGCTCTCGGCAAAAAGTATCGTTCCTGTGCAGTCAACGTAGCGCGGGATCTGGAAAAATACCATCCTGGTATTCAATATCTGATATTGACTGACGAGCCAAGGGATTTTCAAGATTTAAGTAACGTAATTGCCATTAAACATATTCAGGATAGTATCATGTTTCCCTATAATGACAGGCGTTTTGCTATTGAGAAAGCCTTAGAACGCTACGACATGACTATTCAAATTGATACGGATATTCGATTAATAAAACCCCTAGTGTTTCCTGAACAATTTAATAATCTTGACGGAGTTTTCGGCACAATCAAGAATCTAAAAGCTCATCTAACTCGTTATCAACCCGAAAATATTCCTTATTATGAGAAAGTGGCGCAGAAGTTGGATATAGATTTTGAAAACGCTCCCTATGTTGGGGAATTTATCTTTGCTGTCGGAAAAAATCAGAAAAAAGAACAAGAATTCATTCATTATTGGGGAATAATTGCCAAATATTTAGAAATACACCGCATTCATGGTGCAGATGGTCCAGTAATGGGGTTAGCTGCGGCCAAAGCAGGTTTACCTACTTATTCTAGCGAATGGTCTTACATAATCGAGCATGAATTTGTCGAACATCTTAAGTTTTCCTCTGGTAAAAACAGAATTCAAAAAAGCGCATGGGAAAAGTTAAAGTTTCGTGTGGCCTATCATTATCGCTTAAATAAGCAGAGAATATTAGCATTAAAAGATTTTAACTTTTATTATACTGATTAACGGGACAGTATAAACTTGATAAATTGAGCAACTAGGGCTAAAATTTTCAATTTTTAGATCCGCTGGTTTATCCGTAGCAGTTATCTTAATGGTGAAGTACAAAGTTTTTGTTTTGGGGAGTCAGTCATCGATACTAAATTAGGTCATACTTCATCTTTAAGATAACCGCTGTATCAAGCATTTGTATAGGATCAATTTAGGACAAATTTTGACTTTTTTATTCTATAAACCTCTTGCATAATTAATTTTTGAGGTTTCAAAAACGGCAAAAATAAGGATTAAATGACCTAAAATCTGTAAATAGAGCATTTAATTGCTTATTATTCATTCTTAATTCTCCTGACGACCGGCTACTGACTCCTAACCCTAACAACAATTTTTGATTTTTACAAGAGGTTTTATTAATATGCCAACTTATCCTGATATCTCCAGTCAAGCTTTTAAACATCCCCTAGATCAGCAAGCTGAACAGGCCTTAAGATCGGTTCCGGGGTTTGACTTATTAGCGAAAAGTTTTTCCGAATATCTCTATGAACGTCCCCAACAAATTTTATTAATGGGCAATGATCTAAAAGTCGGTCCGCGTCAATACGCCACTTTATACGGTATCTATCGCCAATGTCTGCGGGATTTAGATATGTCCCCAGAACCGAATCTTTATGTCAGTCAAAATCCTTTAGCTAATGCCTATTCTTTGGGTTCGGAACATCCCTACATCGTCTTTAATACTGCCCTTTTAGATCTCTTAGATGAAGAAGAAATTCGAGTAATTCTTGCCCACGAATTAGGTCATTTAAAATGCGATCATAGTATTTTAATTCAAATGTCTTTTTGGGTGATGGGGGCGGCTAATTTCCTTGGGGACATCACCTTAGGACTAGGAAAAGCCATTACTACCGGTCTAGTTTATGCCTTTTATGAATGGCGCAGAAAAGCCGAATTATCAGCAGACAGAGCGGCTTTATTAGTTACCGATGATTTAAATTTAGTCCTGAGAACTTTAATGAAATGTGCAGGAGGAAGCCAAAAATATCTGCATGAATGCAACTTAGAAGAATTTATTCGTCAAGGGGAAGCCTACCGACAATTAGACCAAGATAACTTAAACCAGATCTATAAATTTCTCATTTATAATGGCGGTAATGGTTCCTTTTTAACCCATCCTTTTTCCGTAGAAAGAGTCCAGTATCTACAGCAATGGTTTAACTCGGAATCCTATCGTCAAATTCGCCAGGGAAATTATGCCAAAACAGGGGTAAAAAGCTCAATTAATGTTGATGCTCATGATAGCGAAAGCGAAAGATTGCAGCGACAAATAGCAGAACTACAGGCAGAAATTGAACGGGCAAAAAGACAAAGAAACCATGAATAATCTATACGAAGGCAGAAGGCAGAAGGCAGAGGGCAGGAGGCAGGAGACAGGATTCAGGAGACAGGATTCAGGAGATTGCCTTTATTTATTCTCCCTTCTCCCCACACCCCACACCCCCCCCTGCCCCCCCGATGTCGGGGGGGGTTGGGGGGGTCACACCCCACACCCCACACCCCACACCCCACACCCTTTACTGATCACTGAAAATGCGCTCGTCTGTGTTTTGCCGATTTGGTGGGTACAATAGAGATAGGGGAGACCGAGAATAGCAATTCTCCCTAGGATTATCTATACACACTTACCCCCACTCTCTCTTTTTTGTTCTACTGCCCATGCTCCAAGATACCCAATCCATTCGTTACTATCAAAGACTAACCGATGACATGGTGGATCTTTGGCACCGTGGCTCGCGTTTTGATGAGATCCGGCTATACGTTGAAGGCTATTTAGCCTGTTTACGCGATTCTAGTTCCATAGAACCCTATCTGATTCATCGTCTCGAAGAAGAAATATTTCGCTTTCTGCGGGATCCTTCTAATTTTGAATATCTCTCACCCCAAACCCAAACCCAAACTGAAGCAGATTATGGCTATTATTAACCTTTAGTCTTGCCTCATCTCCACAAGCAACTTAAATGCGCGGACAGCTGATCAGGACAGTTGGGGATTTTTACGAGAGATTTACTGAGCTTGACAGGAACGAGATTGGGTCATCTGTAGGACAATAGTATCGATCGCTTTCACTAGGGACTGTCCAGAAACCCGTTGATTATTAACGATAATGCTAAATAACATCGGTTCTTGGTGGGGGTTTTCTAGATAACCCGATAAAGCCCGCACACCGGTAAGAGTGCCGGTTTTAGCGTAAACTGTGCCAGTAGCGGCCGTCTGACGCATTCGGTTTCTCAGGGTGCCACTAATTCCCGCTACTGGTAAGGAAGCATAGAAAGTGTCGCGATTAGGAGAATAATACATCACCCGCAAAATTTCCACGATCGAGCGGGGAGTAGCGGTATTATGGCGGGATAATCCCGAACCATCGGCTAAACGAAAACCACTGGGATTGATGCCCAATTGTGCCAAGATGGCAGTAACATTTTTAGCACCGCCGATAAAGCGAAAAAGAGTGTCAGCGTAGAAATTATTACTTCTCTGATTAGTGATATTAACCCAATCGCGCAGGGATTTTTTGCGAATTGTCGTCTCCGGGTTCATCGCTTGTAAAGCGGCAGCCGTGGTAAATAACTTTGTATTAGAAGCAGGGATAAAATAGCGATCGGCGTTATGACTATAAATAACCGTTTGGCGATCGATAGATTCGATTAATATACCCCACTGATTGGGAGCTTGACTAATAACTTTATCGATATTTGCCCCAATCAATTGAGTACAGGTATTATTATTGGTGTTATTGTTTTCTGGCGGGGGAACGTATAATTCTATGGATTCGTTCGACGAGGAAGGAGCGGGATAAACAGACAGATTAACTTGAGCGATGCTAGGGTAAGCCAAGGCGATAGTGGCTACACTGGCCACTGTCAGCGAATTGAGGCTATTGAGGATTTGTTTCATGCTGTGTTTGTCTAAGAGTCTGGTTTCCATGAGTGTTCGCACCATTGTACCAGTTGCTGCTCAAGTGTCAAAGTTACCTGTCTAACAGATTTTAGCGGCTAATTTTCGGCAATGCCAGAGAAGAAAGCTGGCAATAGCCCGGAACTGCACTGATACCCCTTCTCAAGACCAGTTGGAATTTTTCTGGGTTCCAAAATCGTGCTATTTTGATACTGTTGACATTGCTGCTGACAATTTGGGGATAATAAAAGCAAAGTCTAGGAGAGATGATTCCAAAACAATGACGAATACCACCCGTCAAACGGTGCTAGAGACGTTAAACTTGCAAAAAACTTATCGGACGGGATTCTGGTTAAATAAAAAAATCGAATCCTTGAAAAACTGTACTTTAATTGTCCATGAGGGCGAAACCTTTGGATTATTAGGTCCGAACGGGGCCGGCAAAACCACGCTCTTAAAAACCCTTTTGGGGATTGTCCGACCCACTTCCGGACGGGCCTTGATTCTCGGTCAACCAATTGGCGATCGCTCGGTCAGGCAACGCATCGGCTATCTTCCCGAAAATGCCTACTACTACGACTATCTCACCGGCTGGGAATTCCTACAATTAATCGCCGGCATTTTTCAAATTCCCTCTTTTGTGCAGAAAAAACGCATTCCTGAATTATTGGATTTAGTGGGATTAGAGCGCAAAACTGCCCAGAAAAAACAATTACGTCAATATTCTAAGGGAATGATGCAACGGATCGGTATAGCTCAAGCATTAATCAATGATCCGGAATTAGTCTTTTTCGATGAACCGATGTCGGGACTGGATCCTATCGGTCGCTATCAGGTGCGAGAAATTATTCAATCCCTCAAACAACAGGGGAAAACCATCTTTTTTAACTCTCATATTCTCTCCGATGTGGAACAAATTTGCGATCGCATTGCCCTGTTGGCCCGGGGAGAATTACTCTGTGTCGGTTCCCTCGACCAAATTCTCGGTCGTGCTGATGTCTATCAGGTGATTGTTCAAGGTGGTAGGGAGGAGCAACTACAGCAATGGCTCCTCGGTTTGCATTGGCGCGATAATTTTTGGCACGGACAATTACAGGGAGAACCCGATGCTTTTCTGGCTGCCCTGTCTAGTATCGATGCTCGCTTGATTAGTCTTAATTTAGCTCGTGCTTCCCTGGAAGAATTTTTTATCGACCAATTACGTCAGCGCGGTATTACCTCTAGTCAATAGGCACTCTCAGAGCAAATCCGTTTTTAATAGCAGCCAAGAAACATCCTCTCAGATTTGGTCAGGATTAATGCCCAATTCCCGCAGTTTATTGGCTAATCGTTCCGCTCGTTGTTTTTCCTGATTATAGCTGGTGAAAGCTTGTCCATCGGGATAAAAAAGCAACATTTCTGGTTCTCCTAACTGAAAACGTATTCCTAAACGGGGACTAACCCAATTATCGAGAGTTTCCAGAATTTCTAGCTGATTTTCCCCTCTTATCCCACCACTAGCATCATTTTTATGGGGATCATAAAGATAATATTCCTCGACCCCATAACGGTCATAAAATAGCTGTTTTTTGGCCATTTCCGTGAGGGTGTTACCCGGAGAGAGGATTTCAAAAACCACCTGGGGACTAATGTTATTTTCTAGCCATTGTCGATAGGAACCTCTTTCCCCTTTTGGTCTCCCAAAAACCACCATGATATCCGGCGCTTGACGCAGTTTATTATCATTTTCCACGGGATACCAAAGTAAATCCCCCGCAACAAAGACATCAGACTGCTGGCGAAATAGCCAGTCTAAATTAGTTTTAATTGTCGTAATCCAACGAAATTGCAAGGTATTATCGGCCATGGGTTGACTATCGCTATCGGGGTAGATAATTTCAGTGACGTTAGTTTTATCTAGTTGTGAAACCATAAGACTAAGTTAAAAGTGAAAAATATAATTCTATAATAGCGGGCATTTGTATTATATAGCAATTCGTCGGCTGGGTTAGCAATGCGTAACCCACCGCCAGGATCCTAGACAGTGCCAAATTGCTGTGTTAGAGTAATAAATACTAGGAATAATCGGTAAATCTTCCTATACTAGCCCCTATGCAAGCATCGGTAGTTACTCTTCAAGAAATTATTCAAGGCAACACACAATATATAATTCCACTATTTCAGCGCACTTATAGTTGGAAAAAGAAAGATTGGGAAGATTTATGGGATGACATAAGCTATTTATACGGTCAAGAAAACCCTCGTCCCCATTTTATGGGTTCGATAGTTAAAACTCAAGTTTCGCCTAACTCCGGCGTGGTCAATAAATATCTGCTAATTGATGGACAGCAACGTTTAACGACTATTTTTCTGCTCTTTGCTGCTTTGCGAGACGTAGCGAAAGACCAACAAGAACAGGATTTAAGCGCAGAAATTGACAAAACATTTCTTGTTAATCCCTTTAAAAAAGGTTCTGATTACTTTAAAATTCAACCTACTCAGTTAGACCTAGAATATTTTCAGTCTGTGATCCGTGGCAAAATCATCGACAAAGAAAATACCATATCCCAGTGTTATTTCTTTTTTAAAAGAAAGATTAATGAACAATCATCTTCGTTAGCTAAACTAACAGAAGTTATCTGTAATCACTTATCTTTGGTCAATATAACTCTTGGTAATGACGACGATCCTTACCTAGTATTTGAAAGTTTGAATGCCACGGGGCAGCCTTTAACTGAGGCCGATTTAATTCGTAATCATTTATTTATGAACGTTCGTCAAGAGGAGCAACAGACACTATATGACAGATACTGGCTGCCGATGCAGGAAAAATTAGGAGATAATTTAACAGAATTTATCCGTCACTATTTATCAAAAAGTGGGGCAGAAATTAGAAATAACGAAATTTATTCTGCCTTTAAAAATAAACTAGCTGATAATAATCCCGCTCTCTATATAGAGGACTTATATACATTTTCCATGTATTATGCCAAACTAATCACTCCCAGGCTGGAAAATAATTCTGGTATTCGTAAATATCTCGATTCTTTTCAGCGTCTAGAGGTCTCTACTATCTATCCATTCCTTTTAAATTGTTATGATGACTGGGGAAATAGCAAATTATCTGAAAAGGACTTTATAGAGGTTTTAAAAACCCTTGAAAACTTTCTTGTCCGTCGTTTTGTTTGTGGTATCCAGACTCGCGGACTTAATAAAACTTTTGCTTTACTATATTCCCAAGTTCAGAAAGATGCTGCTTTAAACTCTGAACCTTTTATTAAAAGATTAAAAATCTCTCTTCAAAAGAAAGACTACCCAAAAGATAATGATTTTAAAGAAAAGTTAATAACCATCAAACTATACGGAGGAAATCGCAGCGAAAAAGCGAAAATTATTCTCGGTGCGATCGAAGAATCTTTTGGTCATCGAGAAACTGTAGATTTAAGTGATTCTCGCCTGACTATTGAACATATTATGCCGCAAAAATTAAATGATAAGTGGAGGGATTATTTAGGAACAGATGCAGATATTACCCATCAACTTCTTGTGCATACTTTAGGTAATTTAACCCTGACGGCTTATAATGGAGAACTGGCGGATAAAGATTTTTATCACAAGAAAGAAGAACTCCATAAAAGCCATCTCGAAATTAATAAATACTTTGATAGTATTAACTCATGGCAAAAAGAAGATATCGAACAACGTGCTGAATATTTGACCGACCGTGTTATAAAAATTTGGAGTTATTTTGGCGATGATTCGCTGCCGGTCAATGAAACTGCATCTGTCAAGGATACAAAACCCAAAAAACTAATTATTCGTGGTAAACAACAAACAGTAAAAACTTGGAAAGATGTACTAATTTGTACCCTGAATACTCTCTATGATCTAGACCCTGAAAAGTTTCAAGAGATTGTGCTAGAGTTTCCTCGCTTTTTATCGAAAGATGACACAAAATTTCGCCGACCTCAAAAACTTGAAAATAATGTTTTTATAGTAGAAACTAATTTTTCCGCCAAAGATATCTACTATTTTTGTGTAAAAGTAGTAGAAACTATGGGATTATCCTCAGAGGATTGGTCAGTCGAGAGAGAACCTAAATAATCACTCCACCATCTCTTGACAAATAGGATAACTTGTGCATTACTATATCTCGCTCTATCCTGATATTTTTCTGAAGCTAGAAGGGTATAGTAATAGAGATTCCGATTACCGCTTATTGAGATAAATCTATTATGATTATTTACTTTATTCATGGAGTGGCAACAAGAGACGCTAGTTAGGGCAATAAATTAATCAAACTAATTGAAGAAGAATGTAAACGCAAAAATATGAGTCAATCCCCCCGTATTCTAGCACTCGATTTTGATGGTGTTCTTTGTGATGGCATGATCGAGTATTTTCAGATTAGCAAACGCACCTATGAAACCCTTTGGCCGGAAATAATTCCCGAGGATTTTTTCCCGAGGTTTTCGCAACTTCGTCCCGTTATCGAAACCGGTTGGGAAATGCCTTTACTGTTGCGATCGCTCGTTCTCGGTATTCCCGACGAGGAAGCTTTAAATAATTGGCCGTCAATTGCTCAAAATCTGCTAGAAAGGGAGAAAATAGCGAAAAAAGTTCTCTCAAATGCTCTCGATGGTCTTCGGGATCGATGGATTGAGTCGGATCTAGAGTCTTGGTTAGCTTTACATCAATTTTATCAACCCGCGATCGATCGCCTCGCCTCTCTTTTAGACTCGGATTTTTTGGTTTATATCATCACTACCAAAGAAAGTCGTTTTGTCAAGCAATTGTTACAAAAAGTAGCAATTAATTTTCCAACAGCGAGATTAATTGGCAAGGAAATTAAACAGCCGAAATACCTAACTATTCAGCAAATACTGGCTGATTTACCAGAATCTCCCGCTAATTTGTGGTTTGTCGAGGATCGTCTCGATGCGTTGGAGTTAGTGGAGCAACAAGCAGATTTAAACGACGTGGGCTTATATTTAGCCGATTGGGGATATAATACCGCTCAAATGCGTCAAAAAGTCGCTCAAGATACCCGTATTAAACTGTTATCCCTATCTCAATTTGCGGCGGACTTTACCCACTGGTAGAGTTAGTGACGAAAAATATTACACAGATAACTGATAACTGATAACTGATAACTGATGCTGCTATAATAAAAAGCGTAGTCGTTATGAGTTGCATTTACGGTTATGACTGTCGAGAATTTAGTCATTATTGGTTCGGGACCGGCGGGATATACGGCGGCGATTTATGCGGCGCGTGCGAACTTAAAACCCTTGATGTTTGAGGGTTTCCAAGCGGGAGGCATTCCGGGGGGACAATTGATGACCACCACAGAAGTAGAAAATTTCCCCGGTTTTCCCGAAGGAATCACCGGTCCGAAGCTGATGGAAAGAATGAAGGAACAGGCCGAAAGATGGGGGACCCAATGCTATACCGAAGATGTTATCTCGGTGGATTTAAGTCAGCGTCCTTTTACCATTCGTTCCACGGACCGGGAAGTGAAGGCCAATAGTATTATTATCGCCACGGGAGCCACTGCCAAACGCTTAGGATTACCCAGCGAAGCTCAATTCTGGAGTAACGGGATTTCCGCTTGTGCTATCTGTGACGGTGCTACACCGATATTTAGAGAGGAAAACCTCGCTGTCATTGGTGGCGGTGACTCGGCGGCAGAAGAAGCCGTATATTTGACTAAATACGGCTCTCACGTCCATTTATTGATACGCGGGGAAGCGATGCGCGCCTCGAAAGCAATGCAGGACCGGGTGTTAAATAATCCGAAAGTTACCGTTCATTTTCATACCCAAGCGGTGGATGTGTTCGGTACAGGCAGTAAAATGGCAGGATTACGCATTAAAAACTCGCAAACGGGAGAAATCAGCGAATTAGCCGTTAGAGGGTTATTTTATGCCATCGGTCACACTCCCAATACTTCCCTATTCCAAGGACAATTAGAATTAGACGAGGTGGGTTATGTGAAAGTCAAACCGGGGACTGTTGCTACCAGCGTCGAGGGGGTTTTTGCCGCAGGAGACGTGCAGGACCACGAATACCGTCAGGCAATCACTGCCGCAGGTACGGGGTGTATGGCGGCGTTATTGGCAGAAAGATGGTTATCGGAGCATAATTTAATCCAAGAATACCGTCAATCAGCCACTTCTGAACATTACGAGACAAAAACCGTTAGCGAAACCCCGGCCGATACGGAGGAGACTTTTGATATTGACAAAACCCGTCACGTTGGGGGTTATGCTTTGCGGAAATTATTCCATGATGGCGATCGCTTGTTAATGGTAAAATATGTTTCTCCCACCTGTGGCCCCTGTAAAACCCTGAAACCGATTTTAGATAAAGTGGTCGATGAGTACGATGGCAAAATTTATTTTGTGGAAATTGACATCGAAGCTGACCCAGAAATTGCCAAAATGGGTCAAGTAACCGGGACTCCCACGGTACAATTCTTTAAGGAGCGGGAATTAGTGAAAGAAATGCGCGGAGTCAAACAAAAAAGCGATTTTCGTCAAGTAATTGAGAGTTATCAATAATCAGTTATCAGTTAGCAGTTATCAGTTAGCAGTTAGCAGTTATCAGTTAGCAGTTAGCAGTTAGCAGATGTGAGTTTTCAGTTAGCAGATTGGAGTTTTCAGTTAGCAGTATGTGTTATAGCGGTTTTCAGTCTAATAAGGTATAGTAAATCCCTTGATAGATAGGCGTTTCAGCGTTTCAATCGGGACTCACTTCTGTGAAAACCGCTATAAGTGAGCAGTATTAAATAGCAGTTTCTTGCCATCTTTTCACTGTTTACCGATCACTGTTTACTGATTACTGATTACTGTTTACTGATCACTGTTTACTGATCACTGTTTACTGATTACTGCTCACTGAAATAACACCTCCACTGCCATCTCCTCAAGCTTGAAAACCTCAATATCATTGATTTAAAGCATCTTTAAGAGCCGTGCGAGCGGCCAGATGATTGCGAGTCGAGGTGAGAATTTCCGATTCTCGTTGCAGACGACTGACTGTATCGAGCATTTCTAATAAAGCTTGTTGTTCCCCGGCCACACCGTAGAGATTACCCGCCACCCAGTAGGATAATTCCAGGGGAAGACTGGGCAAATCGTCGGGGAGTTCAATTTTTTGAGCGGTTAATTTGGCTGATAGATGAACCACATCCCGCAGCAGTCGATCCACTTCTTTGGCCAGAGGTCGCAGATCCTGGGTGGTGGGGACATCTTCAATCCACTCCACTAAACCGACGCGATAGGGTTTTTCCCGGACGTATTCTAGGACACGGAAGCGCTGTTGACCGATGGTGAGAATTTTTAACCGATCATCCGGAAGACGTTGACAACGGACAACTTCCGCACAACTGCCCACTTTAGCGATTTCTCCCGTGGCCGGATCTACCATTAAGACCCCAAAACGACGATCTTCTTCCAATATCGTATTCATCATAATCCGATAGCGAAACTCGAAGATGTGCAGGGGCAGAGGACGACCCGGAAATAAAACAACTTCGGGTAGGGGAAAGAGAGGTAATTCTCTAACGGCAATGGAAGAAGTGGCCATAGGTTTAGTCAAAAAAAACCGATCTTCTCTTATTTTTACACAATCCCCCCTGAACCGCTAGGCAAGGTCAATAGACGGGAGGCAGCCTTGAATCAGTCAACAGTTATCAGCTTCTGAAGGCAAAAGGCAAAAGGCAAAAGGCAAAAGAAAGAATCTGGCAATTCTCTTACCTAAAAAGAAGGTTAGAAACTAAGCACATCAAAGCTTTTGGCTTAACCAATTAGGTCTTAGATTCGGCCCTTGTTATCAGTTATCAGTTTTCAGATGTGAGTTTTCAGTTCACTGATTACTGTTTACTGTTCACTGTTCACTGTTCACTGAAAATACTTCCCTCACTGCTCGCCTAGCGATCGCTAGATGAGAAAATTGCTGATTTTGTCATCTAGATTGCAGCCTGAGCGGAAACCTCTGGGTAATCTATGAGTAGAGATACTCAAACCTACCCTTCATCGGTGCGTTCCTGAGAGGGATATTTTTTTTCTCATAAACTTTACAATATTTAATAATTGTTGTAATATTAGTTAAATAAACAAGGTTGTCACTACTCGCCATTTATGCCCATAGAATCTATATATAGCCCAAAAAAGGACTATAGAGGCAATTAAATCTTCAATTAGATTTCTCTCTATCCTTGAGTAATCACTTACTTATCTCTTTACAAAACTAAAAAAAACCTGATAGCATCTCCTTAACTGCCTCTGGGGAAGCAATCTGAAAAACGCCATCAATCCCTGAATATCAACCCTCAACCGACGCGCACTCATGAAAACCTCGAAAAACCCCACCGATCCAGTTCGCGCCTATCTCAGAGAAATTGGCCGAGTTCCCCTTCTCAGTCATGAAGAAGAAATTCTCTATGCGAAACAGGTACAAAGATTAATTTTTCTGGAAAAAATCAAAGAATCCCTAAGCACTAAACTCGGCAGGGAACCCAGCGATCGCCAGTGGTCAGAAGCGGCGGAAATTAGTGAAGAACAACTACGTCGAGAATTAGGGGCGGGGGATTTCGCCAAACGCAAGATGGTAGAAGCGAACCTGCGTCTAGTGGTTTCCGTCGCCAAAAAATACCTAAAACGCAATCTCGATCTCTTGGACCTGATCCAAGAGGGAACCATTGGGATGCAAAGAGGTGTGGAAAAATTCGACCCCACCAAAGGCTATCGCTTTTCCACCTATGCCTATTGGTGGATTCGCCAAGCTATCACCCGGGCGATCGCAGAAAAAAGTCGCACCATCCGTCTGCCCATCCACATCACCGAAAAACTGAATAAAATCAAAAAGGCCCAGCGTCAACTAGCTCAAGATAAAGGTCGCGCTGCCACCATTGCCGAATTAGCCGAGGAATTAGACCTAACTCCCAAACAGGTGCGAGACTACTTGGAAAGGGCCCGTCAACCCCTTTCCCTTGACTTAAAGGTGGGGGACAATCAAGACACGGAATTAGGGGAACTCTTGGAAGATAAGGGACTTTCCCCCGAAGATTACACTGCCTATTCTTCCCTCCAGGTGGACTTAGAAAAACTGATGGCAGACCTCACCCCTCAACAAAAAGAAGTGATTTCTCTGCGTTTTGGTTTAGATAATGGGCAGCCCCTCACCTTAGCGAAAATAGGAGTTCGACTCAATATCAGTCGTGAACGCGTCCGTCAGATCGAACGAGAAGCGATCGCTAAATTAAGAAAACGCAAGGGCAACATCAGAGAATATCTAGCTAGTTAAGCCAGAGATAACTTAGAATTTGGGTCAAATTGATCGTCTGGATCACAGCGAGAAAAATGACCCACTTCTAGATTCATCGGCCACTTTTCTCGGCTATTTCTCTACTTCTTCAAGATATTTTTTCAACAGGAGAGCTAATTTTTCTTTAGTGGCGACGGGAACAGAATCTAGACGGGTAAGAATAGCGTATTTAAGGGCAGAATGAGCGGCAGAAACGGGAGGATTAGCTGCTAGACGGCGCACCGTTTCTTGGATGACTTTTTGGGCATTAATAGCGTTATGGTGCAGATTTTCGATCACCATTTCTACCGTGACATGATCGTGATCGGGATGCCAACAATCGTAATCGGTAACTAGAGCTAAGGTAGCGTAGGCAATTTCCGCTTCTCGGGCTAATTTAGCCTCGGTTAAATTGGTCATACCGATCACGGTTGCGCCCCAACTTCTATAGAGATTTGATTCCGCTTTAGTAGAAAAAGCCGGCCCCTCCATACAGAGATATGTACCGCCGCGATGCAGGGTAACTTCTGGTAGGTTTAAACTAGCGACGGCATCCCCTAAAATGTTGGCTAATTGGGGACAAACGGGATCACCAAAGGCAACATGGGCAACAATTCCTTCCCCAAAAAAAGTCGCTATTCTCTCTTTAGTTCTGTCAATAAATTGATCGGGAATGACTAAATCTAGGGGTTTCACTTCGGCTTTTAGGGAACCAACGGCCGAAGCGGAAATAATATATTCAACCCCTAATTGTTTGAGAGCGTGAATATTAGCGCGAAAGGGTAATTCGGTCGGTAAAAAATGGTGATTTCTGCCATGACGCGCTAAAAAGGCGACTTCTGTTCCCTCTAAAGTCCCGAGAATTAAAGCATCGGAAGGAGAACCAAAAGGAGTATCGAGGGATACTTCCCGCACATCCTTGAGGGGATCCATTTTATACAAACCACTGCCGCCAATGATGCCAATTTTTACCGTCGTCATAGTCTTGGAAAGAATTAGTTATCGTTGCCTTGATGTTACCACAATTGAGCGATCGAACTGTGATAATTTTTCTGTCAAGACCTTACTTTTTCTTTTTCTTGCCCTTGAGGGAACCATTAATTAAACCATTAAAGCCATAAATTTCTTCAGTTCCCGCGATGGCAACTAATTCCACCTCTTTCGTGTCTCCCGGTTCAAATCGAACTGATGTACCCGCGGGAATATTCAGATGGGTTCCTTTGGTTAATTCGCGCTGGAACTCCAGGGCCTGATTAACTTCATAAAAATGATAGTGGGAACCCACTTGAATGGGTCGATCGCCTGTATTAGCCACAGAAATACGCAGGGTGTCGCGACCGACATTAATCTCGATCGCCCCGGATGGTGTGATAATTTCTCCCGGAATCATAAGTGTTAAAAATCTCCTGTTAGTGAATGGGATTGTGAACGGTAACTAATTTAGTACCATCGGGAAAAGTCGCTTCGATCTGCACTTCCGTAATCATTTCCGGGATGCCTTCCATTACCTCCTCGCGAGTTAATAAAGTCGTGCCGTAACTCATCAATTCAGCGACGCTACGACCTTCCCTAGCACCTTCGAGGATGGCGGCACTAATATAGGCGATCGCTTCGGGATAATTTAACTTAATACCGCGGTTTTTGCGTCTTTCGGCGAGCAGTGCCGCCGTGAAAATGAGTAATTTATCTTTTTCTTGGGGCGAAAGTTGCATAGATAGGCCTTTTTTGACACAGATGCTAGAGTTATTGTAGTTCTTGGCCGGTTGGTTGTGGCGATCGAGTTGTGAAAATTTATGTACTTAGCCAGCATTATTGATGAAGATTGGGGAAAATACTCAAAAACCTTGCTAGGAAAGGGCGTTGTCAGATCAGAATCGGAAAGATGCCATGCAATCCTTGCTACCCTTCGACGTAGCTCAGGGCAAGCCCTTCGACCCCTTCGACTTGGCTCAGGGCAAGTTGGCTCAGGGCAAGTCAAAGTAATTTCAGTTCCGGGCTGATTCGCAGCATCTTTCAATTTAACAACACCTATTGTAGGGCTAATTCATGAATTGGCCCCACACCTATTACCTAGTAGGGATAATTCATGAATTATCCCTACACCTATTACCTAGCTATATTCCACTAGCCCAGATTCCCTTGGTTTTATCTAATCAGGTTTCAAAATCCGCTTCTGTCCTTTCATCCTCAACCACTTGAATGTTAATGGCTAACTTTGTTGCTGCTTCAAAGGGTAAGTTAGAGAGGATAATCTTTTGAGAATTTCAATAGTTAAATAGGTTTGATAGGTATTCATAATTATTGATAAGCAGAAACTGTTGATTTAGGATAGAAAAGACAATTATAATACTTTTTGATAGCCGATAACTGTTTCATTTTCATTGTCCTTAACAAAATTTAACACTACCTCAATTTTCTCAAAAAAATCGACCCGCCCTTAGTAGATCGTAGGTTGGGCTGAACGATAGTGAAACCCAACACTTTTAAATAATTGGGTTGGGTTTCGTTCCTCAAACCAGCCTACTTATTGCTAAATTTGTTGGTGTAATTTCGGGTGTGGCTGTGACAGAAAACTATCAGAAAAAGGTTTTTCTGGCTTTTCCCCGCGCTCGGCACAAAAAGCTAGGTAATCTTCCACTGAATCAGCAAAAGCTTGCTGCAATTCCGCTACACTCTCTCCCTGAAAAGTGATAACATCTCGGACGTTGGCCACCTCACCGTAAAAGATACCCGCCTCGTCATCAAAAGAAACTACTGCTTCGTAACCTTTATACTTCATCGTTTTCCACTCCTGCCTCGCTTAAAAAGCGCCTCACTGATACTACAGCCCCCTTGTCCGTTTCCCGACGAGGATGGGGGCGATGGAAGACGGCTTTAACTCCCTTAAGGGCTACCCACACCCGCAACCTCCTACCTTCGGATATTTCTGCTCCCAGTGCCTCCAGCAGCGATTCGATATCCGTCCAGACAACATCTGACCGGACGGGCTGCTCGAAGATTTGGTCGAGAATTTTTCGCTGTTTTTTCGAGAGTGCCATTGTAGTATCATAACTTAATAAGCTGCCGTGCATCTAAAGGACATATTATTGAAATCAAAAAAACACCTAGTTTGATTTTGGATTTCGCTTGTTTCAATCTAACTGTTAACTGTTCACTGTTAACTGAATAGTGGGAGGTTTTCAACACAAATTTTATGGTAAAATGATTAGGGATAATTGGTCAAAACTGTATGAGGATTTAAGCCTGTGATCATCAAAGAGTTAGAAGAGCAACTTCTTGCCCTCAAACCTAGCGAAAAAGTGCAGGTAATCCAGTTACTCGCTCAAAGTCTTGGTGGTAATTGGCAGGGAATTGAGAAAACCCCTAAAGTTTGCGGCGGACAAGCCTGCATTGCCAATACAAGAATTCCAGTTTGGGTGTTAGTAGAAGCTCGTCGTCTTGGTTATAGTGATGCTGATTTATTAACAAGTTATCCAACTATTAAAGCTACGGATTTAGCCAATGCTTGGGTATATGCGGCGGCTCATGAAGATGAGATTGATTTACTCATTGAGCAGAATCAGGCAGTTTAGGGGATGGCACGTTTTTATGCAGATGAGCAGTTTCCTTTGCCGGTTGTGGAATTGTTGAGAAATTTGGGGCATGATGTTTTGACGGTGCAAGAAGCGGGAAACGCTAATCAACGGATACCTGACGAGCAGGTGTTGGCGTTTGCTGTAAGTCAAGAGCGAGCCATTTTGACGATCAATAGAATTGATTTTATCCGTTTGCATCGTCGTGATGATCAGCATTTCGGGATTGTGGTTTGTACGAATAATCGTAATTGGCAACAGTTTACAGCACAGGTTGATGAGGCGGTAAGGGGAGAGGAATCGTTACAGGGAAAGTTGATTCGGGTGGTACGTCCCTCTGTTTAAGTTAGCGATCGCCGTCAAAAATTTGGTAGAATGTAGAATGTCTTATACTAATCTGGTTATTAAAGACTGATTATTTATTCCCCTTTTTGCATGAGTGCATGAGTAGAAAACGGGTTTCTCGGAGAAACCCGTTTTCTGTGCGTTACTCAACGGATTTAGTATTAGCACAGCGTCACCCATCGCAATTTAGATTAAACTGCTTTCAAAAAGGCAAAAGCTGCCTGGGACGCACCCTAGAAAATCTCAAAAAAAATCGACCCGCCTTGTTTCAGTTATCAGTTATCAGTTATCAGTTAACAGTGGGGAAAACTGATAACTGTTAACTGTTAACTGATTAGGGGGGGGACGCACACCACCCGAAAACCGACGAGGTTGAAGTTGCTGACGCGGCGGTAGTGGTCGAAGCGGTAAGCGGAACGGCAGCTATTTGGATCGTCGTACCAAGAACCGCCCCGCAGTATGTGATAATCATTATCATTTGTCAGCCAAGCACTGCCATCCTTTGGCGCTCCGATATAGTTATTGTGCGAATTGTCTTCGCACCATTCCCAAACATTGCCACTCATGTCATAGAGTCCCCAAGCATTGGGCTTTTTCTGGCCCACAGGATGAGTTTTACCCCCAGAATTTCCGTCATACCAAGCGTAATCTTCTAACTGATTAGCATCATCACCGAAATAATAGCGAGTAGTAGTCCCAGCACGACAGGCATATTCCCATTCCGCTTCCGTCGGTAGGCGATAGGTTTTCCCGGTTATTTGACTCAATTTCTGACAAAAGGCTTGAGCATCGTTCCAGTTAACATTTTCTACTGGATTTTGGGGATTATTTTTAAAAAAAGAGGGATTGGTTCCCATTACTGCTTGATATTGTGCCTGAGTCACTGGATATTTCCCGATCGCAAAACTGTTGACTTGAACTTGGTGTTGAGGCTTTTCAAAATCCGAAGCATCGGGATCACTGTCAGGAGATCCCATGAGAAATTGACCTGCTGGTAAGCCTACCATCTCCAGTGTTAGTCCATTGGGTAGGTTTTCTGTAAATGGAGTTGGCTTTGTAAACCTGATAGATGCAGAACTTGAAGGACGAGGTGAAGGAGAAGGAGTAGGATTCTGACGAAACAACTGAGCGAAAATATTACTAGCGACTGTCCCTACTGTAACTAACCCCAAATTTATTAAGACTTTACGACGCGACCATCTTTGAGGAGGTATAGGTGAAGGAGATGATTTAATCGATATTGGGGGAGGTGGAGTCGATACTTTAGGTAACGGTGTAGATGTCACAGTAGCGATACTTTTGCTTGCAAAAATATCAAGATTTAAATCACTAAATCGCTCACACCAATAACACTTTCCGTAACGGCGACTGTAGTAATGATTATCAACTTTGCCACAGCGTATAACCTCATTTAATGCAGCTTCCAAAGTATCGCACCATTCCTTAGCCGTCGGTCGTCTGTGAGGGAATTTATGTCCCTCATTGAAACAGCGCAAAAATAAGGCGTGTAAGTCGGGATGTAAAATATTTAATGGGATTGTCGTATTACTAGGTACAAGCAATTTATCACCAGAAAAAGGCCAGAGTCCCCGTCGAATTAGTTCCGACTGTTCCAGGGAATCCCCTGCTCCTTGCCACAATCCCCGAAACGGCGGCCCGCTAAATAATAGATAATAAATAACAACTCCTAATCGAAAGCGATCATGCACTTCTGTTTGATCTACATCTGCTATATTCACTCCGATTAATTCCGCCGGTGTAAATCCTTCTGAGCCAACTAAACACCGATATATTTTACCGCTATAGGGATCTGATACTTGAAATGAATCTGTGTCAATAATTGTAGGTAACGCCCGATTATTCACTAAGATATTTTCTAGCTTGATGTCTCCCAAAACATAACCTTTAAGGTGAATTGCTTGGATAATAGCGGCTATATTCCGCGCTACTACATGAAGAAAATACCAATTAGTTTCTAACTTGTATTTTCTTCTCATTATGGGCGTACAAAGCTTTAATAATGTTTCTGAACCCACCACCTCTGGCATTAAAAAACCAGCGACTTTTCCCTGGTTATCTTCTAAGATAGAATAAGGCCAAGCGAAGGAAATATGGTTAAGATGAGCATTAGGATCCCCAGGCCGATTTCTCACCATTAACTGTAATTTATCAACCCTTTCATTATGGGGATTGTGGTAGATTTTCGCTAAGTACCCATTAAAGTTAGTATGCCATACTTTCGCTTCGCCACTGTCGGCCATTTCTTGCGTCAGGGTAATCAAGCGATTCTGTAGTTGACAGCGATAAGTTAAAGACATCAAAAAATCTCCGAGTATTTGTGCTGTTCAGTCCCATCGTAGGTTGGGTTGAACGATAGTGAAACCCAACATTTTTTAATAATTAAGTTGGGTTTCGTTCCTCAACCCAACCTACAGATACAGATTACTTTCGCC
>VYLR01000071.1_pt1 | contig 60590 bp, 68 predicted proteins | sample 5114291 | NCBI WGS metagenome assembly VYLR01 (sample SAMN12291774, study PRJNA351875) | freshwater metagenome | isolation source: freshwater lake | place: USA: Michigan, Lansing Lake | collected 2013-08-14 | reverse complement strand
ACTAGGAATTGATGAAATCGCTCTAGTCAAAGGGCAAAAAAATTACTGTGCAGTTTTAGTAAATTTAGATACGGGAAAACTAATAGCTATTCTAGAGAAGCGAACACAAGAAGAGTTGAGGGAAACGCTTACTGGGTGGGGAAAAGAGGTGTTAGAGCAAATTGAAGAAGTCAGCATAGACCTTTGGTTGTCCTATAAAAATTTGGTGAAAGAATTGATGCCATCGGCCGAGTTAGTCGCCGATAGATTCCATGTAATGAAACAAATTAATCAAGAGTTAGACGAACAGAGAAAAGCAGAAAAAAGAGCGGTAGAAGCGCAGAAAAATAAAAAACAGAAAGCGGAAAAAGAAGCGAAGCTAGAAGTTTTAAAGCGAAGTAAATATAGTCTGTTAAAAAATGAAAAAGATTTAACGGAAACCCAAAAAATCAAACTAGAAGCTATCAAAGAAAATTTGCCAAATTTGAAAAAGATGCAGGAATTAAAGGAAGAATTCAGAAAGATTTATGAAACCTCAGAGAATCCGACAGAAGGACTGCTATCTATCTCGGAATGGTTGGCCAAATCCTCCAGTGTTTTTACCAAGAGTTGTCAAACAATCCGAAACTGGTTTGGAGAAATCATTAGTTATTTCGAGCAAAGGACAACGAATGGGGTGGTCGAGGGAATCAACAATAAACTGAAACTAATAAAACGGAGAGCCTATGGCTTGAGAAACTTTCGGAATTTTTGGGTTAGAAGTATGTTATCTTGGCATCTTGTCTGTTGATTTAGCATAAAGAGTAACGAAGAGCCCTAAAAATTGCTTGACAGATTGAATAAAAACTTATATGCTCGTGTCACATCGACTTACAACAACTTCATACCAGCATGAAAAAACTCTCCGCACTAGGTCTTGCACTGGGTGTTAGCTTGGCATTGGTTAATAGTGCCAAAGCAGATGCCGCTACTGTCAGTTATCAAACTGAGTTTTCTCGCTTTTTGCCTACTACTTTTAATCCAGGCGATACTTTTAATTTGAGTTTCAGTGCTATTAATCCTAAGGGAACTCAACCAATTTCTCTTAGCAGGATCATCTATAGCGTTTCTGATTCACAAGAGGTACATTCCCGATCCTGAACAGCTTAATCAGCAAAGGTTTAAGTGTGCCGCACAGATGCGAGAACCGCTATATATTGTTATCGTTATTCATCGGGACATAGTTATATTCATTCCATTGTTCTTTGAAAAATTGTCACCGGGATCGTCTTCTAATTTTACAACCGCCCCTGGCTCAACCTCTCCAAATGGTGCCGATCTGATCTTAGCTGGTCCCGATGCTTTTGCTATAACCAATAGCTTTGTACCCTTTGATTTCGGAATTACTCGTTCAGATATATTAGCCGCCAATTTATCCTTTGAATTGGAAACCGATGGTTTAGTTGCAGGGGATGGGATTGTTGCTTCTCTTAATTTAAACGGAACAAGTATCGGTTCACAAGCATTTAAACCTATACCAGAGCCTAGCACAGTGTTGGCAATTTTAACTCTTGGTGGTGCCATGGCCACATTCAAGAAAAAATCTCAGCCCTCAGGGATTAAAAATTCGCAAGATACTGCCGCCTAAGACCATTTTTGACAAGTAATGCCAGAGATGGTTAATTGCCCTCACCCTCTCTCCCGTTCTGGGAGAGAGGGTAGGGGGTGAGGGCGACGAATAAAGAAAAATGGTATTAATACTCCATACTCCTACTGATAACTGCTCACTGCTCACTGCTCACTGCTCACTGATAAGCTATTGGGACTTAGGCATTTTCGGGCAGCAAAAAAGGCTCAAACCATTACGGGACAAAGGGTTAACCTCAATTTATGATTTTCCTTGATCTATCTGGGTTTCAGCGATTTTGGGCTTCTCGAAGTAAATCCCAAGCGGGGATTGGAGTTGAGGCTTTTATCGATTTGTTTTTTGTCTAAGTCCCAATAGGAGAGGGGGAATTATAAATTATGAAGTGGGGAAGTGGGGAAGTAGGGAAGTGGGAAGAATAAATAAAAATAATCTCCTGTCTCCTGTCTCCTGTCTCCTGTCTCCTGTCTCCTGTCTCTTGACTCGGAGACTACTGGCTCCTTGCTCCTCAATCTAGCGTCTGTGAGGAATTGAGAAATTGAGGATGATTTGATAGGATGTTAGTACAATCGGGGAATAGTAAAGAAAAAACCCCCTATTGCTCATGAGTCAAAATCCCAATTCTTCCTCACGACCACTGGAGCCGCTGCCGGTTCCCTCCATCCCGATACCTACCTCAGAGTTAATCACGGAAATCAGCATGGGGATAACTGAAGAAATGACGCAACAAGTGGCGATACCGACCAAAGCCGTCCAGAATAGGCCACAAAATAGTCAAATTACCACCCCACGTCCGCCCCAAAATCGCGCTCCCAGTCAGGCTGCTTCTCCCCAAACCCCACCCCGGACTGGTCGCGCCCCCAATCAACCCACCCTAGAAAAGTTGGTCCGGATGGCCTTTGATCGGGGTTATTCGGACGTTCACCTGGGAGTTGGAGAAAAACCCCGGATGCGCGATCGTGGTGAAATGATTATTCTCGACTATCCTGAAATTGACATCAACACTTTTTATAGTTGGTTAGGGGAAATCCTCGGGGAAGAAGAAATCCTTCGCTTTCAAAAAGACCTAGAATTTGACGGTGCAACTCAGTACGAATTCGCGAGGGTGCGGATTAATATCTTTGAAAGTCTGCGCGGACCTGGGATGGTTTTGCGTCTAATTCCCATGAAAATCCTCACTATAGAACAATTGGGCTTACCGGCTGTGTTCCGGAATGTGTGCGATGTGCAGAAGGGATTGATTTTAATTACTGGTCCGACGGGTTCAGGGAAATCCACCACCCTCGCAGCCATGATCGATTACATCAATAAAGAACACGCCAAACATATTATCACCATCGAAGACCCGATCGAATTTGTCCACCAAAGTCGTCGCAGTTTGATCAAACAAAGGGAAGTGGGAATACACACCCATGAGTTCGATAATGCCCTAAAAGCCTCTTTGCGGGAAGACCCAGATATTATTCTGGTGGGGGAGATGCGGGACAAATCCACCGTTAATACTGCCCTGAAAGCTGCCCAAACCGGTCACTTAGTCATGGGAACCCTACACACCAACAGCGCCGTAAAAACCCTGGAGCGGATTTTAACTCTTTATACCGCCGAGGAACAGGAATCCATGCGAGTGGCGATCGCAGAATCCCTGGTTTGTATTATTTCCCAGGGTTTATGTCGTACCACCGACAGTAAACGGGCTGCTTTTCACGATATTCTCGTCAACACAGACACCGTCAAAGATTACATTCGCAGCGGCAAAAATGACGAAATTCTCGAATTAATGAAAGATGGCGAATACCATGGCATGATTACCACTAATCAATCTCTATTTAACCTCTATCAAGAGGGACGGATTAGCGATGAGGTCGCCCTGGAAATGTCCCCGGTTCCCAATGAACTGGCGATGATGCTGCGGGGTAAAATCTAGAAAAACCCTGAAGGAAATTCTTGAGGGGTCAAGAGTTTAGTAGGCTAGAAAAATAGAAGCCCCTATTGATTCTCTACGGGAACCCCTCAAGTGACGACTTCTGCGATTGTGTTGCCCGATATTTTTAAAGGCATCGCCCTGTTTACCCCCGGGGGCGACCTGATCTACTGTATCGATCCGAATAAACAAACTCATTGGCATCTGAATCTTTGCGCTGCTCTCCAGTCCGCTTTAGGGTTGCCAGAACCTCCCCATTTTTTAGTTCCTAGTTTTACCGCTACCATCGATCGCTGGCGAGATCCCTACAGTCACCGTATTCATACTAGAGCCGAAGTATATCCCCTTGTCGGTCGCTATCAGCCTTTATTAAAGGCTATTTTCGGCACGGACGATCGAGATTGGTTTACTGTACCCTGGCAGGAACAATCCTCTAATCCCACTATCTTAGAAACCTATCGTCAGCAGTTTCCCCAACTTTGGCAATCCCACGATCTGATTCTCCGTTATCAGGAGTACCCCACGGCGACTTCAGTGATTAGTGCTGACTCTGACTATACTAACCCTAGTCCCAAGGGTTATGTTTTGCGGTTATTTGTCTCTGGTAATAATGCCAATACTAAACACACCCTAGAATCGATCCATCAGCTTCTAGAACGAGAATTACACCATCCCTATACTCTAAAAGTGATCGATATCTCTAAGCATCCAGAACAAGCAGAATCCAATCATGTCTCTGCTATTCCCACTTTAGTCCGGGTTTGGCCGCAACCGGTGAAACGCATCATCGGCGAATTTGAGGATTTACCGCGAGTATTACAGATTATCGCCACCGCTTAGGGTTTAAAGACTTCTGACTCAATCCCTCGCCACCATTCGCCCAATTTCATTAAGTCTTGCTGAATATCATCCAATTCTTGGATATATTCCTGTTGGGAAAGACTGGCGCGACGTTCTTGCAGTTTTTTGAGACGCAATTGCACCAACAGCCAAGGCTTAGAAATACCGTTAGTTTCTTCAATATAGCGAGCAATATCTTGACTATCCATAGTTTTTACTGTTATTATCCTATATTTTGTCAAATTAACCCAAGAATCCTTTTTTTTAGTTGCAGAAGATGATGTTTGATTTTAGCCACTATTACCCCTACGCCGAATTAGTTTCTTTCCTGAAAAACCTAGCTTCATCCTATCCTAATTTAATTAGCCTCACTTCGATCGGTAAAAGCTACGAAAATCGAGATATCTGGTTAACTACCCTAACAAATCAAGCCACAGGCCCCTATTTAGAAAAACCTGCCTATTGGATTGATGCTAACACCCATGCGGGGGAAGTAACAGGCTCTGCCGTCGCTCTCTACACTATCTCTCATCTTTTGGGCCAATACGGTCATAATTCCTCAATTACCAGACTTCTTGACCATTACACTGTCTATATTTTGCCGCGATTGGCCGTGGATGGAGCGGAAAAATATCTCACCACTCCCTATATGTTACGATCGAGTATTCGCCCCTATCCCCACAGGGATGAGAAACCGGGGCTATATCCTGAAGATATTAACGGCGATGGTTTAATCCTACAAATGCGCCAAAAAGATACCTGTGGCGCTTGGAAAATTTCTGACCAAGATCCCCGCATTATGGTGCGTCGCGAACCGGAGGAATTTGAAGGAACTTTTTACACTTTGCTCACCGAAGGTTTAATCCGCGATTACGATGGCTATAATTTTACCACTGCCCCCACCCTAGAAGGCCTGGATTTTAACCGCAATTATCCCGTTTATTGGGTTCCTGAAGGGGAACAACAGGGGGCTGGAGATTTTCCCTTTTCGGAGCCAGAAACCCGTGCAGAAGCGGAATTTTGGGCAAATAACACCAATATTAATGGCTTCGTTACCTATCATACCTATTCAGCAGTCATGTTGCGTCCCTATAGCACCCATCCCGATGAATATTTCCCCGTGGAAGACTTAGAAATGTATAAATATATTGCTGATAAGGGAAAAGCAATGACTGGTTATGAATGCGTTTCTGTCTATCACGATTTTCGTTATCATCCCAAAGAAGTGACTAACGGTGCCATGGATGATTACGGTTACGATCATTTTGGTTGGTATGGTTTTACGGTGGAGTTATGGGATGCACCCACCCAAGCGGGAGTGAAAAAAGATGATTATATTCAATGGTTTCGCTGGCATCCTTTGGAAGATGAATTGAAATTACAGCATTGGAATGATGAGAATTTAGCGGGAAAGGGTTTTATTAATTGGCAAAGTTTTGATCATCCCCAATTGGGAGAGGTGGAAATTGGCGGTTGGGACTTTAAAAATGTCTGGCAAAATGCCCCAGAAAAGTATTTACCAGATTTATGTGAGCAACAATGTCAGTTTACTATTGCCCATGCTTTAATGTCACCTCTTTTAGCTATCTCTCGTCTTGATCTTAAGTCGGAGGGAAATGGCATTTATCATCTGGTTTTACAGTTAGAAAATCAGGGATTTTTACCCACTTATACCAGTAAAAAAGCACTGGAAAGAAAGATCGTTCGTCCCATTCAAGTTAAGTTAAATTTGGCCGATGAGGTGAGTTTAATAGTGGGAAAATTAGAGCAGGAAATCGGTCACTTAGAAGGGCGATCAAATAAAGTATATAGTAGTCTCGCTCATGGTTTAGATTATCGCTGTACGGTGGAATGGGTGATTAAGGGAGTTTCTGGTCAAGAAATCGAGGTTATCGCTATAGCTGAAAGAGCCGGAACAGTCAGACAAAAAGTAATTTTATAGAGCTATTTGGTTCGATAAAATTGTTAAATAAGTCTCGTGGGATTCCGTGGGTAAAACTCGCAATTTTTGGCTAAGAAGATCTGGTTCTAATCCCAAAGCTTCTAAAGGAATTACTCCTAATAAATTGTTTTGACCTCCGGGTAATTCCAAACATTCAAAAGTCCCTTCCCGTCCCGCGATAATCAAGGTGGCATCGCGAAAAATTCTCGCTTTTCCTATGCCTTTAGCCGTAGCCACATCTACTTCTTTTAAAAGCTGTAAACCCAAGCGGGAGATTACTTCTGGCACCAGACAAAGAGTGGTTGCTCCCGTATCCACCAAGACATTTTCTAGGGTAAGAGAGCGAATTTGATCGGGAGAGATTACAGCCGCTGCTGCTAAAATTTGATCGGCGCGATTGATAACTGTAATGCTGGTGTAGATTTTGCCCATATCTTCTGTAATAATTGCTGGATCAACCATAATACTACCCTCAATTCTACCCCTAAATTATACCAGAATAACTGCCAACAAAATTGTCTAGTAATTTCAATTATTAATCCGGCCATCAGGCATAATTGCACCGCGGAAGTTAACTCCTATCTGATTAGCACTCATTAACTCGGCACGAGTTAGATTAGCATCACTTAAATCGGCACTGGTGAGATTTGCTCTAGCAAAGAAAGCATCGACTAAATACGCTTCGCTGAGATTAACTTCTGAAAGATTAGCCCTTGTTAAGTCAGCATGATTCATTCTTGCCGATTGAAAATTAGCTCGACTAAGATTAGCTCGATCGAATTTTATTTGAGTCATAATTGCACGATGGAAATTTGCATCCATTGCTTCCGTATCGCTCATTTTTGACCGCACTAAATTGGCTCCTGCTAGATTTGCTCCCACTAAACACGCCCCGATTAAATTAGCATCAGTAAGTAAAGCACCTTGCAGATTAGCATTAGTTAAATCCGCTTTTCTGAGGTCAACATTGCACAAATTAGCCTCCTTTAAATTGGCTCCTACTAGATTAGCTCGCAGCAGTTCAACCCCTTTCATATTAGCCCCTTGCAGGTCGGCGTGATAGAGATTAGCCGTTTGTAATTTAGTGTTATGATTTTTCTTTTCCTGACGCATATTTGTTCTCCGCAAACAAGCGCCAGTGAGGTTAGCACCACTTAAATCAGCCCCCCGTAAATCCGCCCCGATTAAGTTAGCATCAAGTAAAATACCTAGGGTTATATCGGTATCACGAAGATCAGCCCCTTGTAGCAGCGCTCCGTGTAAATTGGCACTGCGTAAATCTGCCCCATTTAAGTCAGCTTGGTTGAGACTAGCACCGCTTAAATTAGCTGCCACGAGATTAGCTTGAGCCAGATTAGCCCGGTTAAGATAGGTAAAGAGAAGATTGGCCCCGTGCAAATCCGCTTCACTTAAAACAATGCCAACTAAGTCAGCACCAACTAAATTAACTCCTGATAATCTTAAGCCACTAAATTGAGTTTCTCCTGCGGCATAACGTTCAATTAGTTCGTTGGGTTTCATAGGTATAATATCCAGAGAAATTTGGTTAAAAATTAAAGAATTCTTTGTAAAGCTTGCACCAGAACACCAGCGGTTTGAACGTTAGCATCCGCATCCATTTGGGTTTGAGCAATATCGTATAGTTGCCTTTCGATATCCTTGAGAGATTTCCCACTTTGGATGAGTTTTTGTAGTAAATCTTCTAGGGTATAACGTCGCAGGTTTGACCAATCTTGATCGCTCCAATCCAAGGAATGAAATAGGAGTGAGAAAATCAATATTTTGACTCGTAAAGGATTAGCATACTGGCAAATTTCTAAACGAATTTCAAAGGGGTCGTAGGCAGGAATTTGTGGGGAATTAGGGTTATTATCTAAGGAAGCCGGCTCGGAAGAATCACAATCATTATTTAGATGGACTGTTTGAGTTTTCAAGATTTGACTTTCTGACGCATTATCCTGTTCTTGGTCATCGTTATCAGTATCGTAGAGAGGCTCTAGCTGGGCAAGAATAATATCGGCTAGGGCTAGGTATAGAGCTTTTTTATTAATATTTTCGGCAACTTTGGTGAGAGTTTGTCGCAAGCTTAAGAAATTAGGATTGTTTTGCTGGAGTTCTAAAATCATATTGGTTAAGCCATAATTATTAATCACCGCTTGATCGTTTTCCCAACGATTTTTACAGGCGGCAAACATTAATTTTTTAATTCTCGCCGTCTCTCGATGATTTTCTAGTCCAATAATCACCTGTCTTAATAAATTATCTTCCTCGTTGTTGACAGGATTATTAACGGCAGCAAAGCTAGGGTTAACTTCGGCTTCTCCTGGTAATGATTCGGTGTCTTGGTCGGCAGCAATATCACTATATAATTTACTGATTTGCTTAATAATCACTGTGGCTACGCCCGCATAAACTTTAGGACGATTTAGGGTTTTAACTGATTGATAAACAGAAAAACTTAATTGTTCTTTATTGGGTTTGAGTTGCACTAACTCGTTCACCAAGTCTTCCATAGCCACATTGTTTAAAATATTAGGATCATTTTCCCAATATTCTTTACAGATACAAAAGATTAATTTTTTGATCCGTAATTTTTCTTGGTGACTGTCGAGATAGCGAACTACGTCATTAAAAACGTCGATGGATAATTGCATAGTAACCTCTGATCCGAGAAAGTAGCCCGCCCTCGCACGCCTCTATTATAGCGGTATGCTATTAGTCTCTTGCGAGTCAGCTTGCAGGGGTACGGCGGATTCAGGCTCAGTCTGGTACATCTTCTAAGTGGAACGGCTTGCCAATAAGGAGTTGTCTGTGCCAGATGGCTAGAGGAATCGCCGTATATAAGTGATTCCTAGCTTGTAGTGCCTGAACATATCCTAACCTAAAAGCGTGGCAATATTGAGTTAGCGTTGCTAAATCTAGTCTATCTTCCCTAAGAGTACCCAGTCTAACTCCTAAAATTAGCAAAAGATGATTTTTTCGTCTTTCTCGTTTTTAGTACAAATGTCTGAGTAAAATCGGAGTAAAGTCTTTAGGTTTAGGCGATTGATGCCCGATAGGGTTAGAGTAATCAGGGAGAAACTGATTTATCGAGAGGCTATATTATCCTATGCTAGAACTCTACCAATTTGAATTATCTGCCTATTGTGAGAAAGTCCGTCTCATCCTCGACTATAAAGGTCTTGCCTATAAAAAAAGGGACGTGGTGCCAGGGGTGGGACAATTGGAATTATTCCGTCTTTCCGGACAGCGCCAGGTCCCGGTCCTCAAGGATGGTGATACCTATATTGCCGACTCGACGGAGATTGCTTTTTATCTCGATCGCAAGTATCCTGAAAAACCAATTATCCCTACAGATCCCCTCCAACGGGGTCAATGTTTATTAATCGAAGAATGGGCCGATGAATCCCTGGGATTAAAAGGAAGAACCGCTTTTCTCGGCGCTTTTGCCCAAAATCAAAACTTTCGTACCGCTTTTTTACCTCGGGAAACTCCCGATTTTATGCGCTTGTTGCTGGGTTCCTTGCCGGGGGAATTAATTGATATTTTTGGGACGGGTGTAGGTCTGGGAAAAGATGCTATCAATACGGCGAAAAAAGGGCTACAACAGGATTTAGAGGCTTTGAACCTCATTTTAACCAATCGTCCCTATTTAGTCGGTGATCAGCCCAGTTTAGCCGATTTAGCCGTGGCGGGATTAAGTGTACTGCTTCAGTTTCCCCCGGGTTCCTATCTCAACTTACCCCCGGAATTGCAAGGCAAGGGGATTCCAGGGTTAGCCGATAATAGCGCCTACGAGGGCTTTTTTGCTTGGCGCGACCGTCTTTATAGTCAATACCGTCAAACTATTACCCCTGGCAGTTCCACCCCTCCTATCGATTCCCCCACCTCTATCCAGATCGAATAGCAGAGCTTGACTAGGGTGGTGGGGTGTGGGGTGTGGGGTGTAGGGTGTGGGGTGTGGGGTGTGGGGTGTGGGGTGTGGGGTGTAGGGTGTGGGGAGATTAAATAAAAGCAATCTACTAATCACTGATTACTGATCACTGATTACTGATCACTGTTAAGATTCGCGTAAAACGTAGCCGACACCGCGCACGGTATGAATAAGACGTTTTTGACCACCAGCTTCCATTTTCAGGCGTAAATAGCGAATATATACCTCAATAACGTTTGATTCTCCTTGAAATTCATCTCCCCAGACATTTTCGAGAATTTGATCCCTTGATAATACTTCTTTCGGGTGAATCATGAGGTAGCGCAGCAGTTCAAATTCCTTCATCGTCAACTCAATATTTTTGTTTTTATAGGAGAGACGACGAGTGACTAAATCTAATACTAAGTCACCGAAGCGCAATTGTTCGGGGATAGTTTCCAGAGGTTGCAGGTAAAAACGGATTAATTTGAGAAAAGATTGCGAATTATAGGGTTTGAGAAAATAATCGTCGGCTCCCGCTTCCAAACAGGCGAGACGTTCTTCTAGGGTTTCTTGAGATACTAACAAAATAATATAAACGCGACTTCCCTGGGAACGTAAACGACGACAAAAAGTCACACCCGCTTCCTCCGCCAGGAAGCGATCGAGTATAATCATCGCTGGCTGCCCACTTTCCACTTCTGGGAAAGCGCTATCAATGCTAGGCACAATCAGGGGACGATAACCTGCTTCTTTCAAGTCCGCACTAGCTAGTTTAGCGATATTCTCCTCAATTCCCACCAAGAGAATCGAAGAACTCAGAACGGATGTACTCATGAGTCGGCAGTGGTAAAGAAATAGGAAAGATAGGGAGGGGACTAGCTAATTGTACTTAATTGATTCTTGCCTAACCGATTTGAGATAAAAAAGTTAACGCGGTGGTGCGTTGGACAAAATTACCATTGACAGACCAACCAGTTACTCGATCGGGGGACGACCAGAGGCTAAGATGATCTACAGGGGGATCTGCATAAAAATTTCCTCCACCACTACCCAATAAACAGGAACTCCAATGGGTAAAATAATCGTGACTAAGGCGATAAATGGGAAAATTACCGATTAATGGCACTCCCCACCCGTCCAGAGCCATTAAAGCTTCAATTTTTGCCCCTTGAGCTTGCCAATAATGAGCTAAAGCGATCGCATTTACCACCCCCGCACTAAACCCAATCAAGGTTAGGTCTTCTCCGGGTAAAAAAGCTTCATTTAAGCAAGAAAAAGGAGAAATAATAATATAGGGACGTAATTTGACCGATTTGCTCCCCAGATGTCCTAAAAAATCCTCGGTCAATCTAGAATCATGAAAACCAGGACAAATCACTAAGGTCATAAAATTAATTAAAAAGCGATGAGGAGTCAGTAATCAGTTATCAGTTATCAGTTATCAGTTATCAGTTATCAGTTATCAGTTATCAGTTATCAGTTATCAGTTATCAGTTATCAGTTATCAGTTATCAGTCATCAGTCATCAGTCATCAGTCATCAGTCATCAGTTTTTTCTCCCTGCTCCCCTGCTCCCCACTTCATAATTCATAATTCATAATTCCCCTAATCTTGCCACCTATGACCGTAGAATCCAGCTTACAACAGTTAAAAAGAGCTTCATCGGGACGATTACCCAGCAGTTACGGGGTCTATTTTAAGAATACCCTGGTGGCTCTCTGTCATGCTCTTGAAGATCATATCTTGCAAACTAGCAGCCCAGACAGTACAAATAAACCACTGGTTTTAGTCACCTTTCAACAGGGAAAATGGTATTTACAGGAAGCAGAGCGCTATTTAGATATTGCTCGCTCTTCTCGTCATATTGCGATCGCTGCCGTGGCCGATAGTGGTTTTTCTGAGCATAAAACCGGCAGTTTAGAGAATGTTTCCCTAGTAAACTTAGATAATAGCGATAGTTTGGTTAATGAGTGGAATTTAATCATTCTTTCCCCCGATTACGCCTCCATGGTACTCTGTCATGAGTTATCCCCAGAAGAATACTGGTCCGATAGTCAACCCCAAATAGACACGGAGCGAAAATTCTACGGTTTATGGACATTCGATCGCGATTTAGTTGAAAAAGCCGCTAGGATCTTAATTGAGCGTCTGCATCCCTATAATCCCAGTCTAGCGGCCGATTTAAGCAGACAACAGCAGGAAATTAGTCAAAATATTAATCCCATTCCCACGGATTTAACAGGAGTAGTCTCTCGCATTGTCACCTATCTGCAAACCAGTCAACAGCAGTTAGTCACCGTCAGCAGACAAACGCGAGAATTAAGCGACTTAGAAGGACAAGCATCCCGTTTAAATAAAAATTTAGCCGCTAATAAACTGCAAGCTTTTCTAAGAATGGCCCAAAAAGTCGATGAAAGAGATATTGATAATCCCCTTGCTTCCCTACAGGTGGCCGCTTTAGCGGAAATGTTGGGACAATTGCTCGATTTACCCACCCTGAGATTACGACGCTTACGATTAGCAGGTTTATTATACCGCATCGGTCTAGCGGAGGCTCCGATCGAAGTTTTTAGACAGCGTGCCAGTCAGTTAGAGGGAGCAAATGCGTTATTTTGGCGGGATAGATCGGTGTTAGGAGCGCAATTACTCGCCACTATGCCCGAATTAGCTCCAATTCAACAGATTATTTACCATGAGTTTGAATACTGGGATGGTAGCGGTGTTCCCAACGGCTTAAAAGGGGAAGAAATCAGCCTAGAGTCGCGAATTTTAGGATTATCAGCCTATTTTCAGGAATTAACTCAACCGCGAGGCGACCGACTAGCTCTAGATTTAGGAGAGGCCCTAGAGCGCTGTCAAAATTATAGCGGGATTCGTTTTGATCCCGCTTTGGTAGAAAAATTAACTTCGGTAATTCGTCTGTGCGAAATGGGATGGATGCAATTACCCGATCGCCCTAGTCAAGTCCCCGCCGTTTGGTTAGAATCAGTTTAGATTAGGGTCTGCTGAAAAAGTTTTTCGTGGGGGTAGGGTGTGACCCCCCCAACCCCCCCGACATCGGGGGGGGTGTGGGGTGTGGGGTGTGGGGTTTTACCCATTTTCAGGGGGTCAATTACCTAATTTTCAGGGAAAAAGTGCCTAAATTTCCCCCCCGATCACCCCCAGGTCTGGCACTTTTTGATGGGAAAAAAGTCTAAAATTCTTATCCAACAAGGTTTTTAGATTTATTCAGCAGACCCTAGATTAGACTCCGATTAAACTCTGCATGGCACGTCCCATATTAGCCGGTTTAAAAGCTGCCATGGCCGCGGTCGGTTCATAGCCGCAATGTACCATACAATCGGCACATTGAGGATTGCCACTGGCCCGACCGTAGTTATCCCAATTGGTTTCTTCTAAAAGTTCCCGAAAGCTTTTGTAATGTCCTTCGTTGAGCAGATAACAGGGTTTTTGCCATCCTAAAAGACTATAACTAGGACTACCCCAAGGAGTGCATTCATAGTCCTGTTCACCGATGAGAAAATCGAGAAAGAGAGGATTATGGTTAAAATTCCACTTTTTCTGACCTGATTTCCAGGGTGAGAGAATTTCTCGGAATAAAGCTCTGGTTTGCTCCCGTTTTAAGAAACTATCTTGATCCGGGGCCCACTCATAACTATAACCGGGGGAAATCATCATGCCATCGATGCCCAAAGTAGCGAGAAAATCGAAAAATTCCTGCATTTCTTGCGGTTCTGTGCCTTCAAAGACCGTGGTATTAGTAGTAACCCGAAAACCTCTCGCTTTCGCCGCTTTAATCCCTTGTACTGCCTTATCGAATACTCCCTCTCGATCCACACAGCGATCGTGATGTGCTTTTAAACCGTCCAGATGGACACTAAAAGTAAGATAGGGTGAAGAAGTAAATTTATCAAGGCTTTTCTCCAATAACAGGGCATTGGTACACAGATAGACGAATTTTTTTCTGTCCACTAAACCCTTGACAATTTCATCAATTTGTGGGTGTAAAAGCGGCTCGCCCCCGGGGATGGAAACCACGGGAACCCCGCATTCTTCCACCGCTGCGAAACATTCTGCTGGGGTAAGATGATTGCGGAGGATTTCCGGGGGATGTTGAATCTTACCGCAGCCAGTACAGGCTAAATTACAGCGAAATAGGGGTTCTAGCATTAAAACTAAGGGAAAACGCTTTTTTCCTGCTAGACGCTGTTTCAAGATATAGGAAGCAACCACTAAAGCTTGTTGCAGTTGGACAGCCATTTGCTCACACCAAAAGGATTCTAAGTAATTATAGACTGTTCCCAGGACATCAAGGCATAGAAGCCTAGAAAATGGCAAAATAAATAAAAGCTGAGGGCTTTTTTGGCTGTTTACTTGATTATCACCTTGATCTAGCTGATGGCTTCAAGACTACTGACTTGAAAATGGGAAGTGGGAAGTGGGAAGTGGGAAGTGGGGAGAATAAATAAAAAAGTCTCCTATCTCCTATCTCCTATCTCCTGACTCCTATCTCCTGACTCCTATCTCCTGACTCCTATCTCCTATCTCCTGACTCCTAACCTTAACGACAATTTTTGATTTTTACCAGAGGTCTATTATGAGTTCTTTAGGCGATCGCTTCAAGAAATTTGCGGGTAGAACTCGCTATGTGGTCTGTCGCTTATTTTTGCATCTCTACGGCCAAGAAATCGCACCGCTGATCGGTATTCTTAATCGTACCGGCCGGGAGGCGATCGATTCCGAAGGCGATTTAGAGGTCATGGGAGAGGGTTTAGTAGAAATTTGTCAAAATCTGCTGCAGATGAACCTCTATTGGTTTTCTGTAGCTAATGAGGGTGATGTTTTTTGGAATGAGGGGGAAGCAGGAGACTACGTTAACGAACTGTTTACCGATTCTGCGGCCAGATACCTAAGTGAATCGGTGTCTTCACAAGTGGGGGAAAAGGAACCCTTAACTTTACCCGTCACCGATAACTTAGTTATTATGATCACAATAGCCTTCGAGGGTGAGAGTGCTGCTTTAGAAACTAGCCTAGCCGATCGAGAGGCCCTGGAAGATGGTTTAAAATCAATAATTAACCTTCACTACCAAGGTCGGCTGCGTGCGATTCAGGTACATTTTTCTCCTGCTCAATTGGGGGATGAATTGACCAATGAGCAACTATTACTCAATTTCCCAGAATTGCTGCCTTTATAGTCTTAATTTTGCCCTTATGCTGCGCCAAGTAACGACAATCTTTTTAATTCTTACCCTTTGTTGCACAACGGTGGCCTGTGGTTCCTCGTCAAATCAAACTCAGTCACCGTCAGCTAATAACAGTAGTGTAAGACAAGAATCCAATCAGGTTAGTAGCGGTCGCTACGAGGTGCAACAAGCTACCTACGATGATGGAGATGGCACTTATACCTTAATGCTGTTAAACACCCCTGGGGGGACTTCTCCCCTCTTTCGCACCACTAACCTACAAATGGCTAGATTAACCGATGAGGACATTGCTAAAGGGGAAAAAACCGCGGTAGAAATCAACGGTGATCAGGCTACCCTGTACATGACCGAAGATTTTAAAATTGAGTATGTCCATAATGTCACGGAAGTGCGGCAAAATCCCCAAACCGGACAACAGGAAACCGTGGTGATTCGACAAGAATCGAGTTTTTGGAGTCCTTTTTTCGGTGCTGTTGCTGGTCAAGCTTTGGGTAGTTTGCTCTTTCGTCCTCAATATTACGTTCCTCCCCTCTATACTCCGGGAGGTGTGATGACCGGTTTTGGTGGTTACGGTTCCACCTATAATCAGGCAGTAGATCAATACCGGACTAAACATAATAGTCCACCTCCGGCAGTCAAAAACCGGCAAACTCTCCGTTCTACTGGCAATTTACGTCGTTATCCTAGCAATACTCCCTCTAGTCCCAATCGCAGCACCACCACCACCACAAAACCCAGTGGTTCCGGTTATGGTTCTAGTACCCTGAAGAATTCGGGTAAATCTGATAATGTCAAACGTTCTCCTAGTTTTGGTTCCTCTGGTTCCCGTCGTACCCCTAGTCGTAGTGGTTTCGGCAGCAGCAGACGTGGCCGACGTTAGCAGGATTTGACTGGAGTGGTGGAAGATTAACCCTGTCTTCCCCACCTCAGACATTGGAGATGACAACTACTTAGTAGCAACCATTTTGCGAATTTCCGAATAGAAAACCGTCTGGCGATCGCCATTGGCTGACTGGATAATACTGGTACGCAATCTCAGATTAGGACTAGCAAACCAGATTCTTTCCTCGATACGATGGTGATTGTCCTCGATGGTTAAAGTTAAAGCTTGATCGCTTCTGAGATGATATTCTCCCAGCACTGCCGATTTACCGTCCGATGTGATTAATTTTCCTTGCCAAGAATTTTCTGAGGGTAGCCAAACTAAATAGCTAGAACTGATTTTTTTCGGTTGTCCATAGTCCACGGAATTATCCCAAGTTGCTTTCCATCCCCCTAGACTGGTGTGGGACTGACAGTTATTTACTAAACATAATTGCACCACATCGGCAGCATCGGCAGCCAGCAAATCGATGGTGATTTCTGCTTTATTATTGGCAACTTTTTGGGCAGCTAATTGATAACTGGTACGCTGAGAAAACCATTTACCCGCACAGAGATTAATAAATTCTTGAATGTCCATGAATGGCTGTAGGCAAAGATCGATCGCTCTGAAAGAATAGATTATTTATTCTATCCTATCCCTAGACCTTGGCCAATTTTTGCAAGGATAAACGAGCTGCTTCGCGCACTTGTGGATGTTCGTCCTTGACCAAAAATTTTAAGGCTGCGATCGTTTTTTCCGCCGGAAGGTGGCCCAAAGCTTCCGCTAATCGCTGCCGGATTAACCAGTCATCGGAGTTAACAAAAGTTAAAAGCTTCTCGACGGTTTCCACTGCTTTGATTTCACCAAGGGCAGCAATAGCGGCCTGTTGAATAACCGCTTCGTTACTATCGAGGGCCGATAATAACACCTGTTTAGCCCGAATATCGCGCAAATTGCCCAAAGCGACGGCGGCACTAAAGCGGACTAACCATTGCGTGTCTTCGTAAAAAGCCCGTTGTAGGGGTTCAAAAGCGCGAATATCTTCTAAATAACCTAAGGCCCCCGCTGCATCGGCGCGAATGCCATAATCGGCATCATTGGCTAACAAATCCACCAGAATAGGAAAGCATTCCTCGGTTTGTTTGACTCCCAAAGCAAAGACAGCCATCGATCGCACCGGCAGCATTTCATCATAAAGGACTTTTTTGATCAAGGGTACAGCCTCTTCTGGGGCCACTTCTCGCAGGGATGCCAAGGCCAGCAGACGATCTTTAGAGTTGCTGCTTTCTAACTGCAGGGCAATGGTTTCTATATCAGGCTTGCTCATTTTTGTCAATCACTTGTAATATTTCTTTAATTCTAACGCAATTTTTTCTAAGTCAGCAGCCCTAGTGGACTGAAACAGCTAATTTCTGTCTGTTACAGTGTTTCTCATAAAGATGAAGTGTAATCTAATTTGGTATGGAAGACCGACTCCCGAAAACGAAAACTTCGTACCTGCTCATTAAGATAACTGCTCTAACTAATATCCTTAACAATAGGATTAATTTAGCTTAAACCTCCTGTAAAAGTAAGTTTTCGAGGTGCTATCGGCTCAAAATATCGAAAACCTCAGATAAATTTGACATAATCTTGGGTTTTATGGACGGGATAGTTGTTTCTTGTCTTTTTTCTCCTCCTCTGGACTGTCTCGGAGTCTCCTCACGGAAGATTTTTGATTTTTGCAGGAACTCTCTTAAACAAGTTGGGGAAGTGGTTCTACAAAAGTTAACTTTATTTATGTTTAAAATGCTATCATGAAGCTTGCATCGTAGATTTCAGTATATATTGAGGAAACCATGACTATTTCTGGCAATAAAATTACAGAAAGCATTATTAACAAGCTACAGGAAATTCCTCTAGATAAACAAAAACAAATCTTAGAATATGTAGAAGCTCTCACGGAGGAAAAGGAGCCGTCATCTTCCCCTAAAAAACGAATCTTTGGGTTGCATCAAGGAAAGATTTGGATGAGTGATGATTTCAATCAACCCTTACCCGATAACTTCTGGAATTTTGACTCATGAATATTCTCTTAGATAGTCATACCTTAATCTGGTTTTCCCAGAATTATTCTAAGCTTTACTCATCAGAAATTAAGATACTAGAAGATAGAAATAATCTTCTTTTCTTGAGTTTAGTCAGTGTCTGGTAAATACAGATCAAGGTACAGTTAGGCAAATTAAATTTAGATATTTCTCTCTCGGAAATAGTTAAAGATCAAACTAAAATTAATGACGTGCAGATTTTAACCATGAAATTATCTCATATTTGGACATTAGACACCTTACCTTATTATCACAAAGATCCCTTTGATCGTTTATTAATTTCTCAAGCAATTACAGAAAACCTAATTATCCTAGGCGTTGATTCTGTTTTCGATTCTTATCCCGTACAAAAAATATGGTAAAAAATGTCGTTGATTTTCTTTATTTCTAAAACTTCAAGAATAAACCTCATAATTGAGATTAATATTTATGGGAAAAACTACTCTTATCTGGTTAAAATTTTATCTATTGATGCTAATAGGAGATGGTGATAAAATTCCCGAATCAAAGGAGAAGGGAGATGGAGTTTTAGACTTCGTAATAAAATTAACAATAGGCAGTTAATATAACTTCGGTTGACGGAATTGATAAACATCAATGATCACCTGTACCCAACCATTAGCAACGGATTCTAATAATCGATCGCCTTTTTCTTTACTTGCATTAGTAGCATCTCCCATCACTCCACTTTTAGTTAATTCCTTAGTTAACCAAGCAAAGGGTAATTTTCCTTCCATAGTTAGTAAACTATTTTCTGGCAAACCCTGGGGATATTCTCGGACAGCCCGCTCAATTTTTACCTGTTCTGGCAGTAATGATAACATAATGCTAGTTTCCACATCTCCTGCATGAATACCGTATTCTAATTCATATTCCGAGAATAATTCAGCCGCATTGTGGGGAACTCGCCAAGTGAAAAAAGGAAATACTAAAAAATCGGGATATTGTTGATGAATATCCCTAGCGGCAATTTCCATAACTTGCGGTTGTCCGCCGTGGGAGTTCATTAATACTAACTTGCGAAAACCCGAACGATAGAGACTTTCAGCTATCTCTTGGATGAGGGTTAATAAAGTGGCTGCCGAGAGGGTAATCGTGCCGGGGAAAGACCAATGTTCGTTAGATTTTCCGTAGTAGAGACAGGGTAAAGCAAAGGCGGGAACATTTGTATTTAATTTCTCGAAAGCTTTGCCTAAAACCCCTAAACTAATGGCAGCATCGACGGCAATAGGGAGATGAGGTCCGTGTTGTTCGATCGCACCGATGGGTTGAATAATTACCACATTTTCCTTATCTGACATTAAATCTATATCGGTCCAAGTAAGATAGGGAAAATAACGATGAGGGGGAATAAAACCGTGCATCATAATTGTTATTGGGGGTGAGGGATTATGGTTATGGGAAAAATTACTGTTTATTTGGTAATTTTATCACTAATTCTTGGCAAGGTTGCCAATCGTCTTTATAGGTAATGGCTTGTCAAAACTAATCCATATATACTTTAGACGTTCATAATCTGCAATATCGTTGGGCAAAAACACCAGGAGTGACTTGTTTTTTTACCCTTGTTACTGATCATCTTTAAGCCTTTTTTTAAGTATTTTTGTTATTGTAGCTTATTAAGATCAGCGATCGTACTTAAACCCACAGCTTCAATCAATGTGCATGGTGCGTTCCCAAAAATCGATCGGTGGAGCGGTAAAAGTTGCATTAGGGAACGCACCCTACAGCGATGGCGTACTGCTACGCAGTGCCTTCGGCATCGCACTACAATTGGTCAAGCAGCATATCGTACTCTGCATGGGAACCAACCCAGAACCAAATCACCGTATCATCCTCTAATTGACCGACAGCACGATAATCCCTATTGATGCGTGCAGAATAGATGGGCAGCTGTGGATGGACTTTCTTGAATCGCAAGCTGGGATAGCTTGGGTCTTCTTTGAATTGCCGATACGCTTTACGGGTCTGCTCTTGAATCGGTTTTGGAAGATCAGCAAACATCTCCCGAAAACCAGCAGTGGTAAAAGACTTCACAACGTTTCTGGGTCTAATTCTTGAGTCTTGCCTGATCGATGTTCTGCCATTGCTTCGGCTGCTAGTTTAGCCAGCAAGTTTGGTGAGCGGGTAAAGGAGTCATCCCATCGCTGCTCTTCTTCGAGTTCTGCCAAAATTAGGGATGCGATCGCGTCCTGTTGAGCGGTTGACAAGGTTTTTAATTGGGCGATCGCCTGCTCAAGTCGTTCAGTCATAGACAACATCTAACGTATCGGGCTTAATATATTCTAGCTTCCACGTTGCTGCAGCAATGGCGTACTGCTACCCAGTGCCTTCAGCATCGCACTTTAACCCACAGCTTCAATCAATCTGCATGGTACGTTCCCAAAAATCGATCGGTGGAGCAGTAAGACCCCCATTAGGAAACGCACCCTACCAGATCGGCGATCTATTCTTGGCAGGTATCTTACCCCCCCTTGCCCCCCCGACGTCGGGGGGGTTGGGGGGGTGGGGGGTTAGGGCGATTAACCATCTCTGTCATTACTTATGAAAAATGGTATAAACCACCCTCAATTGCCTGAATTCGCAAATCGTATCCTCGTAATAGCTGCATCCCAATCAACGGAACCGTCTCTGATTCGTTGATGTAAATCTCACGATATTGCCCGTCCCAGATCACAAGCCCGATGTAAACTTCAAACGTGCAGAAAGTCCCATCGCCTAATGTCGCAAGATCTCGACCCTCCCAAATAAACCCTAACCTAGCAATTATGTCAGACGGCAAGGTGAGAAAACCCGAAAATCCTGTATCAATTACAGCATCTACTATCTGCATAGTTTCATTATTTCTGACCGCGATCGCCAACATCGCCTCACACCCTTGATTTACACGACCTTGCATCATGGCTTTGTTCTCAGGCTCCTTGCGCCAAAGTGATCAACGGCTGAATGCCCAATGCGAACAAACCATGTCTGAGTATCAGGCACTCGTGCAGAAAGTTGCTTCGCTGCGCTTACCAAATCATCCGCTACTTCAAAAGCCCCTGTCTCAATATCGATCGCCACAATTTTGCCATAGTTGCCCTCCTCGACTTGGGGACGTACCTGAGATTGATAAATCTCATTACCACGTCGAGCAAATTCTTCTTTACTGTAGCGGGGTTGTCTAACTGTCATTGAAGCGACCCTGTGGCGACTTTTGCCCCTCTATTTTAACCAAACATTGGGAATCTTCCCTAACATTCCTCAACTGAGCCCACCAGAGCGGCATCGCAACTAAACTCACAACTTCAATCAATCTGCATGGTGCGTTCCCAAAAATCGCTCGGTGGAGCAGTAGGACTTGCATTAGGAAACGCACCCTAGGGCGACGGCGATACCACTACGAGAGCAGCAATTATTGTAGGTTGGGTTGACGCAAGGAAACCCAACAAAGAGTAACCTTTGGGGTGGTTGGGTTTCGCTTTTTCAAGTGAATTAAGCTATTTTCGACCCAGTATTGTTTCGCTCAACCCAACCTACGAGACGAGGCGCTCTGCTACCCAGTGCCTTCGGCATCGCACTTAAACTCACAGCTTCAATCAATCTGCATGGTGCGTTCCCAAAAATCGCTCGGTGGAGCAGTAAGACCCCCATTAGGGAACGCACCCTACGGCTGTCAGCCTAACTACATATTATAGGTCAACTTTCTGTATAACACTCTCCAGAGTAACGATATGGGTCAACTTTCTGTATATCACTCCATTTAGGCGCAATCGCCACAAACTTTCCCTGTATCACACCCAAAAGCCTGTTAGCCAGATTAGTTTACTGCAAACAATCTCCTTGAAGGAGACTGATCAAAGAATCTTTCTAGAATTCTAGCAAAGATTCTTATATCTGACTGCACTTTGTCACAAAATTTCACTATTATTTTGACACTCTTAATGGTTAGAAGGGACACGTTGAACGCCAAGTCTGGTCAATTTTTGTCCAACGCATTTCAGGAAATGACCTGAATAAGTAGCTAGAGATAATTAATTACACATATTTAACCACCTGTTGCCTATTCTAACCAAGAAATTAATTTTGCACCACTACTTATTACTTAATTACTGTTTATTCTGTAATTTTATCACTAATTCTTGGAAAGGTTGCCAATCATCTTTATAGGTAATGGCTTCCCAAACCGATTCGATTAGCGGTCTAAGTAAAGCGGTTTTAGGATTATAATGCGTTAAGGTATCGCCAATTTTAGCCAAGGAATCTGGCGGTAATTGATTTAAAACCAAACTATATAACTCTCGCCAACGTTGCCAATCAGCTTTCGGTAAATCCATATTTTCAATAATTAGAGAACTATTTTCTCGCCAACCGTAATTAAATTGTTCACTTAATTGATAGAAAAAGTCGTGATAACCGAGGCCAGTTTCTTCGAGAACTTCCACAGTTTTGCTGACCAGTAAAGCGGATTCGGGAGTAAAAATATCCTCAAAACCTAACTTTTTGAGCATCATTTTTTGATAATAAAAATTGTAATGCTGGTCATAGTTAGCCAAAGCCAGATCTAACTCTAACAAGGAGGCGACCATGGCCAGGGGAGATTGCAGTAACTCTAGATTTAAGCGACAGATAAAAGGCTGATTGCCATAACTATAACGACCACCGTAGTCGAAATAGGCCGCCGTAAATTGGGGGTTATAGGAAGGAATAAAAGCGTAGGGACCATAATCGAAACTTTCCCCAGTAATTGACATATTATCAGTATTGAGAACCCCATGACAAAAACCTGCGGCCATCCATTGGGCTGCTAATTTAGCGGTTCTTTCAATCAAAGCGGCGTAAAATTTTAAATAGCGATCGCTATCTTGGGAATCGATTTCAGGATAATAATAAATAATCACATGATCGAGGAGTCTTTTAATTAAATCGCTACGTTTAATATGAAATAAACGCTCAAAAGTCCCAAAACGAATATGAGAATTACTAACTCGAATCATCACCGAAGATCGCGTTGGGGAAGGTTCATCACCGCGCCAGAGATTTTCCCCCGTTTCCACCAAACTCAGACAGCGAGAGGTATTCACCCCTAAACTGCGTAAAGCTTCCCCAGCTAAGACTTCTCTAACTCCACCCTTGAGAGTTAACCTACCGTCCGCATGACGGGAATAGGGAGTCCGTCCCGATCCTTTCGTACCAAAATCGTATAATTTGCCATCAATACCCCTAACTTGACCGTAGAGAAAACCGCGACCATCCCCTAAAAAAGGATTATACTCGCCAAATTGATAACCGTGGTAACGCAGGGCCAAAAAAGGTGTCAGGGATTGAAATTTACCAAAAGCCTCGATAAAATGCTCATCTAAGGTTAATTCTGGCTGAATTTCCACCAAAGGTAATAAAGCATCATTGCGAAAACGAAGGATATGACGGGGAAAATCTGCGGCTGCGACTTGATCATAGTAGTGGTCTCCCAAGTCCTGCATGGCGCTTTCGTAAGGGAGACTGAGAAAGGGATTGGTGAGATGGTCTGTCATAGTGGTGGTGTCGATCGAGCGTTGAGGCGATAAAGTGATAAAGATAGCCAAAAAATTTTCCTACTGAGACTATCAAACAGCGATGCCCGATTCTATTATGTATCAAGGGGACTATTTTCTTGTCCTCGAGGCCGATCAATCTGAACAATTCCAGACTCCCGACCAGTTACGGGATAAGTTAAAAGATGTAATCACCGCAAAACCGGAGATTTGTCCCCGACAATTGGCGAAATTCTCTAGTTTTGAGGAAAAAGCTCTCTATTTGCGCGATAATTACTGCGAGTTAGACCTGGGTGAGGAGGGTTATCTACAATGGTATGTGGTCCGTTTGGAAAAATAAGGAAACCCGCTTTTTAACTTTTTACTTTTAACTTGATCATTATGGGAGAAATAGAAGATTTACTGGCACAAATGAAGGCAGAATACCAGAAACGGGATCAGGAAAAACCGATACCGTCACCTTCTTCTGGCCAAGAAAAAGATCGTTCCCCGGCTGGATTTAAGGTTAATTATGCCAGCGATTCTTCTACCGATGCGCTTTTAAAAGCTTTAGCCTTAGAAAACCAAGAAAGGCAACAACAGGAGGCAGCGGAAAAAGAAAAAGCAGCGGCATTAAAACAGCAGCGCAAGCGAGAAGCTTTAACTAGAAAGGCGAGGCAATGGTTAGATAAATTGGATACCAAATCGGAGGAAGGACGCTGGTTTGAGGAGTTTTCCTATGGCTATGATTCTCCTTTAGAAGCGGCGATTACCTATCTAGAAGCTTTGGGAGAAGTGGATATTTCTAAATGATCAGGTCTAATTTAAAGTTGTGGGTAAATTTGCTTGGTCAAAAACTCGATTATGCCACCAAATATTATCACCAGCTATAATATTTGTGCCGTAACGAGGAACGATACCATAAACAGTGCCGGGGTCATAATCCAAAGCTTGACTGATGAGATTGTAGAGACGTTGTAGATCAAAACCCCGGGGGTCACAATGGGGATATTTTCCTTGATTAATCAGAAAACTATCGATGGCAAAATGGCTGACAATTTGCGGTAATTGTCCCGTTTGTAAGGCTGCGAGGAGATAATATTTCGCCGTTTGTTGGTATTGAAAATCGCTGTAACCGGGGAGGGGTTGCAAGCGTCCTTTGGTCAAACAGTGGGATCCCGGCGCTTGTACCAGTTCAATGTTAACACTGGAGATAACCCGACGATTTCTTTCGGCAAAAACTGGCCGCAAGCGATCGCAATTAGGGTGAGATAGCTGCTGACAAATCGCTTCTGTTGCCCATAATGCGGTAGTTTTTGCCCCATCAAAGTAATTTGTGGGATATTCTTTGGCTAAACGCCTAAAGACGGCTTCTGAAGGCGTATTTAACCAAATTCTCGCCCTTTTTTCTAACTCAGTGGCCGATCGCGTACTCAAGGGAACACCCTCTAAAGCAAGTGCAAAACCGTTGACGCGGATAGTTTCTGGGGTAAGTTGCCACAGTTGACGCACTAATTGATCCCTGGTGTCTGCGGGCAGCATTTCGGCTGCTTGTTCATAAAAAGTGGCAGTGGGACGGTGACGTTCAAAAAAAGGCCGGGCGATCGAGTCTAAAATATCTCTATCCCTAGAATGCGGTTTGCGGGGAATGTAAACATTGGGACCCAATTTCATTGGACCGCGAGCATATTTTTTCTGTTCTTCGATGTTACCCGCAGTCATACTCCAAGCTGTATCGTGGAGAATAAACAAAGGAGTGCGATCGAGGGTTAATTCGGTTTCTGGCGGGGTAATTTGCAAAAATTCGGCGATTTTCTGCTTTTCTAACTCATCTAGACTCTTACCGGCTAAATTCTCCCCCACAGTGGAGGGATTAAAAATATTTATGGTTGCAGTGGAGAGACTAGAGGTATTCAGTTTTAAAATCACCAGGGACAAGACTAAACTAATCACCAAAGAAGTCACTCCCCATCGCCATTGTTCCGGGGGAAAGATAGAATATCTGGGGGGAGAAAATTGTCTTGATTTTTGCCGTCTTTGTCGATTCATCGGACTTTTTTAACGCGCTTTCCACCCATTGTATTGACTTTCTCGAAAAAGGGAATTAATACTAAATCCGTTAAGTATATGCTACATATCAGGATAGGCACTCATGCACTCTTGCAATAGGCAATAGGCAGCTTTATTCTCCCCACTTCCCCACTTCCCCACACCCTACACCCCACACCCTACACCCCACACCCTACACCCCACACTCTACACCCCACACCCTACACATAATTACTGAGGAACCATTGGGTATTAAAAGCTCGATCGCAGGATATTTCTAGTAATCTTAGGCCTGATTCCGGTAAAACTGCGATTTTTTGCTGAAAATCAGTCCAATCGCTGATTAAATGGTAATCGATACCGTAGGTGTGACAGAGTTGGCAAAAGTCGATATTTTGGGGAGTGGCAAAAAATTCTTCAAAGGGAGGGTCAAATTTGGCGATCGGCAACAGCTGGAAAATGCCTCCCCCCTGGTTATTGATTAAAATTATGGTCAATGAGCCAACAAAATATTTTTTGATCAAAAAACCATTTGTGTCGTGTAATAGGGCTAAATCTCCCGTTAATAGCAGGCTAGGGACATTTTTATAAGCCATTCCTATCGCAGTGGAGAGGTTGCCGTCGATGCCATTGGCCCCGCGATTAAAATAGGGACGAATTTTGCGATCGCTAGGCGGGTTAAAAAATTCGGCATAGCGAACAGGCATACTATTAGAGATAAAGATCGGGGTACGGGGGGGGAGGTATTGGGAGAGCAGCCAGGGGATTTTTCCTTCAATCAGTTTAGTTTCTGCTGCCAAAAGGAGATCGATGGTTAATCTGGCTTGCTGGTCGAATTTTTGCCATAATTGCCGATATTCTGGGTTATTATTGGTTTGATATGGGAATAAATCCCCTAATTGCTCGATATTTCCCCTGAGATGTCCGGTTTTTCCCTGTAGAGGATCGTAATTATCGGGATGGGGATCGATAATCCAACGCGGACAGTCGATTTCTTCTAACCAGGTCCGTAATTCTTTGCTGGTGGGTAATTCCCCAATTTGCAGGACAACATCGGGGGTTAATTGGGTTCTAAGGGCAGGATTCCGCAATAATAAATCATAGGTGGTGATGAGATGGGGATTTAACCCTGCATAGTTTCGCAGAGGAGATAAAGCTTCCGCTAAGACGGGATATTGTTGCGATCGAGCTAAATTAGCGATCGCCTGACAGTAACTTTCGGGGTTTTGCGGGGAAGCTAATCCCGCGATGATAATTCCTTGACGGGGTAAAGAAGGAATTTCCAGAATTGAGTGGTTAATTGAGATATTTTGCCGAGATATATGGCTAAAAAAAGCTTCTTGGTCAAAATTAGCCTCTAAATTGTTAATTTCTAGATCAGGAGTTGGTGCGAGGGGATCCCGAAATGGTAAGTTCAGATGCACCACTCCGGGAACAGGATCGAGACAGCGCCACCAGCCATGGATGATAGTTTGACGGAGATAGCGTAAACGCTCGATATTGGCACTAGGACAGCTAATTTCCGCTTGCCAGTTGGGATAATTACCGTAGAGTTTGACTTGATCGATAGTCTGACCGGCGTGAGCATGACGCAATTCTGGGGGGCGATCGGCGGTTAGAATTAATAAAGGGACATGACTTTCTTTTGCTTCAATGACTGCGGGATAAAAATTAGCCGTGGCAGTCCCGGAAGTGCAGACTAAAACCACCGGTTGATATAATTGTTTGGCTAATCCCAGGGCAAAAAAGGCGGCCGAGCGCTCGTCTAAAATGGGAATAGCTTCAATCTGGGGATGTCTTGCCAAGGCTACCGTTAAAGGAGTCGATCGCGATCCGGGAGAAACCACCCCTATCTTCAATCCCAAACGGGCCAATGTTTCGACTAAAATAGAACCCCAAAGTGTATTAAGATTGCGAAAATCGATCGACATTTATCAGTTCAGTGCAAAGGTTAGGGGACAATAAGATAAATTTAACATTGGCTGGAACTGGCCAAGAATAAGTTATTCCTAAGTCAGTGATGCAGAAGTTATTAAAAGAGAGCGAAGGCAATTGGCCCCTACAATAATATTATGGAGCCAATGGTAGGGGCGCATCGTGGTCAGTAAGTTTATCGAACTGCCTGCGTCCAAAATGTCCTATAGATATTTCGACCAAATTGAGATGCACCCAGTTTTCAAGTTCCCTATAGCCAAAGCAAACTAACATCAATAGGTTTTGAAAATTTTCCCTTATGATCCTGATTACAGACCAAATTTCCCAGCGTATTTTCACCCACGCAGAATCCACCTATCCCGAAGAATGTTGTGGGTTACTCTTGGGAAAAATTACCGAAACAGCAGCCCAAGTGATCACCGTGCAAACCACAGAAAATAATTGGTCAGGTAATAGGAAAAACCGCTTTAGTATTGCGCCAGAAGTGCTTTTACAAGCTCAAAAATCGGCGCGGGAAAACCAGCTAGAAATTATTGGTATCTATCATTCCCATCCCGATCATGCCGCCATTCCCTCGGAAATTGATCGCCAATTAGCCTGGTCAGGATATACTTATTTAATTGTCTCCGTAGTTTCAGGGCGAGCGATCGATTTACAAGCTTGGCAACTGGACGAAGGCGAACAATTTCAACCAGTAAAAATATTCTAGTCTGGTTGGAAATACCAGGGCAACCCTAATCTCGCGACAATTAACTAGAGCTTCAATCGATTTAATCGGGATCGGTCTTCTTCCGGATCGGTTTTAGCCAACGTCGTTTTTCCCCGATTTTTCCCGGGCAAAAGTGCCATGGCATCCACGGGTATTATGCCTAGGAATAGGAAACAGCCGTGGGACTGGGTTCGAGATCTTTTTCCTTTTTAGAAGGACTGGTAAATTAATCTTACCAATTAAAAGGTCCCAAAGCCCGATCGTTGTAATCGCCACCTTCGACAATAAAATGAATGACCATCGATTTACGGGTTAGCAGGGTATTATTAATCTTCCCACCACCATGAATTAACATTCCGTGCCAGAGAAGAATTTCTCCTTTTTTAGCAGTAAATGATTGACAGTCATAATTCTGAGCGCGCTGGTTAACATAATCTTGGTATTGGGGAATTTTATCGGCAGTAACATTTTTAAGATTGATGGCGGGATAGTCGTGAAAAAAGTCAGTTACTTTGATATTTTTATGAGATTTAGGATAAAAAATTAGCGGCCCAGCATCGGCGGAAATATCTTCTAATGCAATCCAAACACCGACTAAATGATTAGCAGGATGAACATAAAAAACTGCCATATCCTCGTGCAGCCCCTGCTCTGTACCGTGCAGGAAGTTGATGGAATATCTCGGTTCGCAGGATTTGCCGATAATTAAATTAACTAAATCTCTCAGATTTTGATTGTCAAAAATTGCTTGAGCAGCGGGGGAAATCTCATGAAAGGCATGGAGTCGCCAAATAGAATTAACTAAGGCTTTTCTTTGCTCCATATCTAGGGCTAAAACTTGCTCGTGACTCAAACTCGCCGGTAGATTTTCTGCTTGAATGCCTTCAATTCTTAATCCAGGAATAGCCGATTCTAGGAAAAATAAATCGGCTAATTCCGCTACTAAACTATCGATCGCCGTTGCGGGAATTAAATCTTTGACAACACAATACCCAATTCTCGCCAATGGTCAAGGAGTTGATATTCTCGTTCGGAAATTCGCTGTTGTTGACGAGCTTTTTGCAGGGATTTTTCCGCTCGCGATCGATCTAACCAGGGTAATTCGGCAGTAGAATCGAAAGACCAGGGCAAATTTTTTAAGATATCGGCAATTTTAAGAATCATACTCAGTTCATCTTTTCCGAGCTACTTTCGGACTATTCTAATCTATGAGCGATCGATTTAAGCTGTCAACAGATATAAATTATCTGAAAAAACCCCCTATTATTAATTAGGAGGTTACAGGGAAAAAATTAATCAGGGTAGATGGGATTAACTGGCGCTAACTTCAGCGGGATAAACGCTAACTTGACGGCGACTTTTATCCTTGTATTCAAATTTGACCACACCATCAATTAAAGCGAATAAAGTATCATCGCCACCACGACCAACATTTTTACCCGGGTGAACTTTAGTACCCCGTTGACGGATGAGAATATTTCCCGCTTTTACCACTTGACCACCGTAGCGCTTAACACCTAGTCTCTGGGAACGAGAATCGCGTCCGTTGCGGGTACTACCCGTACCTTTCTTATGAGCCATAATTTCTCTCCAAATGCTTTTTTGATTCTAAAAGTTATTCTTCTTCGTCGCTACTATCTTCCACAACTTCAGCGCCGGAGGTAGCAGCAGTGGCGACTAGGGTTTTACCGTTATAATTGATTGAATCAATCATAAAACGGGTAATTTCTTGACGATGACCGCGTTTTTTACGGGTTTTCTTTTTCGGGCGCATTTTATAGACAATAACTTTTTTGCCCCGACGATGTTGCATGACAGTCCCTTCGACGGTGGCCCCTTCGATAAAGGGCTGACCGATGCTAATATCATCCTCATCATGGATTAATAGCACTTTGTCGATGGTATGGGTACTTTGTTCATCGACGGGAAGAAGTTCGATATCGTAATAGCGACCGGGTTCCACCCGAATCTGTTTGCCACCGGTCTCAATAATTGCGTAACTCATGAATTTTCTGCGCTCGTTTTGCCGTACAGGTAGCTGAAAAAAATTCCAGCTTTTGTGCTAATGTCTTCACCTGATCCGAGCAGGAATTGACACAATTTACTATTATCTAATATTCGGGGGGCGATTGTCAAGCTTTTTAGCCACCGATTGGCTATATACTGAAAATAATCTTACGAAAAACTCAATTAAACCGTTATGGAACAGTGGGAAAGCAGAGGACACCTGTTAACCGAACAAATTAACCCAAACAGCCTAAATTTAGACCAATTAAACCCGCTCGAATTGGTGGATCTCTTCAATCGCGAGGATGCCCAAACCCTAAAAGCGATCGCCATGGCCCAGCAAGAATTGGCCCTAGCGATCTCCCTGACCGGTCAGGCTCTAGCTAAAGGTGGTAGGCTCTTTTACATTGGGGCGGGAACCAGTGGCCGGCTGGGGGTTTTGGACGCGGCCGAATGTCCCCCCACCTTCTGCACTCCCCCGGAATTGGTACAGGGAATTATCGCCGGTGGAGCGGCGGCGCTGGTGCGTAGTTCCGAAGATTTGGAGGATAAAGCGGAAGATGGGGCGGCGATTATTGCCCAGCGAGAAATTCACGAATTAGACGTGGTGGTAGGGATTACCGCCGGGGGTACCACCCCCTACGTTCACGGGGCTTTACAGGCGGCAAAACAGCGAGGTGCGACGACGATTGCCATTAGTTGTGTCCCCGCCGAACAAGTGGAGATCGCCGTGGATGTGGATATCCGCTTATTGACAGGACCAGAACTTTTGGCCGGCTCCACGCGCCTGAAAGCGGGAACGGTGACGAAAATGGCTTTAAATATCCTTTCCACAGGGACAATGGTAATGTTAGGCAAGGTTTACGGCAACCAGATGGTCGATGTGGCTGTTACTAATCATAAACTCCATGACCGCGCCCTGCGGATTATCTGCCACCTTACCGATATTAGTCGTGAGGAAGCGGCAATTTTACTAGAAAAAAGTGGCCGCCGGGTTAAACTGGCTTTGTTAATGCAGAAAACGGGACTTTCGGCGGCGGCAGGACAAGAATTGTTACAAAAGCATCGGGGTCAATTACGGGCCGCTCTGCAAGCTTATAATCAAATTGATTGATAAATACCTATTGATTTTGACTTTCCTATGGTTAATATTTCTTCGGAAATTGCTGCGATCGCTGTTATTTTCCTCGTCGCTGCTGGTATCTTGACTTGGAGTTTTTATCGGTCTAAACCCTACGGACAACTGGGAATTTTAGCTTGGTTACAATCCTTGGTACTAATCGCTCCTTGGTTAATTTTTTTCGGGCTATTTGCGGCCGGAATTGAACTCAATCTAGCGGTAATTCTCTTTTTACTGGTTGCTGCCACCATTATCTATATTTATTTAGGCAACCGTTTACGCTTACTGAAAACCAATCAGATAATCGAACCGAAAGTTAACCAGGCAGTTAGCGAGTCCGTTACTCCCCTAGAAACCCCGGCAGCGGTGACAGCAATTGTGCCGGATGTGATGCCAATTTCCGAACAGGATCTAAAAGTTATTCAGAGTATTTTTGGGATAGATACTTTTTTTGCTACTGAGACTATCTCTTTTCAGGAAGGAGCCATTTTTAAAGGCAATTTACGGGGAGAACCGGATAGTGTTCACTCGCGCTTAACCCAGAAATTAAGTGATCATTTTGGCGATAAATATCGTTTATTTCTGGTGGAAGGAACCGAGGAAAAACCAGTGGTAATTATCCTTCCCAAAACTAATGATCCTAGTCCTGCCACTCTTGCTCAAAAAAATCTCTCTTTAGTTTTGTTAGTAGCTACTATTGTCACCAGCTTAGAAGCGGCGGGAATTTTATTGGGTTTTGATTTGTTTAGTAATTGGCAGAGATATCGAGAAGCAATTCCCCTGAGTTTGGGTTTATGGTCGGTATTAATTGCCCACGAAATCGGTCATCTAATTATCGCTAAACGCCATAATGTTCGTCTCAGTTTACCCTATTTTCTTCCCACTTGGCAGATTGGTTCTTTTGGGGCGATTACTCGTTTTGAATCTTTATTGCCTAACCGTAGTGTCCTATTTGATATAGCTTTCGCCGGTCCTGCTTTGGGAGGTTTGGTTTCTTTAATCTTGTTGATTGTTGGACTAACTTTATCTAATTCCGCCAGCCTTTTTCAAATTCCTAGTACCTTTTTACAAAGTTCAATTTTAGTGAGTTTTTTAGCGCGGATAGTTTTGGTTGACGAGTTACAAAATGCCGTTATCTCCGTCCATCCTTTAACTGTTATCGGTTGGTTAGGATTGGTGATTACTGCCCTTAATTTACTGCCCGCCGGACAGTTAGATGGTGGCAGAATTGTTCAGGCTATTTATGGTCGCAAAATTGCCCGCCGTACCACTGTGGCCACTTTGGTCATTTTGGGCATTATTTCCTTAGTTAATCCCAGTCATCCCATTCCTCTCTATTGGACAATTTTAGTCGCTTTTTTACAAAGAGAGTTGGAAAGACCTAGTTTAAACGAGTTAACTGAACCCGATGACACCCGCGCCGGTTGGGGTTTATTACTGCTCTTTTTAATGTTAGCAACTCTGATTCCTTTAAGCCCTAGTTTAGCGGGACGGTTAGGCATCGGTGGCTAAATACTTCCCCGAAATTCTTGCCATTGATTGCCGTCAAAAAAAAGCTTGACAAAAACTCAAGTCTTGACTTATAATTTTATTATAATGGGAATCCGTGTCCGCCTATAGACTCCTGATTTTTCGGTAAGATATAGCCCCCAGCATTTAGCCCTGAAGATTTGACTTTTGGAGTTGCTCAAAATGTCTAACGAAACTGTCACTTATTCCCTAGAAGCTGTCCTGACAAGGATTGAGGGGAAAATCGACTCTCTGGAAAAACGCCTTGACGAGAAAATCGACTCTCTGGAAAAACGTATTGATGAGAAAATCGACTCTCTGGAAAACCGTATTGATGAGAGATTTGACAAGGTAGAAGACCGGTTAACTAAAGTAGAAATAGGACAGGCCGAACTGAAGGGAGAAATCAAAGCTTTGGATGAACGACTAAGCACAAAAATCGAGGGATTAACTGCAAGGGTTGCCTATCAGGAATTCACCAATCGAGGGATTCTGATAGCATTGGTAGTCGCTATTTTAGGAGGTGCCGCTAAACTTTTTGGTTTTTTCCCTAATCCTTAGAAATTGCCGGTAGCCGTACCTAGTAGATAGGCTCTTCCCCAAAAAATTTCGCTCATTACCCCGATCATACGTTAGAATAGATTCAGAATTTAAGGATAAAACCTCATCTATGAATCCCGTTGTTTTGGTGCATGGTTTTCTGGACACTACTGCTGTTTTTAAACCGATGAGCAAGTATTTAAACCATCATGGTTGGCAGGTGCATAGTTTTAATCTAATTCCCAATCATGGTTACGAAAAGTTAGAAGTTTTAGCCGGTCAGGTGGACAATTATATCGAGAAAAACTTTGCTAAAGAGCAGAAAGTAGATCTGATTGGGTTTAGTATGGGAGGATTAATTACCCGCTACTACCTGCAAAGATTGGGAGGAGTGGCAAGAGTGCAACGTTACCTAAATATTTCTGCTCCGAATCGAGGCACTTTAACTGCGTATAGTTTACCCTTAGATGGGATTAGACAAATGCAGCCGGGGAGTCAATTTCTAGAGGATTTAAATCAAGATTGTCAACAAATTTTAAATAAAATTAAAACCACAATTATCTGGACTCCCTACGATTTAATGATATTTCCCGCCCATAGTTCCCGTTTATCGGTGGGCAAAGAAATTTCCATTCCCGTATTGCTTCATGCTTGGATGGTCAAAGATAGCAAAGTTTTAACAACAATTAAAGAGACCTTATTAGAATAGAAATACTGGTTGTCTCCAACACTGGAACAAGGTCAAAATATTACCGACAAAAGAGTTAATTTTTATCAAAAAAGCTTGACTTAAGGTTATAATTGTGCTATGAGCTCAAATTCCCCAAGGTGTCACCATGTCCACTCAAGAACCCACCCTAACCGATGTTCTCAACGAATTGAAAAGCTTCCAAATAGCAGTAAATCAACGTTTTGAGGCGATAGACCAACGTTTTGAGGCGATAGACCAACGTTTTGAGGAAATAGACCAACGTTTTGATGCTATGGGGCAACGCTTTCAGGAAATAGACCAAAGATTAGACAAGCTCGACTATAAATTTGACACCTACGAAAAAGCCTCCGAGAAAGTGCTGAGATTAGCCACGACCATTATTATCGCGGCCGCCACCGTGGCGGTTTTACCCTCGGCCTTTCAGTCAATCGGCCCCCTATTAACCCAAATAATCGCCGCCGGCAATAACTAACTTGTGATCGAGACTTGACGATTGCATGGTATGATAGGGGTTTTGGAACTATTGTTTTAGGTCAAGATCATGGCGAAACGAATGCAGGTTATCCTCAATCAAAAAGTCAGCAAATTAGGTGAAAATGGCGATGTGGTGGAAGTGGCCCCCGGTTATGCGCGCAATTACCTTATCCCCCAAGGTGTCGCCGTTTTAGCCACCAAAGGCGCGATTAAACAGGCAGAATTTAGGAAAGAAAAAGAGCGTCAACGTCTCCTCGCTGAAAGACAAGAAGCGGAAACCAGAAAAACTGCGATCGAAAAACTCAGTCCCTACAGCATCCCTAAACAGGTGGGTGAAAACGAGGCGATTTTCGGTACTGTCACCAGTCAAGATGTGGCTACGGTTATTCTAGAAAATGCTAAATTAGAAATCGATCGCCGTGGTATTACCGTCCCCGATATCGGTCAATTGGGAGTCTATAAAGTACAAGTCAAACTCCATCCCGAAGTTAGTGCCGATATCGAAATTAAAGTAATCGCACAATAACAATTATCAGGGCATAGTTATCAGTAATCAGTGAAAATTTATCAGAGCGATTAACTAGCTGATCGCTGATAGCTAATAGCCATTCATATCTCAAAAATTATGACTCATTCCACGGACATAAAAACCCTAGCACGCTGGATGGCGGCGGATTTTAGTAATCAAGAACAAGCTTTTGCTAATCCGCCTTTTTTTGCCCATATTCGCGTGTGTATGCGTCCTTTACCCGATGAATTACTGAAGGGAACCAGTTTATTTTTAGAGCAGGCCTACGATTTTATGCTCAATACTCCCTATCGTTTGCGAGTATTTAAATTATCGGTAGTCGATGACCATATTGAACTAGAAAACTTTAAAGTTAAAGAGGAAGCTAACTTTTTTGGTGCTTCTAGAGAACCCCAGCGTCTCAAAAATCTCAGCTTAGAACTATTAGAACCGATGCCGGGTTGTGATATGAATGTAACTTGGACAGGTAACAGTTTTAAAGGGGTGGTGAAACCGGGGAAACAATGTTTAGTCTTTCGCAAAGATAGGATGACTTATTTGGATAATAGTTTTGAAATTAGTGAACAGGGATTAATTAGCGTTGATCGCGGTTTAGATCCCGAAACCGATCAATTAGTCTGGGGTTCGATCGCCGGTCCCTTTGAGTTTGTGCGTCGCAGTAGTTTTGCTGAGGAAGTGTGAGAAAAATTCTCGGTTTTTAGCTATGAAAATCGCCACATGGAATGTCAACTCGATTCGCAGCCGACAAGAGCAGGTAATTAACTGGTTACAACTCAATCCCGTTGAGGTTTTATGCTTGCAAGAAACCAAGGTAATCGATCGAGATTTTCCCAGAGAAGCTTTTGAATCTTTGGGTTATCATCTCTATATTTCTGGACAAAAAGCCTATAATGGTGTAGCGATTTTTAGCCAAAAACCTATGGATGATATCACTGTGGGATTTAGTCCCATTATCGGTGAAAATTTAACGGGAGAACTAGACGAACAAAAACGTTTAATTACTGGAGTAATCGGCGATATTCGGATTATTAATCTCTACGTTCCTAATGGTTCTTCTCTAGATAGTGATAAATATATTTATAAGCTTAAATGGTTAGAAACTCTTAGGAAATATCTAGATAAAATTATTAATTCTCAACCGGAAGAATTATGTATCTGCGGAGATTTTAATATTGCCTTAGAAGATAAAGATATTTATGATCCTAAGGGCAAAGAAAATCATATTATGTCTTCAGCTAAAGAAAGAGAAGCTTTAGAAAAAGTCTTAGAAATTGGTTTACAAGATGCCTTTAGAAAATTCACCTCGGCCGCGGGACATTATAGTTGGTGGGATTATCGCAGCGGTGGTTTTACTCGTAACCGAGGTTGGCGAATCGATCATCTTTATTTAACTCCTCAGCTATACGAAAAGGCCGTTAATTGTCTAATCGATCGAGAACCCAGAAAACAAGAAAAACCCAGCGATCATACCCCTGTTATTCTGGAAATATCAAGCAAAAATAGCTAAAGGATTAACCTAGACTTGGCACAGCCATAATTTTGCTCTCTTAGCTTCCCTAACTAGGGACTTTCACCTTGAGGATTTATTCAGTAACGAGAAAATGCTATGATTCGGGTTGAATTTACCAAGTTTATTAAATTATGCGTTCTCCCCAATTAATTGTTCTATTGCTCGGTTTATCCTTTCTCCCCGGTATCTCCCCCGCTTTTGTCCATGCTAATCCCTCGATAGTGCCGGTAAAACAATCAAGTAATCGCGATGGGGGACAAAAAATCAGTGAAGCGGAAATTAAAGCAATGATTCAAGACATTAAAACCGCTATTAAAGATAAAAATATCGCCCTAATCCTCAAACACTATGCCCCGTTTATTTCCTCGCAATTGACCATTAAAAACGATGGTAGTACCGAAATTTTTGAGTTAGATGGTATCACGGAACATAAAATATTTTTAGAGGAATCCTACAAAAATATTAAAAGTATGGAGGTTCTTTCTGAGAATTGGGATGTGGATATTCTTGCTAATGACGAGATGGCGATTATCACTCGCGAGCGGGTAGTCAATATTACCAACACCGAGGGTGATAACTATATAGTGGCATCGGAAGCAGTGGCTAAAGTCGCTCCCATCGACGGCAAATTGAGGATATTTTCCATTCAAGAAACCGCCGAAGTGGGACGCAGACCAAAATAATAATTAACTTCTCCGGTTGGGACTAGACCAACCCGACTCCCGCCGTCTTCGTCCCTCGATAAAACCGTCATCGTAGTCCCTGGAATTGCGCGGATTATCATAGCGGGCAAAGTTAAAACCGTCCTCTAGTCCGCGCTGAAATTCTTGTTCTGGTGGCACAAATCGATAACGTTGTCTATTATCCTGTACCGCTCGGTTAATTAACAGGGCCCCCGCTCCAATACCAACGGCCTCACCAAAGGTTAAAGACCTAGCATAATCGATGTTAATTGTCAAGAAAGTTGTTGTTAAAATTAAGGCTTTTCCCCAATGTTGACCCATAAAATCCTCCTTCCAAAAATCAAGTTGACAACAAAACCAGTACAGATAGAGAGTTTCTCATAAAATCGACCACTGACTCGCCAAAATGAAAACTTTGTACCTCACCATTACGATAAATGAGATCAAGAAGTTTTAGAAGAATGGGAGTGAAAGCGAATCCCCAAGAAGACATCGTAGAGAAAACTCCAGAAATTCTTACCTTGCAGTAAACCTAAAGACTGTTCACACTCTTTTGCGTCTAAAAGCGGTTTAGTGGCATAGTATGCTGGTTGGTATTTGTACCAGGGAATCGAGGGCCAGAGATGATGCACGAGATGATAATTCTGCCCTAAAATCAGCAGATTTAAGAGGGTACTGGGGTAAACGCGGGCATTTTTCCAACGATTACGCTCTTGGAAAGGACGATGGGGGAGATAATCAAAAAATAAACCGAGGGCAATTCCCACCACTAAAGCGGGAACAAACCAAAAATTCATCACATAGCCAATAAAACCGTATTGACAGGCGACGATGACTATGGTAGCCACAAAAAGACGACTGAGGAACCATTCGAGCAGTTCGTATTTTCGCCAGAGTTGCCGCTTAAAAAAGAAGATTTCGTGATAAAAAAATCTGGCCGCAATCATCCACAACGGTCCACCAGTGGAGACAAAATGATCCGGATCATTTTCGGGATCGTTAACGTGCGCGTGGTGCTGTAAATGGACTCTAGTGAAGACCGGAAAGGCAAAACCGAGCATTAAAGCACTGCCATGACCTAAAATAGCATTAAATATCCGATTGCTATGGGCAGAATTATGAGAGGCATCATGGATAACTGTCCCCGATAAATGTAAAGCGAGGACATTAGCGGTAAAACAAATCCAGTCCGGCCAGGACCATAGCCAATAGCCACAGGTAGATAGGGTTATTAGGCTCAAGGCACTGAAAAACATGGTAACGTTTGGGTTGAAGCCCCCCGGTGCTTTTAAATACTCTTTGGGGACTGTCAGCAACATCTCGGCCGACTGCATTATGGGTGTTGCTCCTTATTGTGTTCGCTTTACTGGCGTAAATTATCATACTACGGCTTTTTCATAAAGTTTTGTAACATTATCTTAATTAATCTAACCTCTGAAGAAAGTAAGGATTTGTTATATGGTCTTCCCCCTCGGTCTCCGAAGGAAAAGCGAGGCTACAAGAGAAAATCACGGGCGTTTAACGCCAGTTTCGCACTTAAACGATTAAAAAATTCGGCTAGAGACTCGGCTTGAGAGGGAGCGATCGCTTGTTTCCCCCCTATCACCGATTCTACTCTATCCCGATCGCCGAAAATATCGATAAGACACTCCCTATCGATATCGAATTCATGCAGTAAAGATTCTAACGTAGCGGTAGGATTTGTTCGGGCGATCGGATAATGTTTCCGCTCGTATTCTTCCACTAATAAGACCAGTAAATCGAATAATAGTCCTTCGTCATTGCTTAACTCCCGTGACATCATCCCTTCAATTATGCTTAAAAATCGCTCGTATTCTTGGGAGTTATTAATTGGTTTCGGTTGATACTGCAAGAGTAAATCACCATAGGTTAATGGATTAGAAGTAGGGATCATTTTTCCAGTTCTCCTTATTGTATTCAGCGTGACTTAGAATATATTTAACGAAAATGGTTTGACGAGAATAATTGATGTCAGCGATTAAACGGTATTTGTTTCCCTTGATATTAAAAACTGTAAAATTTCCCACCGCCTCCGCTTTCGGGTAGCGACCTTGAACCTCTACTAAATTTTTCCAGTTAGCCTTACTAGGGAAGTTATACCAATCGCTAAGAGCGTCTTCCGCGTCCGAGTGGCGTTCCCAAAACTCTCGTAATTTGACTTTACTGATCACGCGCATCGATCGCTAGTTTTATTGTTCTCTTTAACCCAGATAAACATTGATCACTCTAATAATTATAGTATATGTCAATTTGACCGATCGCTCCCCGCACCCTAGAAAAGCGCACCCCTTCGCGCATCTCTGGGAGATCGCCCTCAATCCCCAATCGAGTAATCAATAGCTAGATAAAGCATAAGAAATATAAATAACAAAAACCTTGACAAAATGGGCGGGGGGGGTCTTGAACAAAGACTTGATAGCTCACTTACAAAAACCGTTTTTTAACTTCTTGCCAAGAAAGGATTATTCTCGTGGATAAGATTTATTCAGCCAGCCCTAATTGGTTTAATAATTCTTGTGTTACCACATCGGGATGCTGCGCTTCCATGATCGCCCGGACTACAGCTACCCGTTGCGCTCCTGCCGTTAAAACCTCTTTAATGTTATTACTATCAATACCACCGATCGCAAACCAGGGTAAAGGGCAATTTTCCCGCGCATAACGGACGTATTCCAATCCTGCCGGGGTTTTCCCTGCTTTGGTGGGGGTGGCATAAACCGGACCGACTCCCACATAATCGGCCTTTTCTTGGATTGCTTTGGCCATCTCTTGGGGATTAGTGGTGGACCTACCGATAATTGCCCCAGGGCCGAGAAATTGCCGCGCTAGGGAAATCGGTACATCCTGTTGACCGAGATGAACACCATCGGCATGAATGGCCTTAGCAATATCGACGCGATCGTTCATAATAAATAAAGCATCGTAACGGTGGCATAACTCACATAGTTTAGCAGCCTCTTCTAAACGAATCGTATCAGCGGCGGTTTTATGGCGGTACTGCACCAATTTTAACCCCCCTTTTAGGGCTAATTCGACGATTTCTAGCAGATTTTCGGCGGGAGAAGTGACTAGATAGAGGGGAGATGCTTTCAGTTTTTCCAGAGGTGGCGAGATTAATAGTTTACTCTCTAGCTGATAAACCCGATAGCGCAGCTGTTTACAGGCTATCCCTAGCTCCAGATCATAGAGTTTACCGTATTCTTCTAAAACCCTAAAAGCCTCCTGTACGCGAGCGAGATTGGCCTGCAGCAGTCCCTCGACAGTCTCCCGGATTTCTTCCCTGGGATGGCTTAAATCCCTGCCGATATCGCCGGCCGTGTCCCGATGTCGTTTAAGATCGATCGAGTGCCAACTAGCTAATTGATGGCGCATTTCTTTACATTCTTGGGCTAAATCGGGATTATCTAAGCCAAAACGACACCATTCTTCGATAATTCGCAGTCCTTCTCTGGCGCGGTCAAGGTTAGCATCGAGAATCCGTTTAATCGCCGTGGTTTCTAGTTTCATTGCCGTCAATGTGGATGTCAATATAGCCGTCAGCCAATTTGATCCCCCTCAATCCAGCTTGGAAAACGGAACTTTCCTGGTTTTCCCCCTTTTTTTAAGGGAGGCAAGGGGTAGGGTTGATTCATGAATCAACCCTACCTTGAATCAACCCTAGGGCAAGGGGGGATCATATTCTCTTTATCATCTCAAATATTACTATTCTTGGCCCTGGTTCGGGGAACAGTAGAGGCGGCATCAGACAGCCAACAAAGAGGGATAAGAAACCCAGGCCAAGGATAATTTTAAGCCACACGGACATCCTTAAACGCCCCTAGGTATTCTAGTAATTGCTGATGAGCCGGGTTATGTAGTGGGTAGAGATGATCGTAACAGATGGTGACGAGGGCTTGCAGATCGTCCACTAAATCCTCAGCTGCAATGGATTCCTGGGTTTGATTGAGGAGAATGACTTGGATTTTGAAGAGACGGCACAAACCCAAAATAAAATCATGACAAAAGCGGCCAACACTTTCCGGATGGATTAAAACTAGACATTCCAACCCACCGTCACAAATCATCTCCACTAGACGCATAAAATTAGGGTGATTGTGGCTGACTCCGTCGCCGATATCGGTGAGAATTTCAAAGGGTTGACCCTGCTGACTACAAAATTCTTCTAACGCTTTTATCTGAGTGTCTAATTGTGGTTTTTGTTTAGGTCGATTAACACGAGCATAACCAATAATAAATGGGGTTGCTTGACCAGATTGTAAGAGATCTTCCGGTCGAAATCGGCGATGACCGCCGCGGGTACGAATTGAGGAAATTTTACCCTGTTGTTCCCAGCGCCGGAGGGTTTTAATGCTAACTCCGAGTAAATCGGAAGCTTCTCGAATAGTGATGAGAGTATTCATATATATAAGCTGTTAAGTAGGGTTTGCGGCAAAAAGTTTGTTGGTGGGGCTAGGAGTCAGGAGTCAGGAGACAGGAGGCAGCTTTTGTGTATTCTCCCCACTTGCCACTTGCCACTTTCAAGTCAGGAGTCAGTAAGAATTGCGGCAATTTACATTTCTTAAGATAGAGAACAGAATTTATGTCCGACTACTTAACCTAACCCGGTTTTAATTAAAGAAATTTATCGAGAGAGAATCGTCCAACTTTAGACAGTCAGTTGTCCACTTTTATACTGCCATTGCCCCACGCTGGTAACTATAGATGATTTAGGAAAATTAGTCATACCTCTTTAGATAGAGATATTAAACGGGATTTTTGGTCTTTCTAAAACCTGAGTTTGTCCGGGGGTTTTGGGGTGACATTTTTGTAGGAGCAAAAGGAAGTTACTGTAGGGATGAATTGCCTTCCCCCCGTTTTCCCCGTTAGGGAGTTGATTGCCATCGAACTCCAGTTTTGACTGTCAAAACTGTTAAGTTTTATATATTGTACCTCTCTTGATTAAGTTTTGTAAAGACTGGAGAGATTTTTTTTAAGTAGAGCCTGTTTATTTGTCCAACTTTCACCAAAAAGCTTGGGTATATTTGTCAATTTTTGGGTAGTTATATTCGGGGAAAACTGCTGTAAATTGGACAAAAATATATAGGTATTGTCGAAAAATAATTTTCTAAAACACAGGGTAAGCGAAGCGCATCTTAACAATCGTTAACAAAATGAACTTGATTTATGTGAGTTGCTTACCCAGAGGGTGATTCAGGCATATTTGAGGAGAATTTGCCATCTCAATTGTTAAGCAAAAATCGACCAAATGTTAAGAATTCCTAACTGTTTTGATTGACTGGTATCACTTGAAATGCCCACACAGCAAGCGGATGACAAAATTAGTCAATAGTCAATAGCGTTTGAGATGCGCTCACCCTGTTCTAAAACACTTGTTTTTTTTGAAAAGTTTCGCTATAATCATGTCAAGTCAAACAAAAAGTTATCAGCGAGCTTAACGCTTGCTTAACTTCTTTTGATGGCTATAGTACACACAATTAACGCTGGATAATTCAGTTATGATGACAACCAACAAATTAACCAAAACTTTTGCTTCTGGCTCCCTAGCCATCGGGGTTCTCGCCGGCGCGGTGCTTACCGCTACCAGTGCCAGTGCCGCGATGTTAAGTTGGGCGCAATGGACGGGCGGAACTGCTCTTATTGAAGGCGACAAAAAAGTTACGTACGTTGGGGGTAGCATTGGGGCCGAGGCGATGGATGAGATGCCCTAATCATGGCATAACACATTAAGAATTCGGCTCTCTTAGGTTTGCCAAGTAAAATGTACTCTAAGATACATTCCTGCGGGCGGTCGCAACGCGCTCGCTACGCGAGACCAAGTGGAACGAACCACAAAGACACAAAAAAGACAAAGATTGAGCGCTCCTGCACAAACTGAACTTATCACACCAAGATTGACATCCTCACCACGCCACCTTTTTGGGGTAGTTGCGTCAATGGGGCTTCGACCGTGAGCTTTTGTCGAACGCAAAAGCTCATACCATTTTTCATAAGTAATGGCAGAGATGGTTAATCGCCCTCACCCCTAACCCCCCCAACCCCCCCGACGTCGGGGGGGCAAGGGGGGGTAAGATACCTGCCAAGAATAAAGAAAAATGGTATCACGCCAAGGTCTGGACGGTTGACGCAGATAGCGAAAAACGCTTGGTTGCTTAAGTCTGACACTTTCTCCACGTCCGGTTAAAGTCGAACCTATGCCCGACGGCGACTAATTTAATTTTGGTTTATACATACCGACACAAGGTATATTTTGCCTCTAGCATGGAGTTCCCAGCGGCCGTCAGTGGATGAACAGGGAATCCCGAAGCGCTTAGTGCGATGGGAGCGTCAAATTGTCTTGATGAAAAATGGTTCTTCGGTTTGTCTTATGCAATGGACGGGGGTTATAAGGGATGGAACCCTTATATAGAAAGGCATTTGGCGATTTTTGTCAATTGTTTTTGCTCTAGAGCGAACTAATCAATTAAGTCTCTTGCCAGATAAGGATTTAGTCGATTTATGCCCCCCTATCGAACCAGACCAAGTAACGAAGAACCTGAAAAATTAAGAAAATATCAACTTTCGTAAACACTTGTTTTTTTTTTTTAACTTAGCTATACTTCTATCAGGACAAACGAAAAGTTATGAAAAACCTTAAGGTTTTTTTAAGCTTTCTTTTGACCTCACCATAGTACACGAAACTAACGTTGGACAATTCGGTTATGATGAAAACAAACAAATTAACCAAAACTCTTGCTTTTCCCATCGCCACGGGAGCCGCCGCCCTCGGCGTTCTCGCTGGCTCAGTGCTTACCGCTACCAGTGCCAGTGCAGCATCTCTTTCCTGGAGCGACTTCGTGGGTGGAGCTCTCCTCCTAGAGGGCGACAAACAAGTCACCTTCAAGAGTACTACATTTGATCCTGCTGATATACCCGCCAACACCTTCGTTTCCTTGATCGAGACTGCGCCAGCAGAGTACACAGTTGCAATAATGGTAGTGGGGGCGATGATCGAAGCGGGTGGTTCTTTCACGTACCAAATTGATATCCTAAATCCCAAATTTCATTTTACAGGGGTTCAAGTGGATTCAGACGTAAGTAGCGGCTACGGGGATGTAACCACATTATTTGCGGAACCCAGTATCACCTTAACATCAACAAACGGCTGGCCTGACCCGAGTTCTCCTGGTTCTTTCGCCCCTGTTCCTGGTTCTCTCAACCTGCTCACGGTTACGAATACACTTATACCTAACAGTGGTGGAGGTCTGATGTCTTCGTCGAATAAATTCCTACAGGGTACTAAAGTCCCCGAACCGGGTACTATTCTCGGACTGCTCACCGTTGGTGGTCTAGGATTAGTTTCCCGCTTCAAGAAGCAAAAATAATAGTTGCCAATGGGCAAGACATTAATAGCTAAAGGTTAGATGTCCTAGGAGGGTTTCTGACTTTTAGCTTTTTCTTAATTATTGATGCTAACGCAAGCCAAGACCTAATTTTTGTTTTTAAGGGTCGTTAGCGGGTTTTGGGTTTTAGACAGGGATAATGAAGCCCTGGCGATATCATCGCTATATAATTAGGCTTTGGGTAATTTGTCCCACCATAATTCTTGACCGCAAAAAACTGATGTCCTCTTTACTCTCCGCTATTCCCCTCGACGCGATCGCTTATAATCTCCAGGGTTTAGTACCAGCGATCGCTCAAGACTATCTTGATGCTACAGTGTTAATGATGGCCTGGATGAATCGGGAATCCCTCGAAAAAACCCTCACCACCGGGGAAGCATGGTATTGGAGTCGTTCTCGTCAAGAATTGTGGCACAAGGGAGCCACCTCCGGCCATATCCAAAAAGTGCGTCAAATTCGCTACGATTGCGATAGTGATGCTATCTTGCTGACGATTGAGCAAATCGGTGATATTGCCTGTCATACCGGCGAAAGAAGCTGTTTTCACCAAGTAAATTGGCAAAAATCACCGCCAGCGGCCGACACCCTCTCGGAATTGTTTAAGGTAATTTGCGATCGCAGAGACAATCCTCATCCGGAATCCTACACCTGTAAACTTTTGGCCGGGGGAGATAACAAAATTCTCAAGAAAATCGGCGAAGAATCGGCAGAAGTGGTCATGGCCTGCAAAGATAAGGATGGCGATGCTATTGCTGCAGAAGTGGCCGATCTTTTTTATCATACCCTCGTCGCCCTCGCCTATCATCAAGTCCCCCTGCGAGATGTCTATAAAAAACTGCAAGACCGGCGCCGGTAATCAGTTATCAGTTATCAGTTATCAGTTATCAGTGATCAGATTTGAGTTTTTATTGTTAAGTTTCCGGCTCCTGACGACCGAATATTTGTGGTTTACGACTTAGTAATTATCGGTGCCACTCCTGCGGCGATAGAAGCGGCTTTGTTGGCTGTTCACCTCAAAAAAAGGGTGGCTTTAGTGCAACAGCCTTCTAGCGGCAATTTAGAGGCATCTGAGGACGTTTTTAGCAAGGGCTACAGCCAAATTATCCATCCCTATAAACTGCTCAATCATTGGCAAGAAACGGCTATTTATCCCCCATGGCAACGGTTGCGGCAATGGTTAGAGGAAGTGGATAAAACTATTAATAAACATCATTCTTTGGCAAGATTAGCCATGGAAGGAGTAGACGTGATCCCGGGTGGGGGGGAATTTGTCCGGCTGCCCCATTTAGGATTCGTGGTTAACGGTCGGCAATTGTTGGCTAAACACTATCTTATCGCTACTGGTTTTTATCCGCAAGTCCCGAAAATTTTCGGCTTAGATGAAGTTAATTATTTTACCGCTCAAACCCTTTGGCAAGAGCCAAATTTAGACAAGTTGGGACAACATTTAGCGATTATTGGCAACAGCAGCATGACTGTGAGTTTAGCACAAATTCTCCGACGTTTGGGGAAAGAAATTAGCTTAATTATCGAGGATAATTATCTACTGCCGGATATTGATCGGGAAATTTCCCATTTAGTTACTGCCATTTTAGAAGCGGAAGGAATTAAGATTTTACCCGGCTATTGTCCTAGTCAAGTGAAAGCGATCGAGGGTCAAAAATGGTTACAATTAGGCAATCGTGTTATCGAAGTTGATGATATCATTTTTGCTGGTAATTATCAAGTCAATGAACAGGGATTAAATTTGGCCGGGGTGGGAGTTAAACTAGAGCAAGGATTAATTAGGGTTAATCAGCGATTACAAACCGATAATTCCCGCATTTATGCCCTAAATTTGCTCAGAAATAATTATCCCGATCCTACTTTAAATCACCGGGCCGCTTTTGGGTTAGTCAAGCATCTGCTCACCAGAGAAAAATTTAACTTTAATCCGGAGCAAATTCCCTCATTTATTGCTTTCGATCCTGCTATTGCTTGGGTGGGTTTAACTGGAAAAGCAGCCCAGGAGATCTATGGTGATGAGGTAAAGATGATCAAGTATCCAATTAAAAATATGGTCTCACAGCAAATCTGGGGGGAAACCACGGGATTTTGTCAATTAATCTACCGACAAGATGGTAAAATACTAGGAGCGCAAATAGTCGGTAATCAAGCGGCAGAAATGATTAGTATTATCAGTTTAGCTTTACAAGAAAATTTAACCATACAATCCCTCAATAAAAATATTTATACTTGGGGAAGTATGGGAGAGATTATCGGAGAAATGACGCAATTAATCCCCCAGAAAAAATCTTGGTTAACTTGGCTAAAACAATTATTCTGATAATTAGATTAAAAAAGAAGATTAAATTATGAAACCGAAATTTATTGTCTTTGAAGGTATTGACGGATCGGGGACAAGTACCCAAGCAAAACTCCTACAAGAATATTTTTTCAAGCGCGGGGAAAAAGCAGTTTTAAGTCCGGAACCTTCCGAGGGAGTTATCGGTTGTTTGATTCGAGAAATAATGCAAACTAATCTTATTTCTATCCAAGATCAAAATAAATTTGACCGACAAATGGCTTATTTATTTGCAGCTGATCGCCATTATCACTTATATAATGATCACGATGGCGTTTTTAAACTTATTCAGCAAGAACAAACCCACGTTATCACTACTCGTTATTATTTTTCTTCCCTGGCCTACAATTGCAATAATCCCGAAGAATTTGCTTTTGTTCGGCAGTTAAATCAACATTTTCCCAATCCAGATTTAGTTATTTATATCGATGTTCTTCCCGATATTTCTCTAGCAAGAATTAAAAACCGAGCTATCACAGAAGTGTACGAAAAACAAGAAAAATTAATGAAAGTTCGTCAAATGTTTCTGGATATATTTCAAGAATATAAAGATAATTGTTTACAACTGGATGGCAGTGATACAATAGAACAGCTTCACCAAAATATTATTAATTATCTTGACCGATTAATTTAAATCCATGCTCAGTGCAGAAACCACCCCTAGTTCGACAACACTTCGACACGCTCAGTGTAAAAGCTCACTAACAAAATTTACCTACCAACCCCACTATAAACCCAATCAATTAATCTGCGGTCACGGACAAACGGCAATTATCACGGGATGGACAGTAAAACAGTCCCTTGCTAAACATTTAAATCCCGACCAGTACGCAGTGATTGGTAATCTTTATAGTCCCACCAGAGGAATTAGTCCCCTGCTGAGAAACTTAATCGCAAATCCCCACGTTAGATACTTAGTTATTCTCAACGCTACTAAGGAAGATAAAAACTCCGGTAGCTGTCAATGTTTGCTAGACTTTTTTAGTCAAGGATTTCAGTTAGGAAAAAGTGATACAGGTAGAGAATGTTGGCTAATTAATTCTTCTATCACTGGATACATTGACAAGGAAATTGACCGAGAAACCCTCGAAAAATTGCGTCAATCAATTCAATATCAACTGGTTAAATCCATCCCAGAAGCGATTGAAACTGTCAAAAATTATGCAGAACAATCTCCCTTACCAACTTGGGGAGAACCCTTAATCTTTCCCCTCTTAGAAAATCTTCCTTCTCTGCTACCCGGGACAAGATACGGTCATCGTATTGAAGGAAAAACTATTGCCGAAACTTGGGTGAAAATTCTCCAAAAGATTAAAACCACCGGCACAATTAGACCCACAGGATATGATGGTAAATGGCAAGAATTAATTGACCTAATGGCCGTTGTCACCGATGAACCACCAGACTTTTATTTTCCTGAACCTAATTATTTGCCTATAGATAGACCTTTTCTCACCGAATATATCGGACAAATTCTCGATGATTCCCCTATACACCAAGGAGTTAAATACACCTACGGTCAAAGATTGCGCTCTTGGTTTGGCCGAGACCAAATTGCACAGGTTATTAATAAATTAATCTCAGAAATTGATGCCGCTAGTGCAGTTATGTCCCTCTGGGATGTCAAAGACCACGAAAAGGGAGGTAGTCCCTGTTTAAATCATATTTGGGTGCGAGTGGTGGAAAATGAATTATCTCTCACCGCAATATTTAGAAGTAATGATATGTTTGCCGCTTGGCCGGCAAATGCCATGGGATTGCGCGCTTTACAGCAACATATTAGGGATGAGATTAGCAAGCACTCCGACTACAATTTATCAATGGGTCCATTAATTACTATTAGTCAATCGGCCCATATATACGATGATACTTGGGAAAATGTCGAACGATTAATCGCCACCCAGTACGATAAAATTGTCAATCAGCGCGACTTTTTTGACCCTAGTGGTAACTTTCTGATTTCTGTGGAAGAAGAACAAATTCTTCTCCAACAAACTACCCCCGGCAGCGGGGAAGTTGTCGCTTGTTATCAAGGCAAAAATCCCCTCAAATTAATCCGTGAGCTTGCCGCTACCAATCCCGCAATTATTCCCGAACATATTGGTTATCTGGGAATCGAACTACAAAAAGCCTACAATTGTCTCAAGAATAATCAACCTTATATTCAAGACCAGTAGGAAGTGGGAAGTTTCAGTGAACAGTGAACAGTCAACAGTCAACAGTGAAAAGACAGTAGGAAACTTCTATTTAATACTGCTCACTTAAAACTCAAATCTGATAACTGATAACTGATAACTGATAACTGATTACTGATTACTGATTACTGGTCCTTGTTTGCTGAACTGGCGCCGCGATATTTGAGAGATGAGGAGCGAATTGGGTTAGCCACCGTGGGATTATTGGTGATTTTAACCTCCGCACCGCGATATTTACCCCCTCGCTCCTTGACAGGAGCCTCGGCGACTGTTGGCTCGATATAGGTGGCCCCACGGTACTTTTTCTCGCCGGCGGTTTCTGGAGTGGGGACGGGGACATTCTTCTGCTCTTCTCGTCCTTGCCATAAAAAGGTGACGACAATCACAACTGTCAAGAGAATTAATAGCTGAATCTGCCAAGGAGCTAAAACCAGACTCAACAATAAACTAATTACCGTGGCGGCACTGGCAAGATAAGCGATTTCATCGCTGGACTTCTGCCAGAAATAGGCAGCCAAGGCAGCGGTGAATAGTGGTAACAAAAAGAAATAGGACATTCTGGGTACACCTTGTCACGCTAGTGAACCAATCTCTCTATTATTACCTCCCTCGCTTCGATCGGCGAAAAATATTAACTCAGCTTATAATTCATATAAGTTTTATCTTGTCAATCCTTCTTTACAATTCGTAAAAATATTGTTACATTTATTTACATGAGCTAAAAGTTAAAGCAAAACAGCCAAGACAGCAAGCCGGTTGAGATTGTCTCGAAGAGTATCAGACAGCTTATGAGCCGTTTAGTCCGAGACAACGGCAAAAAACTTGGCCTACTAGCTTAAAAAAGTTTTCGGGGTTCGGGTTTGCCCCATTGACAGATTTGCTTGAGTTCTCCTACATAACTTAGCGCTACCTCGGCTGGACACCGGGGTTTTTTATTTGGTTACAGCGTTTTCGACTAAGTAAAACCTAGATACATTATTACTATCTAACAATTAATTGAGATTACCTACTTAATTAAAAATTAACTTCATTTTGATGCACAGAATCCAAATAAAACTTGATTACATCTTCTGGTGTACCCTGACATTGCAACTGGCCTTTATTCAGCCAAATTGCTTGGTCACAGGACTCTTGAATTAAAGTCAAATCGTGGGAAACTACTAAAATAGTAGCGTTGGAATTCCAGAATTTTTTTAAACGTCGTTTACACTTATTTTTAAAACTTTCATCCCCGACGGAAAGGACTTCATCAAGAATAAGAATATCGGGGTGAACCTCCGTGGCGATCGCAAATCCTAAACGGGCCACCATCCCAGAAGAAAGAGATTTCACCGGCGCTCCCATATATTCTTCTAACTCAGCAAAGTCAAGGATATCTTTGGTTTTTTCCTTCATTTCCTGACGAGAAAATCCCAGCATTACCCCATAGAGAATAATATTATCTTTTACTGGTAAATCTGGATCGAAACCCGCTCCTAATTCAATTAGAGAGGCAATTTGTCCCCTGACTCTCACCTGTCCTTTTGTCGGTTCCAGAATACCACAAATAACTTTTAAGAGAGTAGATTTTCCTGCGCCATTAGCTCCAATGATACCTAATTTCGCTCCAGAATTAATGACTAAATCTATATCATCTAGAACTAATTTTTTGGCAGGTTGACGATATTTCCCTTCAAGAATAGAGAAGATTGTCCTTTTTAGATCGTAGGAGAATTCTTCTTGAGTACGTCTTTGGAGAGACACTTGATCGAGTCGAATTACTTCTGTCATTTATAATAAATCCATAAATAAATGTCGCCAGAGTCGGAAGCAAGTCCAACCAATTCCTAGGATGATGATCCCACCGAGTAGAGATTGAAAAATCAAACTAAAATCTGGTAATCCGGGGGAAAGGGACAATTGGCGAATACTTTCGATTACCGGTAATAATGGGTTTAGTAGGAGGAATGGTTGTACGGAAGGAGGAATAATTTCTGGGGGATAGAAAATCGGGCTGCTAATCCAAGCGACAAAACAAACAATTTCGTAAAAATAGGGTAAGTCTCTGAAAAAAACGTAGAGGGTACTAACAAGGAAACCCACTCCCGTGCAAACCAGAGAAAGACCGATCACGGGAAAAATCAGAGCAATTACATTAAGTAAACTTTGAGATTTCCAGAGAGTTACTATAGCCAAAAGGGGAAAGATACTAATAGCAAATTGAAAAATATTTGCCACTACCATGGAAACAGGAAAAATGCTCACTGGCAGACGAATTTTATTTAAAATACTGCCATTACCAACGATACTAGGTAAAGCTTGGTTAGTGGAAGCATTAAAAAAATTTATTACTACTAAACCAGTGAAAGCCGCTAGGACATAGTTAACTATAGAATTATCAAAATAAGAGGCGAAAACCGTGCCGAAAATTGCCGTGTATAGTGCAGTCATAATCACGGGATTTAACAAGGACCAGTAAACCCCCAGAAAAGAACCCCGATAGCGTCCCTTGAGATTACGTTCCACTAAAACACTAAGCAATTCGTAATATCGCCGCGCTTTTGACCATCTAGTTTTTGTCTGGAGATCGGTCATAGGGATAATTGTCATCTCGTCAGTGTTCAGTGCTTTATTCTAAACGATTACCGTCAATTTTGTCTATCGATCGAGGGAGGACTCTAGTTTTTATCCAGTCCCCGACGACTCTCCCTCTCCGGAAAAAGTTCCCTTCTTGGGCCATTTATCTGGCTCAAAAAGCTTAAAAACCACTAAAAGCCTCTTTTTTTAGGGTTGAATTCGGTTTTTAGGGACATCCTCAGCTAATTGACCTAGACTCTAAGTAAGTGGTTCTGGTTAAATAGAAGATAGATTTTGCCTTTGATCCCTCCTTGATCCCCCCCTTCCCCCCTTGATAAGGGGAGGAATCTGACAATTTTTAAAACCTACCTACTTAGCAAGTTTATCAATAAAATAGACATCATATGAAAGCCAAGAAATGGCGATTTAAACACAGCTAATCTGCGAAAAACTGGAGTTAAAAACCGATAACTGAACAACTTCCTAAACAACTTCCTAACAGCCAAAACAAGAATCTAATCTAATTGATGTCCCGTCAGTTCCACAAAGATATCTTCGAGATTGGAAGGGCGACACATTACTCCAGTTTTATTGCTCAAACTGTCCAGATAGGAGTTAGCATCAGCCACAGTGGGGAAGAATTTATAATCGATTTTATCGCCAACTTGTTTGATAACTAAGCCCTCGCCATACTTAGCGCGAAAATCCGTGAGAGTTCCTAATTCGATTAATTTGCCCGCGTCCATAATGCCAATTCTGCCCGGTTTTCCCGCAGCGTTATCCTGACAGAGAAATTCCACTTCTTCCATGTAGTGAGTGGTTAACAAAATTGTCATTCCTTGCCGGTTTAAATCGCGAATTACTTCCCACAAACGACGACGATTTTGGGGGTCTAAACCGACTGTTGGTTCATCGAGAAAGAGGATTTTTGGTTCGTGAAGAAGGGCGCGAGCAATCTGTAAACGTCGTTTCATCCCTCCGGAAAGAGTTTTGGCCAGGGCAGATTTTCGATCGCTTAAACTGACATAATCTAAATAGCGATCGATTAATTCCTGTCTCTGGGGATTGGGGATATGGTGCATCCGGCCGTGAAATTCCATATTTTCCCAGACGGTTAATTCCCCATCAACGCTAATCTGTTGCAAGACTACCCCTATATTTTTTTTCACCTGATCGCGGTATTTTTTCACATCATACCCCGCCACTTCGATTTCTCCTTGACTTGCTTCGGTTAGGGTGATAATCATGCGGATTGTCGTCGATTTTCCCGCACCGTTGGGACCGAGTAAACCAAAGATTTCCCCTTTTTCGATAGCAAAGGAAAGCTCGTTAACTACTGGGAGATTATTGTAGATTTTAGAAACGCGATCGAGAGCAATAGCGGCGGTCATAGTTACAAAAGTTAATATTCCAGCTATGGATTAGTGTAACCGAATTAGCCTAACTCGACTCCGATTTGATCGGAAGCATCCCGCAGTGATCATATATCGTCACAATCAGATTAGAATGCAGATAAAAAATTTTGACTTTGCTGGTATCAGATGCGAGTTTTTCTGCCAATTCTCTGTTTATGTCTAGGAATGGGGGAATTTTTGCTCAATCCCCCGATTAGTCCCGTCAATTCCCTTCCCGCAACCACGGTAACCCGAACGGAAACCCGTTTGCTGCTGAATTTAAAAAAAAGACGGGTTTTTGTTTACCAAGGACAGAAAATAATCGCTTCTTACCCAGTGGCGATCGGTCGTCGCGGTTGGGAAACCCCGACGGGAGAATTTAGGGTGATTCAGATGGTGCGGGAACCAGTCTGGGAACATCCTTTCACCGGTCAACTGGTGCCATCGGGAAAAAACAACCCTTTAGGGGCGCGTTGGCTCGGATTTTGGACCGATGGCGAGAATTTTATCGGTTTTCACGGTACACCCCCAGAAAATCTCATCGGCCGCACCGTCTGCCACGGTTGCGTCAGGATGCGCGATCGAGATATAAAGGCTTTATTTGAAAAGGTACAAATCGGCACTTCAGTGATAGTAATCGCTCAATAGAAACAATGGGAAAATAACAAGCTGTTAACTAGGGTTTGCGGCAAAAAGTTTGTTGGTGGGGTTAGGAGTCTGGGGAGTCAGTCCCGATGAAAAAATTTTCACCCCCACAGATGAAAGAGGTTTCCTTCCCTTGTGGTGAAACTAGCCCTTCAATCATGACGATACCAAATTTGTCGATGTTGATGGGAATTCCACTTATATCCTTGAGCTTTTAGCAAGTCTCTAATCTGAATAGTCGGGTGAGAACCTTTCCCTTTTTGATTGCCAATTTCAATAGTTATATATTTTGACTTATCTCCTAGTATGGGATATTCTTGCCAATTGATTTTATTCAGATTTAAATGGGCAAGAAAGGGCGAATAGTTAGGACTTTCTGTAATTATATAGAGTTGCTTGATCGCACGGGTGAGAGCCACATAAAAAAGCGGTTGAAAGCTAGTATTAATATTTCCCTTGGTAAAATACCACAATGTTTTTGCAAAAATAAAGCTTTGTTGACTAATGTGCTAGTTTTGCCGCTACCCGCACGCGCTAAGACTTGGATATTATTATTGACTTCTCCAATGGCTACAGACTGCTCTAAATCTGGTTTTATTCCTATATTTTTTTCTAGCCAAGATTGCACAAATCTATGTTTCTCTTGCCCAAATTCTTCCTTAGTCAGATATTTATACAATCTTTCCTGATAAAGTTTATTGACATTAAGGAAATCATATTCAAGCTTTTTATAAATATCTTGTAGTATTTTATTTTTAATTTCTGGTACTTTTTTGAAAATTTCTTGTACGGTAATAAAGGGAAATATATCACTAAATTGATTAATAATTTTATCGATTTTATATTCAGCAAAAAAATTACGCTGATATTTAATATGCACAGACATAGTATCATCCTCGTATTTTATGTTTATGATTTGTCCATATTTATAATTCTTGGTGCCTTTTATCCCCGTCTTTTTCCCTTTGTATTTCACTTCTTCACGAATACGACTTACCTTTTTACCCACAAGAAGCTTCCAAGCTTGATCATAATTACCAACAAGCTCGGCAAATTCTTGAATATTATTAATTACTAATTGCTGATTTAGGTTTGAATTATCCATTGTTACCTCACCTGACCTTACATGATCGAGTGCTGTCTTTCAGCTATGTTTATTGTTCCCTAGGACAGTGGGAAACTAACAGCGATCGCTTCCCATAAACATAAAGTATAACCTAATTTGGTATTGACAAACAGCTACCGAAAAGGAAAACTTCCTAGAGGTTTGACAAATAGAATTAAATGCTTGATAGTCTCGGTTTTTAGGCAAAGGGAGACAGAGCTACCCCTATCCCTAGGAACATAAAAGTGCGATGTCAAGAAATAATTGTAATCATACCAAACCGGGTACTTTGCGATAGATAGAAGCGATCGATCCCCGGAATCCTACACGGGTAAATTCTACCTCATCTCCCGCTTCATAGATCTGTTCTTGCCAAACTCCCGAATCCTCGCGACGGTGACATTCAATTTTCATCTGGTTTTGATCAATAAGAATGTATTCTTTTAAGGTGGGACAGGTTTGATAATCGCTAAATTTATCACCCCTATCAAAGGATTCCGTAGATTTCGATAATACTTCAATAATCAGAACAGGATAAAGAATAAAATCATCGGTATTGTTAATCTCTCTCTCGTCACAAACCACCGCAATATCGGGATAATAATAACAATTTGCCTCCTCTAACCGGACTTTGATATCGGAAGTGAGAACAAGACAGGGACTATCATCGAGATGGATACTCAATAAAGTGGCTAGATTTGTATTTAAGACAATATGCGGCTTTTTTGCGCCTACCATCGCATAAATCCGTCCTTTTCGGTACTCGTGCTTGATGGGACTGACTCTTTCCCCTTCTAGATACACTTCTGGAGAGACATAAAAAAAATTAGGATTCGTCACTATCGTCCCCATGCTCCCTATCCTCGAATAACTGAATTATAGCCTTTGGGAATCATCGCTCTTGGACTCAATCTCGCTAGACTTATAGATCAATGATTGTCACTTGTAATATTTGTATTACAGTTATGTGACAGAATAGAGATAACGACTCTCAAAGGGACGTTATTTAGGAATGAATACCGAAAACGATTGATATCCATAGGTTTGCCAGAATGTCCAACGCTAAAAGTTACAAAGATACCGTTAATTTGCCTCAAACTGACTTTGATATGCGAGCAAATGCCAGCAAACGTGAGCCAGAAATCCAGAAATTCTGGCAAGATGAGCAAATATACGAGAAATTAGCGCAAAATAACCCCAAAGAATTATTTATTCTCCACGATGGTCCTCCCTACGCTAACGGGTCCCTGCATATCGGTCATGCTTTAAATAAAATTCTCAAAGACATTATCAATAAATATAAACTGCTGCAAGGTTACAAAGTGCGCTATGTGCCGGGTTGGGATTGTCACGGGTTGCCGATCGAACTAAAGGTTTTACAAAGTCTCAAAAGCTCGGAAAAAGAGGGTCTAACCCCTTTAAAATTACGTCAGAAAGCCCACGATTTTGCCCTTCAAACGCAAAAAGAACAGTGTGAAGGTTTCAAAAGGTATGGAGTCTGGGGAGACTGGGAAAATCCCTATTTAACCCTACAACCTGAATACGAGGCCGCTCAAATTGCCGTATTCGGAAAAATGGCCCTAAAAGGTTATATTTATCGGGGACTAAAACCGGTTCACTGGAGTCCTAGTTCTCAAACCGCTTTAGCTGAGGCCGAATTAGAATATCCCGAAGGTCACACTTCCCGCAGTGTCTATGTTGCTTTCCCAATTACGTCAGTTTCAACCCCAGTTTTAACGCCATTTTTGCCTAATTTATCCGTGGCTATCTGGACGACTACCCCCTGGACTTTACCCGGGAATTTGGCCGTCGCATTAAACCCAGAATTAAACTATTCAGTGGTGGAAACTAGCGAGTCTAATTATCTAATCGTAGCGACGGATTTAGTCGAAAAATTGGCCGACACTTTTAACACAACTTTGACGATTAAAGCAACGGTTAAAGGTCAGCAATTAGAACATACTAAATATCGTCATCCTTTGTTTGACAGAGAAAGTGCTATTCTCATCGGTGGGGATTATGTCACCACTGATTCCGGTACCGGATTAGTTCATACGGCCCCTGGCCATGGTCAGGAGGATTATATCGTCGGACAACGTTACGGTTTACCGATACTTTCTCCCGTGGATGATAAGGGAAATTTCACCGCAGAAGCGGGACAATTTGCGGGTTTAAATGTCTTGAAAGATGCTAATGAAGCAATCATTTTAGCACTGACAGAAAAGGGTGCCTTACTCAAAGAAGAAGCATATCAGCATAAATATCCCTACGATTGGAGAACCAAAAAACCGACAATTTTCCGCGCAACGGAACAATGGTTTGCTTCCGTGGAAGGATTCCGGGAATTAGCTTTAGAAGCAATTGATTCGGTGCGTTGGATTCCCGCAACAGGTAAGAATCGCATCACTTCTATGGTTAGTGAAAGAAGCGATTGGTGTATCTCTCGTCAGCGCAGTTGGGGGGTTCCTATTCCTGTTTTTTATGACGAAGAAACGAATGAACCTCTGTTAACCGAGGAGACGATTAATCACGTTCAAGCTATCTTCGCAGTCAAGGGTTCTAATGCTTGGTGGGAGTTATCCGTAGAGGAATTATTGCCTCCCAGTTATCGCAATAATGGTCGCAGTTATCGCAAGGGAATGGATACTATGGATGTGTGGTTTGATTCTGGTTCTAGTTGGAATGCGGTGGCTAATGCTCGACCAGAATTAAGTTATCCTGCGGATATGTATCTAGAAGGATCGGATCAGCATCGGGGATGGTTTCAATCGAGTTTATTAACCAGTGTGGCTGCTAATGGGATTGCTCCCTATAAAACGGTGTTAACTCACGGTTTTGTTTTGGATGAACAGGGACGAAAAATGAGTAAATCTCTGGGTAATGTTATCGATCCTAATGTGATCATTAATGGGGGTAAAGACCAGAAAAAAGAACCCGCTTATGGGGTGGATGTGATTCGGTTATGGGTGTCTTCGGTGGACTATACCAATGATGTGAATATTGGTCAAAATATTCTTAAACAGTTGGTAGATATCCGTAATAAAATCCGTAACACTGCCAGGTTTTTACTGGGGAGTTTAAATGATTTTGATCCCCTTAAAGATGCGGTAGCTTATGAAGATCTACCGGAGATTGATCGCTATATGTTACATCGTATCTCGGAGGTGTTTACGGAAGTAACAGCAGCTTTTGAAAGTTTCCAATTTTTCCGCTTTTTCCAGACGGTACAGAATTTTTGTGTTGTCGATTTATCTAACTTTTATATCGACATCGCTAAGGATCGTTTATACATTTCTGATCCTAATTCTTTCCGTCGTCGCAGTTGTCAAACAGTCTATGCTATTGCCTTAGAAAATCTTGCTAAAGCGATCGCTCCTGTCCTGTCTCATCTAGCGGAAGATATCTGGCAATTTCTCCCCTACAAAACTCCTTATTTATCGGTATTTGAGTCAGGATGGCTAAACATCGATCCTGCTTGGAATAATCGCGAATTGGCCGATAAATGGGCCAAATTCCGGCAGCTACGCACCGAAGTTAATAAGGTGATGGAAACTGCCAGAAATGATAAAGCGATCGGTGCTTCTTTAGAGGCAAAAGTTTTACTTTATGTTCCCGATGAAACCTTACAACAGGAGTTAGAATTATTCAACAATTGTGATAGTTTAACGGGAAATAAAGTCGATGAATTGCGTTATCTATTTCTCTCTTCTCAAGTGGAATTAGTCAGTGATATTAGCGCGATTCAAACCGCAGAATATAAAGGAGAATCGGACTTTGTTTCGGTGGGAATTGTCAAAGCAGACGGCGAAAAATGTGATCGCTGTTGGAATTATTCCACTCAAGTGGGAAAATTTGCCGATGATCCCACTATTTGCGAGCGTTGTAATGCCGCTTTAAAAGGAGAGTTCTAAGCTAAATTAAAAGGGTGCTTTATTGTCGAATAAAGTACCCTTAGTTGCTTCTACAAACTTAAACTTATGGAAATTCAAAATCAAGAAAAATATGAATGTTAGCGATCTTAAGAAAACTGCCTTGATATATTGACCAGTTGAATTAGCAGAAAAAGAAAAACTATCTAGTATAATTCCCTTACTAATACGAACTCAAGAAAGTTTTATCAGTATATTACGAATAGCATCTAAAGATCCATTCTCATGGATAACAGCCTTAGATTTATGTGATGAACTTTATCCTAATCTATTTTTAAAACATCTCTGTGTTCTATCTGATATTGGTGGAGAAAATTTAAAACGATTCTCTTCAGAACTTTCTAGGGATTTTTATTCTAAAGATTTTGAGTTTATATTTCGAGACAAAATTTATCAATACCAGTTTGTTTCTTTGAAAAATAGAGCTACATGGAATAATAAAAATTTGGGATTAGACGGGGAGGGGATATTAAAACCTTGTTCTCTTAGCCAAGAAATCCGAGATGTTATTATGCTAATAATGTTCGGTGGTTTGGCAACCTCTATAAATGTTCCTGATGAAATAGAAGAAAAATGTATTATTGGTGCTATGATAGGTAACATTAGACTTCTGGAAGAATATATTAAGCATCGTTACATCTGGGTTAGTAAAATTACTGGGGGAGCAAAATCGAATAAAATGGGTCAGCTTGCTCAAGAATACATTAGAGAAAAATTGAAAGTATATTTACCTGAGTGGGATTTTTCTAGAAAATCTATACCAGGAATAAGTCAAAATGAGGGTAGAACACTAACCAAATTTGATATAGTGGGAATACCACCTCATGATCAACCACCTTACTGGGGTATTGAAGTATCATTTCAATTTACTACTAACAGTGTTGTAGAAAGGAAAGGAAAATTGGCTAGAGATAGACGAGAAATTTTAAACAGACAGCACCATAAGGTTGCTTATGTAGTTGATGGAGCGGGAAATTTTGACAGAAGTTCTTTTATACAAGACTTAATTGATTTTAGTGACTGTGTTGTTAACTTTAGTGAAAATGATCTTAAGCGTTTAGCTAAAACTATGGAGGATTCAATTAAAAATGAGCCACAAAAGTGAAAATTGTCTACCACTAAAAATTATTGAAATACAGCCCTCTGCGTTAGAAGATAATTATCAAACTATAGGCAAAAACTCTAATGTCTATTTTCTTCATCTTCCGACTATTAAACAATGTAAAATCAAAGAAATATCTAATCTTAAAGATTACTTAATTAGTTTTGCAAATGAATTAGATGATAAAAGTGTATTGTGTATATTGTCCAATGCAGAAATTGCCTGTCAAGTCATATCGTTTTTAGAAAAATCTACATATTTCAAGCTATGG
>VYLR01000055.1_pt1 | contig 62938 bp, 56 predicted proteins | sample 5114291 | NCBI WGS metagenome assembly VYLR01 (sample SAMN12291774, study PRJNA351875) | freshwater metagenome | isolation source: freshwater lake | place: USA: Michigan, Lansing Lake | collected 2013-08-14 | reverse complement strand
AGACTCTTTGGGTTCTTGGGGTCGCTGGTAAAATGTTCAAACGTTTTGGTTGAAGGATCAAATTTGCTCAGTCCGCCCCCATCACTGCCTACCCAAAGCGAGCCTGAGCGGTCTTGATAGATTGCCCTGACGTAGTTGTTGCTAAGGCTCTGGGGTTTTTTAGGGTCGTTGGTGAAATGTTCAAAGGATTTGGTTGTGGGGTTGAATTTATTCAGCCCTCCGCCAAACGTGCCTATCCAGAGCGAGCCAGAGCGGTCTTCACAAAGGGAATAAATAGGATACCCGCTAATCGAGGTCGAATCTTTTGCATCATTTCGGAAAACGGTAAAGCGGTAGCCATCATAGCAGTTTAGCCCATCATCAGTTCCGATCCAGATGTAGCCTTGCCGGTCTTGCAAAACGCTATGGGCTGAACTTTGAGACAGCCCTTGCTCCTGTGATAGGTGCTCGAAGCGGATGTCCTGATGCGCTTGTTGGCTAAATGTTTGTTGAGCAGTAAGCGCAAGCCAAATTAAAACGTAAAAGAGCAGCGCACGGCATTTATTCATCGTTGATGGAAATTTTGAGCTACAATATCGGGAATCTTGTTTGTAATTCTCTTAAACCTAAATTAATTTAAAAGGCGATTCTGTTGTACCTCCCTTGCTTGAGTAACCGTCAACCGATTCAATTTATTTATTTCTCTTCTAACTTTAAATACAGGTTGAACGTGGTCTCTTTGCCCAACCTGCTCTCGGCCTCTATCCTACCGCCCATGGCCTCCTATTGGGTCTTTACCAAAAAAAGCCCCATCCCCTTGCCCTTTACCTGAAAATGAAAACGGGCATATAGGGTGAACAATTTTCCTCCATCTCTTTCCATGTCTATCCCCAAACCATTATCCCAGATTATGCATTAGAGAATTCAGTCGTTGATGCTTTTGCCTTACATAATCGATCAAACAAACAATCCATCCATATTCGTTTTTCTCGAGTAGCTGAGATGTTGAGTGTTGTTTTTCCTGCTGTTTGGTGATCCAACTTCCTTCCCGCCAAAGCGGCATGAATCGTAAGGTACTTAAAGTGACTTGAGCCTTACTTTGAGGTACTATTTCGCTAAACAAACTCATTAGATTGTAGCCCATTCTGCTGGTATGGAAGGCAGCTTCGGTGACCCAAAAAATTGTCCGTACAAAAACTGTCCAGGCCAAAATCATTTTCGAGTTCTTTGGTCCGGTTTTCAGCGCTTGCAAAGTCTTTTGTAACTAAGCCTTACCTGTTCTGCAGGCACGTTGATATGCTGGACTTGTCCAGACAAGGGTCTAATCGCAGTTATTCATCCGATCAACTCATTAAGCAGTTTATGACCTGCGTGTAATGTGGTGCCAATAGATTTGAGCATACCGAAGTGGCCCGTCACGATGAAGCCTCAACAATAGAGACACTTGTAATGGATGAATTAGTTGTTGCTGGCAAGAGGCCAAATCAATCTAATTCTAAAAGCCTCCGTTGTCTTTTAGGTTTTAGAGGTTTTCACTAAACTATTTCCCCAGTACTTCTTCCAATTTTTGTTCTAACGCAGCCCCTCTTAAATTCTTCGCAATGATCTTTCCGGTTTTATCCAAAAGAATTGAAAGTGGGATAGCGTTGATGTTGTAATCTTTTGCCGCCTGGCATTCAAAGTATTTTAGGTCAGAGACGTGTGTCCAAGTGAGTCCATCCTCCGCTATTGCTTTTACCCAATCTTCTTTATTGCGATCTAGCGAAACACCATATACCTCAAAGCCCTTGCTTTTGAATCTATTGTAAGCTTTCACCACGTTAGGGTTTTCCTGGCGGCAAGGGCCGCACCATTTTGCCCAAAAGTCAATTAACACATATTTTCCCTGAAGGGAAGAAAGTTTTACAACCTGTCCGGCAGGGTTCGCCAACGCGATCTCAGGTGCCTGTTGTCCTACCGCTGTGATCTTTATCTTTTCGGTCATCGCGCTTAGCTCTTTTGTAAACCGAGAGGTGGGCCAGGCCTTCTTAAATTTTTCTGTGGCCGTCAAAAACAGATCTATGTTCTTGTCTTTGTCAATTAAGTTGGGGTCTTGAAGTAAATTGAACAATGCAAGAGACGCTGGTTGTTGCTCTAAAAACGCTGCCAACGATTTGGCATTTCTTTCGATAATCTTCGCAGCACTTGCTCGTAGTTCCGCTACTTTTTTGTCATTCTTTGCGGCTACGGCCGTTTCATATTCTGTTTGCAGTGCCATCATCTCTGCACCGCCTTGTGATTCGCTCATCATTCGCTGCACTGTGTTGATCAACTCGTGATCGGGTGAGCCCTTAATCTCTACAAACCCTTGTTGATTGTTGCCATCTACATTGAGTTCTACGTTGCTTCGATTCAACATTACATTAACCGCTTGCCTTCCAAAAAAATTAATATTGTAAAAGCCCGGTTCGGTTAAGCGCACTGTTTTGGCGAAAGTATAGTCTTTTCTCAACGTAATGGTATCACGTCTTCCAGAGCCATTCTGCACAATCTCCTGTATGGAAATTGGCCCTTGCTGGGGAAAACCCACTTTACCCGACAATACAATTGTCCACCCCGAATCGACAGCTTCTGCTTTTTTCTCGGGGGCGCAGTTTGTTAAAATTAACGCGAATAGGAAGTTAAACACGATCATAGTTTTTGTTTTCATTCTGTTATCTCGATACATTATTTATTAAGTTCTTGAACAATCAAATCTGTTGCCAGTTTTGGATCGGCTTTTCCTTTACTGCGTTTCATCACTTCACCCATAAACATAGTTACAATTGCTTTCTTTCCCTTTTTATATTCGTCCACTTTTTGCGGAAATGCCGCAATAACTTCTCTAACGATGGGCAGGATAGAATCCATACTGCTGTCTTGCACTAAATTTAGTTCCTCGGCAAGCAGGGCTGCTGACTGGCCAGGTCTTTCAATCAAAGCAGGAAACAATTTTTGCGCGGCTACAGCAAAACTTAACTTTCCGTCATCAATCAGCTGAATCACTTCGGCAACTTTGTTTGCTTTCAACGCAAACGCAGCTATTTCCAAATTCGTTTCGTTGAGGTACGATTTTATTGGACCCATCAACCAATTGGAAGCCGCTTTGTAATTCTTCGTGTGGCTACACATCTGTTCAAAATAGGAAGCCAACTCTTTGGTTTCTGTAATGACATGCGCATCGTAAGGCGGAAGGTGATAAATTGTAATTAACTTTTGATACAACTCCTTTGGAAGAGCCGGCATAGAAGATTTAATGCGATCCAGCCATTCGTCTGATATTTCCAGCGGGCTGACATCCGGATCAGGGAAATAGCGATAGTCATTTAGCTCTTCTTTTGTACGCATGCTATAGGTCTTTCCATCGGCAGCGTTGAAGGTGCGTGTTTCTGAAATCACCACCTCACCTCGTTCCAGCAAAGCAGTCTGACGCTCTATCTCAAAATCAATTGCATGCTGCACATTGCGAATTGAGTTCATGTTTTTAATCTCTACCTTTTTGCCCAACACGGTTGCGTCCTTCAGCATCATCGAAACATTCGCATCGCAACGCAACGACCCCTCTTCCATGTTTCCATCACAAATTTCCAGGTACCGTACCAGCTTTCTGATTTCTGCCATTAACGCCCCTGCATCTTCCGATGATTCAATCACAGGCTCTGTCACAATTTCTATCAAAGCAGTACCGGCTCGGTTAAAGTCGAGCAGCGTATCTGTTTCACCTTCTAAGTGAATTGACTTGCCTGCATCTTCTTCCAGGTGAATTCGATTTAAGATAATATCTTTTTCGCCTCCGTCTTTTGTTGTGATCGTTACGAAACCACCAACACAAATAGGAGTTCGATCTTGCGTAAGCTGGTAGCCTTTTGGTAGATCTGGATAGAAATAATTCTTACGATCGAAGATTTGAAATCTCGAAATCCTGGAGTGACAAGCCAAACCCATTTTAATGGCGTGTTCGACAGCCTTCTTATTCAATTTGGGCAACGTACCGGGATGCGCCAATGTAATGACACCCACGTTTGTATTAGGCGCACTGCCATATTCGGCTAAATCTGAATTGAAGATTTTGCTATTCGTTAATAGTTGAGCATGGACTTCAAGACCGATGACTACTTTGTATTTATTTTGTGATGATGAACCCACTAATTCAACAATTCTTTGGCTTTCACTAAAACACGATCCAACCCATTACTATTTTTCCCTCCAGCTGTAGCAAAGAAAGGTTGCCCTCCCCCACCGCCATCAATTTCCTTGGCCAGTTCTTTTACCATATTCCCAGCGTGATATTTTTTTGTTGCTTCTAATTTTTCACCAATCATGACAGCCACCTGCGGTTTACCTTCAATGTCAGCAGCGAGTATCATCAACAAATCGTCAAACTGATTGCGCAGTGCATAGGCGATATTTTTTAAGGCATCCGCATTGGGCACACTTACTCTCTCCAAAACCAGCGTACAACCATTGGATTTTACTGCTTTAGCTGCAAGTATGTCTTTCAGTGTGTTGGCTTGTTGCTGGTAAATGATTTCCAGCTTTTTTTCAAGGCCATGTTTTTCTTCTACCAGCGTTTGAATAGATGCAACAACATCTTTCGGATTTTTGAGTTGTGCTTTGATCTGCCCCATCTCGTTGTAAAAACTGTTCAGGTATTCAAATGCTCCATCTGCTGTAACGGCTTCAATTCTGCGAACACCGGCAGCCACCGAACTCTCGGAAACAATTTTTAGCAATCCGATATTTCCTGTGGCCTTCACATGAGTACCTCCACAAAGCTCGACCGAGAATTTCGGGTCAAATGTTATCACTCTAACAAACTCTCCGTATTTCTCACCAAACAATGCCATCGCGCCCAGCGACTTTGCTTTTTCAATGGGCACATTGCGCTGCTCATTCAACTGAATATTTTCCCTAATCTTTTCGTTAACGATTGTTTCTACTTTAAAAATTTCCTCGTGCGTCATGGCAGCAAAATGAGAGAAATCGAAACGCAATATCTTATCATTAACCAAAGAACCTTTTTGTTCAACGTGTTTACCCAGTACATTTCGCAAGGCAGCATGAAGTAAATGCGTGGCCGAGTGATTAGCCATGCAAAGTCTGCGCTGATGAACATTTACTTTGGCTTGAACTATTCCTTCTAAATTGGCAGGAAGCTTCTCCACCCAGTGAACGATCAGATCATTCTCTTTTTTTGTATCAACGACCGTAATTTTTTCCTCTCCTATTTCCAGTGTACCTGTATCTCCCACCTGGCCTCCGCTCTCTGCATAGAATGGAGTTTTATCTAGCACCAACTGAAATAACTCTTTGTTCTTTTGTTTTACTTTTCGGTAGCGTAAAATTTTTGACGTTGAAGTCAATTCATCGTATCCAATAAATTCTGGTTTGCCTGCCTGACCGGCAGGCAGGTCACCTTCTGCTACCACGACCCAGTCTCCGGTTTCCTTTGCGGCATCGGCTTTGGAGCGCGTTTTTTGTTTGGCCATTTCATCAATGAACCCTTTTTCATCCACAGAAAAACCACGTTCTCGCGCGATGAGCGAAGTTAGATCGAATGGAAAGCCGAAAGTATCATAGAGTTCAAAAGCTTGCTCACCCGAGATTACTTTTGGCTGGTCTGGATTATGGAATTGTATTTTCTCTTTGACCGATTCAAAAAACAATTCAATTCTTTTAAGACCTTTTTCAAGAGTTAGTAAAAACGCCTTCTCTTCTTCTAAAACTACTTGAAAAACAAAATCCTTTTGGTTAATTAACTCTGGAAAAACATTTTCAAATTGTTGTGCAAGAGTGTTGACCAAATTACAGATGAATGGATCCCTTTGATCAAGATGAGAATAGCCATACCGAATAGCTCTTCTCAATATTCGCCTAATAACATAACCCGCCCCGTTATTAGATGGCAATTGACCGTCTGCAATTGCAAAACTCACCGCTCTAATGTGATCAGAGATAACACGAATTGCGATATCCGTCCGTTCGCTATTCCCATACTTTAAATTTGTCATGGCCGCCACGTGATTAATCAGTGGCATGAATACATCCGTATCATAGTTTGATGTTTTTGCCTGAATGGCCATGCAAAGTCGCTCGAAGCCCATTCCGGTATCTACATGTTTATCCGGCAGAGGCACCAATGCACCGGAAGCAAGTCTGTTAAACTGGATGAACACCAAATTCCAAATCTCCACAACTTGCGGATGATCGCTATTGACTAAATCGCGACCTGCTTTCTTCATTCTTTCTTCCTCTGAACGAAGATCAATGTGAATCTCTGAGCACGGGCCACATGGGCCGCTTTCGCCCATCTCCCAAAAATTGTCCTTTTTATTACCGTGGAGAATGCGATCCTCTTGTACAAAACTGCGCCATAGGTCTTTGGCTTCTTCGTCCACGGGAAGGTTATCTCCTTTGTCGCCACCAAAAACGGTTACATACAACCTGTCTTTTGGTAGTCCATAGACTTCCGTCAATAGCTCCCATGCCCAACTGATTGCCTCCTTCTTAAAGTAATCACCAAAGCTCCAGTTGCCAAGCATTTCGAACATAGTGTGGTGGTAGGTGTCCAGCCCCACATCTTCCAGGTCATTGTGCTTTCCGCTTACCCTAAGGCACTTTTGTGTGTCGGCTACACGTCTGTTAGTCGAAACTGAATTGCCCAAAAAGTAGTCCTTAAACTGTACCATGCCCGAGTTGGTAAACAGCAGCGAAGGGTCATTTTTAAGCACTAAAGGGGCAGAAGGAACGATTTTATGGCCTTTACTTTCAAAGAAATCCAGAAATTTTTGGCGGACGATTGCCGATGTCATATGCATTTGGTCAAATTAAACTTTTGATAAAGAGGACATTTTGCCTACTTTTATGAGTTCACAGTCTTAGAAACGCACAAAATTAACCCATTAGGGTCATTATAAAAGGAATTGAATAAAAGTTGGCAATGGCAGAAACAAAATTCAGGTACAATCCAAAAACGCTGCGTTACGAAAGGGTTATCCCTTCGATCGTAAGCATCGCGTTTAGAGGATTTGGCTATTTGATCTTTGGCTGTATCTTTTTTGTGGGTTTAGTGATGCTTCAAAATTTTGTGATTGAAACCCCGCTTGAAAAATCGTTGCGTGCTGAAAATGAGGCTCTTCAACTTCATAAGAAAGTTTTGATCGCGAGTTTGCAAGAATCTAATGTGGGTATTCAAGCTCTTCGTAAAGAGGAGCACCAGCTTCACGAAAGACTTTTTGAAACCAAGGTTGTAACTGAAAACGAAACAGACGACTATAAAAAAGATGAAATATTAACCGCTGAGCCTACCCTATTTGCAGAGTGGGAAAAATCGGTTAGTAACAACTTCACTTCTGTTTTTAAAAAGGCGCAATTGAGAGATCAGTCATGGGCTCAACAGATTCATATCGACAAAACGAAGTTGAACAAATTAAAGCACCTACCCAGTATTTCGCCTATTCCTGAAATTGAAGCAGACAAGTTGGTATCTGGTTTTGGTAAACGAATAAATCCTTTCCATAAGGGAATATATCAACATGATGGAATTGATTTCGCTATGCCTGCCGGAACGCCTGTTGTCGCTACTGCCCCCGGCACAATTTTACGGGCTAACACCAGCAACCAGATAGCGGGTTTTGGCAACTATGTCGAAATAGATCATGGAAATGGAATTATCACGCGGTATGCTCACTTGGCAGACCTTAATGTAAGATACGGTCAATCGGTAGCCAAAGGGCAGAAAATTGGCACCGTTGGATCGAGTGGCGGTTCCATTGCACCCCACCTTCACTATGAGGTGATACGCGGTGGTATTAACGTGAACCCTGTTCACTACGTGGTGGGTACTTACTCCAGCACATTTTATAATAACCTTGTGCAGGCAAGTGAAAAAAGAAATCAGTCACTGGATTAATGGCAAAGATTAAGTACACATATAATCCAGTTACCTGTAAATACGATCCAATTACCGTAACCCCTCGCACGTACGGAAATGCCACGCTACGTTTTTTGGCGGTCTCATTTGTTATTGGTCTGGCAGGAAGCATCTATTTCCATTTTCAGTTTCCGTACTTAGACGAGACGCTTCAAAAACAGAAGAATGCCTATCTTAAAACGGAATGGAGATTATTGGCAAAGCGTCTCGAAAATAGTTCAAAGCAACTTAGTGCTTTAGAAAAAAACGATGATGATAATTTTCGTGTGATTCTTGATTTGGAGCCCTTGTCGGTATCGCAACGAGAGGCAGGTGTCGGTGGCCGCCCAAAAGAAAGTGAAGTCATCGCCTTCCCGCTGATAAAGTTAGCTTATGATAAGGCTGCAAAAATCAAAAACCGACTAGATATACAGCGGCAGTCTATCGATCAATTAAAGACCGAACTTGGGAAAAAGGAACGTATGTGGGCTTCAAGGCCGGCAATCCAACCGATAAACAATAAAGACCTAAAACAACTTCATACAATTTTCGGAATGCGGCTACATCCCATTCTTGGTTATGTGCGCCCCCACAACGGACTCGATTTTACGGCACCGCATGGATCACCTGTCTACGCGACCGGAGACGCAGTGGTAATGTACACCGGGTTTTCGAGCTATGGGAACGTGATCTACTTGGATCATGGTTTTGGTTTTGAAACCAGATACGCCCACTTGACCCGCTATATTGTCGAACCGGGCCAAGTTATAAAGAGGGGTCAGATTATCGGATATGTAGGTAATACGGGCTTATCCGCAGCGCCACATCTTCACTATGAAGTGCATTATAAGAATGTGGCTATTAACCCAATCAATTTCTTTCAGCGCGACCTCAGTAACAAAGAATACGAAAAATTGATTGAGTTGGGTAGTAAGTCAACTACGTCACTCGACTAGAAGTCATCTTAAAAATCACTTAACTGTCAGCCTGAGCTTGTCGAAGGCTATTTGCAACTCCCCTAAGGAGGTTTCGACAGGCTCAACCTGACAACGGTATTTTTGAGATGGTTCCTAACAATTCTGAAATCAATTATTTCCTTTTTATTGCCAAGAGTGGGATAGTGCCCAGGTAGGCTAATGTCCGTGTGACGCTTTTTGCAAATAGCTTTTCTTCCAGACTTAACTTGTGGGTAAAGGTAGTAAGTAGGTCGGCCTTTGTTTGTTTGATGTACTGATCAATGGCTTTGGGAATATCATCATCCAGGATAAGCTTAAAGTCCAGCTTGTCGTACTGGGTTTTTTTGATAATTGTCTCTAATGAATTTTTTGCGGCCTCCACCTTTTTGTCCATCGAAGGCACCACATGTATCATATGAACAGATGATCCATAAATACGCGCAAATTCTACCACAATATCTAGCTCCTTTTGTGTGTCTTTCAAATCAGTGGCGTACACGATGTGCTGTAGGTTTTTGTATTGCGCAAACTCAGGTATTGCCAACACCGGGCAAGAGCAATCGTCAATTACCGACACGGTGGTGCCACCTAATCTCGCCTTCTTTAAGGCAGATGCTCCCCGAGAGCCCATCACCACAATATTCGTTTTGTTTTTTTCTGTATAACGCTTCACCATCTCAGCCACGGTGTGCGAGCGAATCGCTTTAAATTCAATTTGATAATCGCCTTTGACTGTACTTCGCAACTCTTCTATTAAGTTCCGCCCCTCCTCCTCGGTAATCTGGATGAGCGATTTTTCGATTTGTTTCATCTTAAGGTTTGCCTTTGGAACGCCCTCAAATCGCACAATATTCAATATTGTGAATTCCGCCTTCACAGGTGCTGCCATACGAAGCGCATAGGAAATAGCCACTTTGGACAAAGGAGAGAAATCGGTGAGAAGGACAATTTTGGGTACTGCCATACGATTAGGTTATAATCAAAAATAAACCATTCATCGCCATTAAAAAAGCGATTAAGAATGTAAATTTCCAATTCAAATCAATAACAAACCGATGTCAAAAAAATCACTTCTATTATTTTGCCTTGCCCTCCTTGCTTTACTTGGACAGGCACAAGTCAATTCAACGCTTATTCGATCTCACATCAAAATTCTTTCAAGCGATTCCCTGGAAGGTCGTGGCACTGGAACCGCTGGAGAAAAACTGGCAATTGCCTACATCCAATCTCAATGGAGTAAGATCGGGCTATTGCCAAAAGGCGATGGAAAGCTATTTACCCAAAAATTCACTTTCAAAGGCGGAATTCATGGAACCGGTGAAGAGGGAACAACTTACAATCTGGTCGGATTCATTGACAACCAAGCCGCCAACACAATTGTAATTGGTGCACACTTCGATCACCTCGGCTTGGGAAATCAAGGCAGCTCGTTGGATGCAAATCCGCAAAACAAAATTCACAATGGCGCAGATGACAATGCATCGGGTGTCGCTGGTGTGATCGAATTGGCACGGTATTTCCAAACCAATAAAATCAAAGAGTCAACCAATTTTTTGTTTCTATGCTTCAGTGGCGAAGAACTTGGCTTATACGGATCTAAGTACTTTACCGAAAATCCAACAATTGATTTGACAAAGGTGAGCTACATGATCAATATGGATATGATTGGCCGATTAGATCCTCAATCGAAAAGTCTGGCTGTTAGTGGAACTGGAACCAGCGCTGCTTGGGAACCTCTTCTTAAAAAACTATCATCTGAAAAATTGTTGATTAAAACTGACTCAGCCGGTGTAGGCCCTTCAGATCACACTTCCTTTTATCTCAAAAATATTCCGGTGCTACATTTTTTTACAGGCTCCCATAGCGACTACCACAAACCATCGGATGACGCAGAAAAAATAAATTTTGAGGGCGAAAAAGAAATCCTTGAATTAATTATTCGCTTGGTCGAAAATCTTGACAAGCAACCAAAGCTTACTTTCCTTGCTACCAAAAATAAGTCGATGGGGTCAGCTCGAGCTTTTAAAGTTACCATGGGCGTGATGCCCAGTTACACATCCAGCGAAGAGGGATTGAAGGTAGATGGCGTTACCGAAGGAAAGCCTGCTCAAAAAGCCGGAATTGTGGCTGGTGATGTGATTCTTCAAATTGGAGCTTATTCGATAAAGGATATTCAGGGTTACATGGATGCATTAGGTAAGTTTGAAAAAGGACAAGTAGTCCCTGTGAAACTGAAAAGAGAAAAAGAAATCCTTACGTTGAATGTTACTTTTTAACAAGAACAAAAATGGTGACAAATGTCCGAGCCAACCAAATCCTTAGGAACCATAAACAAGCGCGGCATTCAATCTGACCTTAAAAACTAAAATCAATTAAGCTACATAATAAAGTAAGGGACAACTATAAAATTAATTGTCCCTCACTTATGATTACAGCCTACCTATGTATATAATCCCATTGAGAACCTCCACACCGTAAAGAGTGAATAAATGCAGAATTTATGTAACTCATATCATAATTAACATTGCATGACTGTCTCCTTCCTTCTGTGTTCATCCCCCCGTTAATAGTTAAAAGATCATTTTTGGTCAGTTGCATGTCAGAGAATTTTTTAAAACGAGAATTCAAGGAATTTTTCATTTCTTTTTGGTTTAAATGGTTTAAAAATATATTTGTACTAGATTAAAGGTATAATAAAATAATCAACATCAAAAATATTCATCAATCAAAAAATGGGACGCGTATTTGAAAAAAGAAAACATACGATGTTCGCTCGCTTTGACCGAATGGCCAAAGCTTTTACGCGAATAGGAAAAGATATTGCCATGGCCGTGAAAGCCAATGGCCCCAACCCAGATAACAATCCCAAACTTCGAATGGCGATTCGAAATGCAAAGGGTGCGAATATGCCGAAAGATCGCGTTGATGCGGCTATCAAACGCGCATCTTCAAAAGAAGAAAAAGATTTTCAGGAAATAGTGTATGAAGGCTACGCCCCACACGGAGTGCCTGTTTTAGTGGAGTGTGCTACCGACAATCCCACTCGTACAGTGGCAAATATCCGATTGCAATTTTCCAAGAATCATGGTACAATGGGCAATTCGGGTTCGGTATCATTTATGTTTGAGCGCAAAGGTGTATTTAAATTCGAACCATCTAAACTGAACTTAGATGAATTAGAATTAGACTTGATCGATGCAGGAGCGGAAGATATTCAACGGGACGCGGAAGAGACTATCATCTATACAAAATTCACTGAGTTTGGTCACATGTCCAAATTCCTGGAATCCAAAAAACTGGAGGCCAAAAGTTCCGAACTTAATTACATTCCTGCCAGCACCAAAGAGCTACCGGAAGCGGAGCAAGATGAGGTTCTCAAATGCATCGAAGCACTGGAAGCAGATGATGACGTGCAGAACGTTTATCATAATCTTGCTTAATCGATCAGCTGCCGGAGGTTTAATTTTTCTTCTTCGATAAAACTTTCAATTGACTTCCCTCCTTGGTAAGGTTGTCATCTACCATTCGATTATTATACTGCTGTATAAGGGCTCTCAGTCTTGCCTGCATCTCAGAAACCGTATCCGGTAGTGCCTGTATTTCATTATTCTTTAAAAATGGATCCTTTTTAAAATCAAAGAGTGCGATTGATTTCTGCCCATTAAATAGCAGGAGGTAGTCCCCTTGAAAAAACTGATACGTGTTGTTTAGATAATTGAAGGCAAACGGGCGCTCTTTGGCACAAAATACATTGCGCCCAAAAGCAACGTAGGGCTGATCATAGCCTAAGTAGCCTAAGATGGAAGGCAAAATATCAACCTGCTGAACTAACTCATCCTTCATAGCCATATCTTCTCGCCCCGGTTCATAAAAAATTAGGGGAATTGAAAAATAACCCCATACTGTATTGTATTGCGGATATTGAATTTCTTCAGTAGCATGATCTGCAGTGATCACAAATAGCGTATTTTTAAACCAATCCGCCTTAGCCGCTGTTTGAAAGAAACGCTTGAGCGCCCAATCTGAATATTCAATTGTTCTATAAATCGGGAGTGAGCCGCCTTTAAATTTATCTTGATATTCTTCTGGCAACTGGTAAGGATGGTGAGAATACACCGTAAACAAGGTGGTAAAAAAAGGTTGCTTGAACTCACTCATCTTTTTGGGATAGTAATGAAGAAACTTCTCGTCCCAAATTCCCCATATCCCATCAAAGTCATCGTCATTACCATATTCACCTTTTCCAAAATAGTCGGCAAAACCACTTTGGTTGGCAAATGCATCAAAGCCCATTGATCCGTTGAAAGCGCCATGAAAAAAGGCGGTGTAATATCCTTTTTCCTTTAACAGAATCGGGAGGCTATTCAATTTGTTTCCCGAAAAATGCGAGAGCACATAAGGCACTTCAATGGATGGAACAGAGCATATCGCAGAAAGTATTGCGTCAATCAGCTTGCGACCATTTGCCATTGAATACTTGAATAATCGGCTATGTGAAATACAGGCCACCCGCGGCAATGGTGAAGAATCGGTTGGCATCCATGCCCTGAGAAAACGCCCTGTTAAAAAGAAAAAAACTACTTTACTCGAAGAATAGAGTGCCCTGATTAACAATCTGCTGAGAACCAAAGCTAGATAGCTATTGCCACGAAGCTTGACTCGCCAAAATTGGCCAAAAGACATGATCGCAACATGGGTTTAAAACTGGCAAAATAGTGTAAACAGGCAAAAAAAGGACACAATGATTTCAGTATTTGTCTTAGTTTTGTTAATGAAGAAATATTGAAAAATGGCCAAAAGTCTTCATTTTGAAGCTAAGAAATCAATCTTTGCAACAACGGTTGCTAAAGCAACCTTCTTGTTTGCGCTGGTTCTCTGCAATTCTCACACAAATGCCCAAGACGTAAAGGCTTTCGGAATCTACGGTGGGTTCAATTTCCCAATAACCCTAGACGAAGGACTTTCTAAAGATCTACGCTATTTTGGTCAGTTAACTTTTCGAGCTACGCCCATTGGGTTTTCTTATGGCTATGATAAAGTGGGTTTCGGCTACGTGCTTACACCCTGCTACCTGCAAGTCGGGCAGCAGTTCAGTATCAAGAATTCGATTGGCGGAGACATCGGAACGCGCGATATTCAAATGGATTATATCAGTCTACCAGTAGCATTAAAACTCCATGTCAACGATATGGCTTTTTTCCGGATGAGCGCGGTACTGGGTCTAAACATCAACTACTTGTTAAATGGCCGCGAAACAATTACCCATGCAGCATCAAAAGTAATTTATCCAGCTGGAATTACTATCCCGACAGATCCAGCTTACTTACCTGTATACGATGGCGTATTCATCCCTTCGGTAAATAATTTAGAGTACGTTTCCAATGATAAATTTAATTCAATCCAACTTTTTGCGGCATTAGGACTGCGCTCTGACTTCGATTTGAATGACGACTGGAGTATTAATTTTGACGGACGAGCAAACTTTGGACTTTTCGACTCACGCCAGGCTAGTTATGTTAATCAACTCAAGAACCCATCAGGAGGCGCAGACTTCAACGGAAACCCTGGAGCACCCGATCTTCCTGGTCAAAGGCGGGAGATTTACTTAGCCGTTAGCATAGGAGTATCAAGAATCATACAAACAAAAAATAAGTTTAAAACAAAAAGAACGGGCATTACCAATCGAGGAGCCAAAAACATCCCCAGACCTCGCAATAAGAGGCCAAAGGGTTAATATTTCAGAGTCTGAAGAAAAACAATAGTAACTATTTTTACTATGAAATTAAGAAAGCGACTCGTTTCATTGCTTCCTCATGCCCTTGCCCGTGCAGAATATTACTTTGGATAGTATCCATCAATTCTTTGACCCTATCTCGGTTGTAGCCAAGTTTTACAGCAAATATGTGAGATAGCTTCAACTCTTCGCTGTTCACATTTTTATCGATAGTCATCATATGAACTAGATCATATAGTTGATGGAATTTTTCGGTTGGATCGGTTGGAACTTCAAATATGACTTTGTTCGGGTTCTTTCGAATTTCCGTCAATTGCCCCTCGCTAATCCCATTCCTTTTCGCGATTGACTTCAGTAAATCATACTCTACATCATCAAAATTTCCGTCAATAGCGGCCATTTCAATGAGGTTTTTCATGTGGCTTTTAGCCGTGGATTTACCCTGACTAAAAGCACTCAATAAGTCTTTTAAATTCATGTGAATCTGGTTTATGATAATAAAAATACTCGATTTTTTACAAAATCAAACAGAATTGATCCATGGGGTGAATTTTTATTTACTGAAGGTTTTGCGGGCAGCTGTAAACGCTTCAAACAGAGTCAACTGGTTTCTATTGCGTGCAAGATTCTGGCCTTCAAATTGAGCCCCGTAATAAACGTCATTATTCAGATAATCTGTCAAAAAACGCAGTGCCTGCATATAAATCAAGAATTGCCCGGCCAAGAAAAATGAGTTTTGCTCGTCTTTGGACAATGCACCTTTCATCTCGTCCGAATATCCTTGCACAATGGCATGGTAGAACATAGGTCTGACCTCGATTTTGGAGAAATCCGTTTCCTCTTCGTTGGTCGGTGACAAGTACGTTCGCATCATATCGCCCACATCGCTAAAGAAGTAGCCCGGCATTACGGTATCCAAGTCGATTACGCAAATGCCTTTATTGTCCAGATCGAACAACACGTTGCTGATTTTAGTATCATGGTGAGTGACGCGCAGTTTGAATGCTGGATTCATGCGGATGCGATTGTATTCATCCACTAAGTTCGCGTAACTCCTTATTTGATTTATCTCTTCGGAACATGCGCTTACCCTTTGTGGATTCCCAGTTAGAAGCGCATTCTCAAATTGTTTGTAGCGATACGCCAAGTCATGAAAATTGGGAATCGTGACGTGAAGTTGTGCGGCATCGAAATCAGAAAAACTACTTGAGAATCTTCCAAACTGTAGCGCGGCTTCGTAGGCCTGTTCGGGTGTTTCAACTACTTGAATGGTCTTAGAGTTTTTAACAAACGGAGTGAGTCTGAAGTACCCCTTGCCCGTTTCGTAAGCTAACTCTTCGCCACTTTCTGTTTTAATTGCCGATACCAGAAAATAGTCAGACTCGATTGCCGTTAGATGATCTGCCAGCAAGCGAACATTAGTGGCGATTTTCCCAGGCTCTTTAAAAACGTTATCGTTGATGCGTTGAAGAATGAAGTTCTTCCCTTTTGCTGTCACCTTCCACGTTTGGTTAATCAATCCACCCGAAATTACTTCTAAGGAAGCGTTTTGAAATTGGGGGCTATACTGTTGAAGGATGCTGTTCATACACTAATTCACACAATGGCGTTAACCAAATCTTAGCCTATCCTAAAAATCCGCTGTCAGGTTGAATATAAAAATATTAATTCAGACACGTCCAGAAACAAAATTGAGCCACTATACGTGGCTCAATTTTATTGATTGCAAGACTAGACGTTAGTTTCGTTTCAGCGGCTGGTAATTCTTAAAAGGAGATATGTTTACTTTTTCCATCAACGTACGATACTCAGGCCATGTCTTCTCATAAAAGAGATTGACCCGTTGCATCAGTTTATTGATTTGCTGCTCCGCCTGTTGAAATACCCGTTGATCGGTAGCGCTAATTGCATCTTTAGACGATCTTATAAAAGACTGAGCTGTCCCCACGTAAGAAAGGGGCGTGGGTGTAGGCTGCCGCACGATGCCCTGACGTTTGTCTTCTTTACCAACGATATAGTCCATGAGCGCAGCAATTGAATCTTTAATAGCTTTTGTTTTTTCTGTCGCTTCTTTCAAATCATCTCTTTTTGCTTCCTTCATCTTCTTTTCAAATTCCTCAGCGATTTCTTTCGATTCGCGCAACTGATTCATTGCCTCGGTGCCAACTGCAGTCATTTTTTGTAAATCCTTCAGCAAATTATAGCGTTCTTCAATAACTGAAGATGGCGTTGCATACCTAGGGTCAGGTTTTACATTAATCATTGCCGAATCTTTCACACCACCAAAGGTTATTCTAAGCTTGTAAACGCCCGGCAGTACTTGTGTACCAGATGGCTCTGCGGCTCCGGCTTTTGTCTTTTCCCTGGATGGCTGGCGAACACCTTTTTCATTTAGCGACCAGGTAGTACGATTCAGCCCGTTGTCTTCCGGGGCTTTTTGTTTAATGGTTCGGATTTTCTCACCCTTACCATTGAATACCTCAAGCGTGAGCGAATCATACTTTGGCTTTTTGTCATCTTTCACTTCCTCTTTCTTTTCGTCCTTCTTGTCAACCGGTTTCGCGTCTTTCTTTGCGTCAACTTTCTTAACGTCTGATTTTAGCTCCTCTTTCTTTACTTCCGGCTTATTGATCACAAAGGAAATCATCGCGTTTGTTGTCCGGTTTTCTCCTTGAAACATGGCATTGCCGGGGAACAAAATTCCGGCAGGATCCTGTGTTTCTACCTGGTAGGCGTCTGGCGCGTCAAAAACATGTACTATCTTATTCAAAACCTGTATTCCTTCCTTTACCATCTCACGTAGCGGACGAATATCATCGAGGATATAAAGGGCACGGCCAAAAGTACCGATTGCCAAATCGTGCTCACGTGGATGAATGACCAAATCCATGGTAGGTACTCCGGCAGGGTAGCCGTTTGTCCAACGTGTGTACGTCTTGCCTTCATCTAAAGTAACCCACAACCCATTTTCTGTTCCCAGGAAAATAAGTTTAGGTTCCACCACGTCTTGCACCACAGCGAGTGTGTAATTGTTCTCTCCCACTTGCGATGGCGTTATTATGTTTTCCCAGGTTTGGCCGTAGTCTTTGGAACGAAACAAATACGGCTTGAAATCAAACTGTCTGTAGTTGTTTACCACCACGAATACTTCGGCTGCATTGTAAGTAGAAGCTTGTATCTGTGGTATCCAGACGCCTTTGGGCATTCCAGTAATTTTAGAGGTCAGGTTAGTCCACGTTTTCCCTCCATCTCTCGACAGTTGCACTTGTCCATCATCAGTACCTACCCACAACACACCTTTTTCTTTCGGGCTGGGCGCTATGGCTAAAATCGTGCAATGATTTTCAGCACCAGTGGCATCCATCGTGATCCCTCCGCTCTCATGTTGTTTTTGTTTTTCCTTATCATCAGTTGTCAAGTCCCCTGAAATGATCTCCCAGGTTGTTCCTTTGTCGCTAGACTTGTGAACAAATTGACTTCCATAATAAATGGTTCCCTTATCAAAAGGATCGAGGGCTAGTGCTGAATTCCAATTGAACCTCAACTTAAATGTAGCATCCGGATGAGTGGGTCGAATAATTTTTGTGTGACCAGTCTTGCGATCATATCTCCCTAGAAATCCTCCTTGTGACATGGCATAGCCGTATCGGTTATCTTCCGGGTCGGCTTGCACGTCAAAGCCATCGCCAAACATCACCGATTGCCAATAAGTGTTTTGAATTCCACCGTCTTTCCAGGTATACGCTGGGCCAACCCATGAACCATTATCTTGTAATCCTCCATAAACATTATAGGGTTGATCCATGTCCACACTCACATGGTAAAACTGACCGACCGGTATGTTCTCTACGAAACGCCAATTCTTTCCATAATCATGAGTGATGTTTAATCCGCCATCATTGCCGTCAACCATAAAAGAAGGGTCTTCCGGACTGATCCACCATGCGTGGTGATCGGGGTGAACACCTGAATACGGCAATAATTTTTGAAACGATTTGCCGCCATCTTCACTCACGTTCACTTCAGAATAAATGGTGTACAGTCTGTTTTCGTTTTTAGGATCGGCATGAATCTCGCAATAGTAAAAAGGTCGATCACCAATTTCACTCATCTTGTCATTGATCATCGACCACTTGAACCCACCATCGGTAGATCTATAGAGTGCATTTTTTTTGCTTTCAATAAGTGCATAGACAACCTCTGGTTTGTTGGCAGAAATGGCTAAGCCCATACGGCCCAGCTCTCCTTCAGGCAATCCGTCTTTGTCTGTTTTCTTTGTCCATGTTTTGCCACCATCAAAAGTGATATGAAGACCAGAACCCGGGCCTCCTGACTTAAATGTCCACGGCCAACGTTTGTGTTGCCACATGGCTGCGATCAATTTATTCGGGTTCGATGGATCCATGATCAGCTCTGCGCAACCTGTTTTGTCATCCACAAACAAAACCTTTTCCCAGTTTGCTCCACCATCAACGGTTTTGTAAACACCGCGCTCAGGATGTTCGCCCCAAGGAGAACCAATAGCAGCCACATAAATCACATTTGAATTTCTCGGATCAATAATAATGCGATGGATATTGCGCGTTTTTTCCAAGCCCATCACCTTCCAATTCTTGCCTCCGTCCAGACTTCTATAAATGCCATAGCCACCGTTCAGACTATTTCGCGGATTGCCTTCACCAGTTCCAACCCACAGCACCGAAGGGTTATCTTGTTGAATGGCAATAGCGCCAATCGAAAGAACACTTTCTTTGTCGAAAATGGGTTCCCAATTGATGCCTCCACTTGTTGTTTTCCAGAGACCACCAGATGCAGACCCAGCATACATAATGTCAGTGTTGTTGCGAACCACATCGATTGAGGTAATCCGCCCGCTCATGCCGCCCGGCCCAATGGAACGGGGCTTCATGCCCTTTAACTTTTCCATATCAAGCTTCTGTGCAAACGCAGCCTGGCTAAAAAGCCCTATCGCAAGGGCAAAAAGAAAGAGTAATTTTTTTCTCATGTATTAAATTTTTTGGTAGCCAAATATAGCCTAATGACCAGTTCCATAGGCGCGGACCTTTATAAAAGCGCGGTTTTAATGATAGATGGCAAACTAGATGCAATATCGGCTTGAAAGTCGCGGTCAAGCCCAGTGCTCGAACCTCCCAAATTTTCAACACACCAACAGCCAAATTCCTTTGCGATAAAAAATGAATTGGACTCTAAGAAAATCGGTCAAATACGGCTATTTTTGACATTCAGATTAAAGTAGAACTTAAAAAAAATTGCGATGGCTGAGATTGTACGTATGCCCAAGATGAGCGACACGATGACCGAAGGGGTGATCGCCAAATGGCATAAAAAAGTGGGTGACGCTGTGAAGACAGGCGAGTTAATGGCAGAAATCGAAACGGACAAAGCCACGATGGACTATGAATCGTTTAACGCAGGCACTGTACTATACCTGGGAGCAAAAGAGGGCGAACCTGTTCAAATAAATGGCGTGTTGGCCATTGTAGGAAATAAAGGCGAAGACTATTCAGCACTTTTAGCTGGGGCTAACTCAGCTGCAGCAACTGGTGGAGCTAAATCCGAACATCCAAAACAAGAAGTGAAAACAGAATCACCCGCAATCGCCATCGACACAACAGGAATAAAAGCAGAAATTGCGTTGATGCCTAAGATGAGCGATACCATGACCGAAGGTGTCATTGCTGTATGGCATAAAAAGGTTGGCGATCAAGTAAAGACTGGTGAACTGTTGGCTGAAATCGAGACGGACAAAGCTACGATGGACTACGAATCCTACAGCACCGGAACTCTACTCTACGTTGGCGCAAACGCGAAAGAGGCGGTGAAGATCAACGGTGTTCTCGCCATTGTTGGAGAAAAAGGCGCTGACTGGCAAACATTATTGAAAGCCCATGAGCAAAAAAATTCTGCGGTAACTACAGCTGCTGCCTCGTCACCCAAAGCAGTTTCTGCTCCTGCGGCAAACGCCTCTAACGGCACATCCGATTCTTCGGCCAATGGAAGAGTAAAAGCCTCCCCGCTCGCCAAAAGTATAGCCAAAGAATTAGGCTACGATATCAGCAAGATTACTGGCACGGGAGACAATGGTCGAGTGACCAAACAAGATGTAGAAAACTACAAACCTTCGGCTCAAACGGCTACTGCCACTCCATCAAAATCAGCAGCACCTGTTGTGTTGCCGCAAGTAGTTGGCAAAGAAAGCTTTGAAGAAATTCCGGTTTCTCAGATGAGGAAAACTATCGCGAAGCGCTTGGCAGAGAGTAAATTCTCTGCACCTCATTTCTATCTCACGATGGAAATCAACATGGACAAAGCGATCGAAGCACGCAAAAGCATGAATGAAATTGCTCCGGTAAAAATTTCCTTCAATGACATGGTGATCAAAGCGGTGGCTGCTGCTCTTCGCCAAAACCCGGATGTAAACGTAAGTTGGCTGGGCGATAAAATGCGCAAGAATCATCACATCCATATCGGTGTGGCGGTGGCCGTAAAAGATGGTTTGCTTGTTCCAGTCATTCGCTTTGCAGATAACAAATCACTCTCACACATTGCGCTAGAGGTAAAAGACCTCGCACAAAAAGCACACGATAAGAAATTACAACCCAGCGATTGGGAAGGAAGTACTTTTACTATTTCAAATCTAGGTATGTTTGGCATTGAAGATTTTACAGCTATCATCAACCCTCCGGATGCCTGCATTTTAGCTATTGGTGGAATCAAAGAAACAGCGGTTGTGAAAAACGGCCAACTGGTTCCCGGTAGCGTGATGAAAGTGACCATGTCTTGTGATCACCGCGCTGTAGACGGAGCAGTTGGTGCTGCCTTCTTGAAAACGTTGAAAGGGTTGCTGGAAGATCCGGTAAGGATATTGATTTGATGGCCTGAAAAAACAAAAGTGGCGGCAAGGAAAAAAATCAGTAGGAATATTCTTCTGGCTTTTTTGAAGTCATTTGAATGAACAAGATTTATTGCATTTAAGCGCAAATCTATGGAGGTTAGAGAACCAATTGTAGCTTACAATAAAAAACACCTTTCTATTGAGGAGTACTTAGACTTCGAAGAATCTTCTGCGGAAAAACATGAGTATTTTCAAGGAGAGGTATTTGCGATGGCTGGGGCAGGAGACCCTCATAATGAGATTTTCTCAAATTTATTTCTTGAACTTGGAAGCCAACTAAAAGGAAAAGGCTGTCGCCCTTACGGTAGTGACAAACGCCTTTACATTCCTGAGAATACTCTTTTCACTTATCCCGATATCTCGATTTATTGTGGGGAAAAAAAGAAATTCGAAAAGAACGAAAACACATCCCTAATGCCCACGGTTCTCATTGAAATCTTATCACCAAGCACAAAAAACTATGACCGAGGCGGAAAATTCAAATTGTATCGCGATATCCCTTCCTTAAAAGAATACGTTCTTGTTGATTCAGAATCTATCAGTGTAGAGATTTTTAGATTAAATTCAGTCAATCATTGGGAATTGGAAGAATACAAATCAATAGAACAAAGCCTTGTGATTGAAGCCTTGAACGTGACATTGCCCTTACACGACATCTACGAACATACCGAACTTCATTAAATGACTGAAATACATTCTACCACCATTCTTGCTGTGCAGCACAATGGCCAAGTGGCTATTGGTGGCGATGGGCAAGCAACCATGGGTAATACGATTGCCAAGAGTAATGTAAAAAAAATTCGTAGGCTGCAAGAAGGGAAAGTACTTACAGGTTTTGCAGGTTCCACTGCGGATGCGTTTACACTACTCGATCGATTTGACGAGAAACTAAACGCGTATAGCGGCAACATGAAGCGTGCAGCTATTGAGCTAGCCAAAGACTGGCGCACCGATCGCTTCCTCCGCAGACTGGAAGCCATGCTGATTGCCGTAAACAAAGATGAAATCCTTATTATTTCAGGAACCGGTGATGTATTAGAACCTGATCATCAAGTCGCTGCCATTGGCTCTGGGTCGATGTATGCGCAATCTGCTGCTTTAGCATTGAAGAAACATGCTCCTCATTTGACAGCCGAAGAAATGGTGCGAGAAAGCTTGACCATTGCCGCTGACATTTGCATCTATACAAATCATAATTTGGTCATTGAGAAAATCGGCTAGTCGGTTTTTTCAGGTATTTCTTCGACCACTTCTTCCGCTGGTAGCTCGGGGTGTTTATCTTCCAATAGAATAACGAACGGCTTGAGCGAGTTCGAATAGGAGAGTAAAATTTTCAGTATTCCTACTGCTGGTACAGCTAAAATCATTCCCGCAATACCCCAAATCTTTCCTCCCACCAGTAATGCCACAATAGCTGCCAGTGCATTGATGCTGATTTTCGAACCTGTTATTTTGGGGGTAATAAAATTTCCCTCTAAAAACTGCACAAAACCATGTACAGCAATCACACCAACTGCATACCAACCACTGTCTTTGGTAACCAAGGCCAACAACGTGGGCAGCGCAGCTCCAATCGTAATACCTATATAGGGAATCATCGTTAATGTGCCCGACAGAAATCCAAAAAATATAGCATGATCGATACCCAATAAAAGTAGTCCAATGCTATTGAGGACTGCCGCAATCAGCGTTACAAGTGTTAAGCCAGATATGTATCCCCGAATCACAGCCTGAATCTCTGATTTCCATGACAAACTTGAAGCGGGCCAAACGGCCAACAAGAAATCATTGAATCGTTCGCGGTACAGCAAAAACAGAAAAATATAAATCGGTACCTGAACAAAGAAGTAAGCGAAATATGATGTGGAAAGTAACAGCGAGCCAAAATAGGATGAAAAGTTCTTCAAGCCGTCTTTCAAAAGCTGAGTTTGCTCATGCGTGTCAATTCTAAGAATAGTATTTGCCTGCTCGCTGACTGAGTTGATCAAGGCCATAAACCGTCCCTCCAGATCAGGAAGACTATCTGAAAGACTAGCAAGTTGTGCAGCCACAAACCAAAAAATAAGGAGCATTACAAAAAACGCAAACAGCAGTACAAGTACGATTGAAAAAATTCTACCAGTCCTGCTTTCAAATCGCTTCGCCAGTGGCAACAACACCATCGAAAAGAGCGCACCAAAAGCAATTGGCATTACAATATCCTTGGCGAAAATAAGACCCGCAATAGCCAGCCCAGTCACGGCCAATGTTTTATAAATTCTGTCTAGTTTGTCGTGAGTTGCCTCCATTTTATTTGTTTTTAAGAATTATCAATAGCTTGTAAGATAATAGCACAAGCTTCCCTGATTTCAGCTTCGGTAATAGTGAGCGGAGGCGCAATACGAAAACTATTAGGATGCGAGAGAAACCAATAACAAATCACTCCGTGCTCCTTTGCATATTGCACAATTCGATTAACCCTTTCTTCAGAATCAAAATCAAATGCGAAGAGCAGTCCAAATCTTCTTACTTCCTTTACTTTAGAATGGCGCAACAAGTCTTCAATCAGTTTACCCTTTGCCTCTACCGTTGCCAGTAGATTTTCTTCCTCCATAATTTCTAATACAGCGAGTGCTGATGCACAGCATACCGGGTTGCCGCCAAAGGTAGTAATGTGACCTAACATCGGTTTTGAAGCCAGCGTTTGCATATTCTCAAAACTTGAAATGAAACTGCCAATCGGCAACCCTCCGCCAAATGATTTGGCAAGTGTTAAAATATCTGGCACCACATCAAAATGCTCAAAGGCGAACAACTTTCCTGTTCGTCCCATACCACATTGTATCTCATCGAAAATCAACAACGTTCCGGTAGCTGTGCATTTTTTTCTTACGGCTTGCAAGTATTCTTTACTAGGAATGCGTACACCTGCGTCTCCCTGTATCGTCTCCATGATCACGCAAGCCGTTCGCTCCGTGATTTGATCGAGATCACCAGGATTGTTAAAATCAATAAATTTTACATCTGGAAGTAACGGGCGAAAAGCGCGCTTCTTAACTTCGTTGCCGGAGATACTCAACGAACCATGAGTACTACCATGATAACTCTTGCGGCACGCAATCATTTCCGTTCTACCGGTCACTCGCTTCGCTAACTTCAAAGCGGCTTCATTGGCCTCCGTTCCGGAATTCACAAAATAACAGCAATTTAAATTGGGAGGAAGTAAACTCGTCAATTTCTCAGCAAGCAAATTGGACGGGGATTGAATATACTCACCATACACCATTACGTGCAAATACTTATCGACCTGATCTTTAATGGCTTTTACAATTTTTGGATGACGGTGACCGACATTACTTACGGCAATACCCGAAATCATATCGATGTATCTCTTGCCAGTGGCGCTGTACAGATAAACTCCTTCTGCTCGTTCTACAGAAATCAAAAAAGGGTGCGGTGAAGTGGGCGCTAGCTTCTTAAAAAATGTGTCCTCACTGTAATCCATTCGGTAAATCTACTCTTCAAGTTGTGAAAAAGTAAAGGAATAAAAAAAGCCCCGATGATTTTACTCATCGAGGCTCACACTAAACACCCAATCTTTAATTTTCTTGCGCTAAACCTGGCTGATGGTTGCCCGACTGGGCTACTAAAACCGGCTTATAATTGATTCGTACATACGAAGGAGCATCGACCTCAGCCTGTGGTTTATACTTTGCAGGCTTTGGCTTTCCCTGAAGAAAAGCAAAAAAAGACTGCTTCGGCTCTCGCGTTCTTTTCTTGGCCAAGATAAAACAGACCTTACTGTTTATTTTAATTTGTGATTTGTATTTGCTCTTGAAATGCTTTGCCTTCGATGTACGAAAATCATGTGCTTGCAACGATTGTGAAATCGTTATTCCTGCTAGAATCAGAGCTACTAAAATTAATACCTGCTTCACTCTGCTTTTGATACTGACGTTCATTGGCTTTTCCATACTCCTCGGGTTAACGGGAACAAATGTCAGAGTCTGCCGGTCTCAATTTTGATGGATTTATTTGAAATCCTACATCCGTACAATAGGAAACCAAAAGGGGCTTAGGTCATTTTCTACTTGTGGAGATGGGGGTAAATCCCAAAAAAATGTGCTCGTCTAGCGAAAAGCTAGATTTTCTGAAGTTTTAAGAAGTCAATCACCTCTTTTCTTACATTCTCATGTGATGTGCGGTCAAATTCTATCGTTGCAATGGACTTAAATAAATCCCCCACCATACCCTCCTTGAAGCCCAAGCGGGAAGCATAAATAGATGCTACTTCCAATTCTGAGTCCTCCACCATTTGATCCAAATATATCATGTGAACAAGATGATAAACAGACTCCAATCTGTCTATTTCGCTTGCGGGCGGAACATAAGGAGCGTGAAGCCCTTTTCCAATGACATCAACATCGTGTACACTGATGTTTAGGTGTATACCCCATTTCAAAATGCAACGCATGTGAGATCCGCGAATATGCTCTTGTTCGAAAAAAACTGACAATAGATTAAAGTAGCTATCCTTAATCGGTTTTACATCTTCGTTTTTCACATTCTAATGGATTGTGTGGCCGCAAGTTAGTTGAAAAATAGTAGCTCGCTGTAAAAAACGATCAGGTTTTTGGTTTTGAGTTACTACTGTAAATGTCAGCCAAGTGACTCACAAAAAGGCCTGAAAAAAGCACATTTGAGGAAAACCAATTCTATGAGTGGTAAATTGATTGCGCTGGTGCTATTGGGATGTTTTTCTTGCATTGGGGTAGATAAAAAAGACGCAGTGCCTCGCGATCCCATATTAATTTTGTTAGCCGGAGGAAAACTAACCACCACCGACAAAAGTGGTGTGCCGATGGAGAAAGGAAATATGGGCATTCTTGCCCTTCAGGTGGGTGAAAAACAAACGGTTTCGATTGAATTTTTTAATCAATGTGAAAAGTAACATTCTCAAATTCAATGTGGGTGCAGTGGCAGGCGTGAGAACCGGAACGTTTCAAAGTGCAGGCGGATACTCGACTGTAGGCTCCGTAACGGTCGAAGAATTGGGCGGCAAGTTGGTTGTGAAATTGAGCAATAACTTCCAAGCTAGTGTAGCACCGGGAACCTTTATCTATTTGGCCAACTCTAATTCAGGTGGAAATGTGAAGTCAGCCGGACTGGACTTAGGCCCGTGGAGCCGTGGAGCAAAACAATTTGCTGTTCCCCGAGTCACGCTAAACCAATACAAATTTGTAGTAGTGTTGTGTAAGCCCGCTGGTATTACGTTTGGATTTGCTGAATTAAAACCCTAATTTTTTTATGAAGAAGCATCTTATTTTAATCTTGATTTATTTTACTGTCGCATCTATTGCAATAGCCGGAGGGGGGTGGCCGCAACCCAAAAACAAAGGTTATTTCAAACTGTCGCAGTCTTATATTTTGTCTTCCAGAATTTTTGATGGCAATGGGAATGTGATTGACCTCACTCCTTCTTACGGATACTTTGCAACAAGTTTTTATGGCGAATATGGATTCACTGATCGCTTAACCGGAATTATATATATGCCTTTTTTTGCACGAGCGACAAAAACTGAACTGCAATACAATCAACCCGGTGTTCCCACCGAACCTGGTGCCGCATTGAATTCATTTGGTGATACCGATATTGCCATCAAGTATGGCTTGCTTGTAAACAAACCGATTGTTGTTAGCGCTACCATTTTGTTTGGACTACCTCTGGGCGACAACGGTGCGACCAACGCCAATGCATTGCAAACAGGAGATGGTGAGTTTAATCAAATACTTCGCGTTGACGCGAGCCATTCGTTTTATCCAAAGAAATTCTACGTCTCAGCCTATGCCGCTTTCAATAACCGCACGAAGGGATTTTCGGATGAAGTTCGTTTTGGCGCGGAGATTGGGTGGACGTTAAAAAAATTCATTCCCATTCTGAAAGTAAGTACCGTGCACTCACTTTTCAATGGAGATGTTGGCGTGGTACAAAATGGTGTTTTCTCAAACAACATTGAATATATCTCGCCCGCATTAGAATTGAATTATCAATTGAAAGAGAAAGTGGGCATATCTGCTTACATGGCAACCGCTTTGGCCGCACGAAATATTTTAGCATCGCCTAATTTTGGACTTGGCGTGTATTTGAAGTTGTAGTAGGCTGGGTGAGGGATAAAGCAAAAAGGCCGAAGTACGTTATGCAAAACGCCCGAAAGTACGGGCTTTCTAGTTTTGTAATTCATGTTTATTCCCCACCTCCGCCTGTACTTCCTTCATAAGAAGTCATCATGGCTCCTAAATATTCACGGTTCATGCGAGCAATGTTAGCTACTTTTATTCCTTTGGGGCACTCGGCTTCACACGCATAGGTGTTTGTGCATGAGCCAAACCCTTCTGCATCCATCTGCGCCACCATTTTCTCTGCCCGTTCCTTTCGCTCTACTTGGCCTTGTGGCAACAATGCAAACTGGGAGACCTTAGCACTTACAAAAAGCATGGCAGACGCATTTTTGCAAGCTGCTACACAGGCTCCACAACCAATGCAAGTGGCTGCATCAAATGCTTCTTCAGCAACTCGTTTTGGGATAGGTATTTCGTTGGCATCGGGGACACCACCTGTATTTACGTTTACGTAGCCGCCTGCTTGTTGTATTCGATCGAAAGCTGAACGATCTACTACTAAGTCCTTAATAACGGGGAACGCTTTAGCTCTCCATGGTTCAACAGTGATTGTTTCTCCGTCTTTAAAGGTGCGCATGTGCAATTGGCAGGTAGTCGTTTGTAGAGGCCCATGCGGATGGCCATTGATATACAAACTACACATTCCACAAATCCCCTCTCTGCAATCATGATCAAAGGCAATGGACTCCTCCCCCTTTTTTATTAACTCAGTATTTAAAACATCGATCATCTCCAGAAAAGACATATCAGGTGACGCATGATCTACATTGTATGTCTTAAAAGCACCTTTGGTGTCTTTATTCTTTTGTCTCCAAACTTTTAACTTAATTTTCATAGTGATTTTCTTTTGAATATTAATTAAATCATCGAATCATCCGATGTCAAATTATTTATAACTCCGCTGCGTCAATTTGACGTTTTCAAATCTCAGTTCTTCTTTGTGGAGTTCTTCCGGTTGGTTCTCTCCCTTAAACTCCCAAGCAGACACAAAGGCATATTCATCATCTTTACGCAACGCCTCTCCTTCTGGTGTCTGTGATTCTTCGCGGAAATGTCCGCCACATGATTCGCCACGAGCTAATGCATCATCGACCATCAATTCACCGAGTTCAATAAAATCAGCAACACGGTTTGCTTTTTCCAACTCTTGGTTGAGTTCATTGTTACCACCCAGCACACAGACGTTTGTCCAAAATTCCTTTTTAATATCTTGAATAATCTGCTTTGCTTTTTTCAACCCTTGTTCACTACGTGACATTCCGCAATACTCCCACATGGTCAATCCCAATTGGCGGTGGAATTCGTCTACCGTTTTCTTCCCTTTGATACTTACCAATTTATTCATTCTGTCGGTAGAACTTTGAATGGCTTCTTTGAAGGCTGGATGATCGGTTCCGATTTTATCAGCCCAACCAATATTAGCCAGGTAGTCTCCTATGGTGTAAGGGATAACAAAGTATCCGTCCGCCAGCCCTTGCATGAGCGCACTGGCTCCTAATCTATTCGCACCATGGTCTGAAAAATTGGCTTCGCCCAATGCATAAAGGCCAGGGATGTTGGTCATCAAGTTGTAATCCACCCACAATCCACCCATTGTATAATGCACCGCAGGGTAAATCATCATCGGGCCTTTGTACGGATTCTCTCCTGTAATCTGAGCGTACATATCAAACAAGTTGCCGTACTTCGCACGGATCGTTGCTTCTCCATCACGCTTGATGGCATCTGTAAAATCTAGAAATACGGCTAAGCCTGAGCCCACGCCTCGTCCTTCATCACAAACAATTTTGGCATTGCGCGAAGCCACATCTCGTGGAACCAGGTTTCCAAAAGAAGGATACTTTCTTTCCAAGAAATAATCACGGTCGGCCTCTGGCAACTTCATGGCATCGATGCCTTTTAAACCCGGCATTGCCTTTTTCGGCACCCACACACGACCATCGTTCCGCAACGACTCTGACATCAAGGTGAGCTTTGATTGGTGATCTCCTGATACAGGTATACAAGTCGGGTGAATCTGTGTGAAACAAGGATTGCCAAACAAGGCGCCTTTCTTATGTGCTCGCCAAGCAGCTGTCACATTTGATCCTTTCGCATTTGTCGAAAGATAAAACACGTTTCCATATCCTCCGGTACACAGCAAAACTGCATGCGCACTATGCGACTCAATCTTTCCGGTTAACAAATCACGGGTAATTATTCCGCGAGCCTTACCATCTACTACCACCACGTCCAACATTTCAGACCTATTATACATGGTCACTTTACCATTTGCAATTTGACGGTTCAAGGCACCATAGGCACCCAATAACAATTGCTGTCCCGTTTGGCCACGAGCATAAAACGTTCTGGAAACTTGTGCGCCACCAAACGAACGATTCGCTAATAGTCCACCGTATTCACGGGCAAAAGGCACACCTTGAGCAACACACTGGTCAATAATACTCACGCTTGTCTCAGCCAATCGATATACGTTTGCTTCGCGCGCTCTATAATCTCCCCCTTTAATCGTATCATAAAAAAGGCGATACACGCTATCGCCATCGTTTTGATAATTCTTAGCGGCATTGATACCTCCTTGTGCAGCAATACTATGTGCTCTCCGAGGGCTATCTTGAAAACAGAATGCTTTCACATTATAGCCCAACTCACCCAGCGCAGCAGCAGCCGATGCCCCTGCCAAACCGGTTCCAACCACAATCACTTCATACTTTCTTTTATTGGCAGGATTCACCAATTTCAAATTGAACTTGTGCTTGGTCCACTTCTCTGCTAAGGGTCCTTCCGGGATTTTTGAATCGAGCTTCATGATAAGTGATTAATAAGTTAGTGTGATTTCAAACTTTTCGTTAAACAAAAAACATTAGAATTGGGATAATAGCAAACATTGCTGGAACCACAATTGCGAATGCTTTGCCAACAAAACTAATAACAGGATTATACTTCATATGGTTTAAGCCAAGCGTTTGAAATGCGCTTGCAAAGCCATGCCACAAATGGAAAGCGATCGCCACCATTGAAATACAATACAAGGCGACATACCACCATTGCGTAAACGCTGAGCCAACTACAGTGAAAAGATCTTTCACCTCATGATCGCCATACGTTTTGGTAGGCATTTCACCAAAATGCATCTGCCCCCAAAAATCTTTCATGTGGATCACCAGAAAAACTAAAATAATTGTTCCCAAAATACCCATGTTGCGTGCTGACCAAATCGATGACTTGGAGCTAGTGACAGCATAGCCTTCAGTCCCCCGGGCTTGACGATTCTTAATGGTGAGAAGCAAGGCCCAGCCTATGTGGAACAAGAAGAAGGCATAGTTCACATACGACACCATTTTAATAAGTGGATTATGCGTCATGAAATAGGCATAAACGTTAAACGCTTCGCCTCCATCATCTTTCAGAAGCTGAAGATTGCCAATTAAGTGAACCGTTAAAAAAAGGATAATAAAGAGACCGGTCAGAGCCATCACAACTTTACGACCGATGGAACTGGAAAAAAGGTCAACGAGCCATTTCATTTGAGAATATTTTTGTGTGATTGATTCGTTCAAAAATACTCCGCAAAGGATTACGAAACAATTATCTTTTTAAACTCAAGTTTAGAAAATGACGCCAGGCTAAAAAGTCTGGCGTCAATCGACTACGACTACGCGTTAACTTAACTCGAACAGAATGACAATCAAGGCGATTGTCGCTACCTTTATTAAAAAGAACCATTCTCTCTGCACGAAGGCCACAATCTTGTTAATCAGGGTTTTCATTGAAGTTAAGTTGAACATGCCATTCTGTGTACTTACCAAACACCAATCGTATAATCTTTGATTATCTGATAGTCACAAAATATAGATTCATTTTTTATACCTTATTGGGATTCCATTCCCTATTTAGGACAATTGGCGTGCTCAGATGGATGTCCTATTTTTACCGCTTACAGCCACTAATTGTAACCCATGTATTTGATTTTCGACACGGAAACCACCGGGCTTCCGAGAAATAAGAACGCGCCTTTAACTGATGTAGAAAATTGGCCTCGCCTGGTGCAGCTCGCTTGGCAGTTGCATGATGGGAAAGGCAATCTTCTGTCGCAACAAAATTTTATCATCAAGCCCGAGGGATTTGACATACCCTTTAAGGCAGAGCAGGTGCATGGAATCTCCACCAGCCGTGCTATAGAAGAAGGGCACGACTTAAAGTCGGTGCTCGCTCACTTTTCGTCAGATGTAGAAAAAACAGAAGTACTTGTTGGGCACAACATAGAATTTGATGTTTCCATCATTGGCGCAGAGTTACTCCGATCTCTCCATTCTACCGAGCGTTTCCTCTCGCTCCAAAAAGTGGATACCGGGCTTTCATCGATTGAGTTTTGCCAATTGGCAGGTGGAGTTGGTGGCAAATTGAAAATGCCACGCCTTTCAGAATTGTATGAAAAACTTTTTGGCGAAAACTTTCAAGATGCCCACGATGCCGCTTATGACGTGGATGCCACCGCCAAATCGTTCTTTGGACTGCTCGAAAACCGAGTTCTTTCCCCATATGATACAACAGACATTAATGAAATCGTCTACCAGCATCCAACGTTAGATGCTGGTAATTCAACAAAAAGGGTAAAAGCAAAAGGTGTCGATTACAGTGACGCGAAGGAAACTCAGCTGACAGAAAAACCATTTGTACACCTTCATGTTCATTCACAGTATTCCGTATTGCAAGCTGTACCCGATGTAGCTGAATTAGTAGCGAAAGCGAAAGCCAATCACATGGAGTCGTTGGCTCTCACCGACTTTGGCAATATGTATGGCGCTTTCAAATTTGTTAGCGAGGCCTTGAAGCACAATATCAAACCCATTGTCGGTTGTGAATTTTTTGTATCTGAAGAAAGGAAGACGCTTAAGTTTACAAAAGACAATCCAGACAAAAGATTTCAGCAGGTACTATTCGCAAAAAACAAAGCAGGCTATCAACATCTGGCAAAACTAAGTTCGATCGGGTTTATCGAAGGACTCTATGGAATTTATCCACGTGTCGACAGACAACTTATCACTCAATATAAGGAGGGATTGATCGCTACCACCGGAAGTCTGTTGGGAGAAGTTCCATATCTGATTTTACACGTAGGCGAGCGTCAGGCAGAAGAAGCATTCAAATGGTGGCACCAACAATTCGGGGCTGATTTTTATATTGAATTGAACCGACATGGAATGCCTGAAGAAGATCGCGTGAACGAAACTCTTCTAAAGTTCGCTCATAGATACAACGTGCGCTACTTCGCTGCCAATGAGTGTTTCTATTTGGAAAAAGAAGAATCGAATGCCCATGACGTACTCCTTTGTATCAAAGAAGGTGAATTTCAGTCAACACCCATTGGGCACGGAAGGGGAACCCGGTACGGGTTAACTAACAATCAATTCTATTTCAAATCGCAGGATGAAATGAAATCGCTTTTTCGCGATATGCCGGAAGCGATTGAAACCATCAGCGAAATCATTGATAAGGTAGAAAAGTATGAACTTAAGAGAGATGTACTTCTTCCGAAGTTTACCATCCCTGCTGAATTTTCTACCGAAGACGAGTATCTCCGCTTCCTCACCTACGAAGGAGCTAAGAAAAGATATCCTACACTAACACCAGAAACGAAAGAAAGAATTGATTTTGAATTAGAAACGATAAAGAAAACCGGCTACCCCGGTTATTTTTTGATCGTTCAGGATTTTACCTCAAAGGCACGCGAAATGGGCGTTTCCGTAGGACCAGGACGTGGATCGGCAGCAGGATCAGCAGTTGCCTACTGCATCGGAATTACCAATGTAGACCCCATTGCTTACGATCTACTCTTTGAGCGTTTTCTAAATCCCGATCGTGTTTCTCTGCCAGATATTGATATTGACTTTGACGATGAAGGGCGCGACAAAGTATTGCAATACGTTATCGAAAAGTACGGCCACAACCAGGTGGCACAAATCATTACCTACGGCACCATGGCAGCCAAGTCATCCATTCGCGACTGCGCGCGTGTGATGGAATTACCGCTGACAGAATCGAACAACTTAGCCAAGCTTGTCCCCGAGCGTCCGGGCACTACGCTGGCAAAGGCGTTTGAAGAAGTAAAAGAACTCAGCGATGTAAAAAAAGGAACCGACTTAAAGGCACAGGTCTTAAAGCAAGCCGTCATCCTAGAAGGCTCTCTTCGAAATACAGGAACGCATGCCTGTGGAGTCATCATTACACCCGATGACCTCACCAAGTTTGTGCCTGTATCGACAGCGAAAGACTCATCAATGCTAGTTACGCAGTTCGACAACAGTGTGGTAGAAAGTGCGGGTATGTTGAAAATGGACTTTTTAGGATTGACTACCCTCACCATTATTACTACTGCGATGAGAAACATTAAAAAGCGCAAGGGAATCAGCATCAACATCGATCAGATTCCTTTGAATGATTTAAAAACATACCAACTCTATCAAAGAGGAGAAACGACTGGCACGTTCCAGTTCGAATCGGATGGCATGCAAGCCTATCTAAAAGGCTTAAAGCCGGATAAGTTTGAAGATCTCATCGCGATGAATGCCTTGTACCGGCCGGGTCCAATGGAATACATTCCCAATTTCATTGCTCGAAAACATGGACGTGAGCCTATCAAATATGACTTGCCGGAAATGGAGGAGTATTTGAAAGATACGTATGGAATTACCGTTTACCAGGAACAGGTGATGTTGCTTTCTCAAAAGCTTGCCAATTTTTCAAAGGGCGATGCCGATGTGCTGCGGAAAGCGATGGGTAAAAAACAGAAAGACGTTCTCGACAAAATGAAAAGCAAGTTTGTCGAAGGGTGTAAAAAGAATAATCATGATGAACGCATTTCAGAAAAAATATGGAAAGACTGGGAAGCTTTTGCTCAATACGCGTTCAATAAATCACACTCAACTTGCTACTCGCTCGTTGCTTATCACACGGCTTTTCTAAAAGCGAACTACCCGGCTGAATACATGGCGGCTGTGTTAACGCATTCACAAAGTAATTTGGATAGTGTTACCTACTTTATTGAAGAATGTAGAAAACAAAATATAGAAGTACTAGGCCCACACGTGAACGAATCGGGTGTTTACTTTGAAGTAAACAAAGTAGGTAAAATTCGATTTGGCTTGGGTGCGATCAAAGGCGCGGGCGATGCGGCAGTTGAGGCCATTATTCAAGAGCGCGAAGCCAAAGGTGCCTTCAAAGATATTTTTGAATTTGCAAAACGACTCAGTCAACGAGCGGTTAATAAAAAAACATTTGAATGCCTCGCGTTGTCTGGAGCGTTTGATTGCTTCCCGGAATATCACAGGAGACAATATATTGCCGCGAAGGACGGAGATATTTCACTGACGGAGAAAGTCATTAAGTACTCCGCCAAAATGCAACAAGAATCGCAAAGCGCACAGGCTAGTTTATTTGGTAGTGCCAGCGGCACACAAATGCCGCTACCAAAGATTGACCCCATCGAGCCTTTCAGCGAAATCGAAAAACTACATTTTGAAAAAGAAGTAGTAGGCGTATATATCTCAGGACATCCACTCGACAATTTCAAGTTTGAGATGGAAGTTTTCTGCAATACACCGGTGGCTTCCCTAACTGAACTTGAGGGTAACGAAGGCAAAGAATGTAAAGTGGGTGGAATTGTAGCCTCTGTAGAACATCGCATGACAAAAACAGGGCGGCCTTTTGGAAAGTTATTCTTAGAAGACTACAGTGGAAAAAGTGAGATCGTGCTGTGGAGTGACGATTACCTGAAGTTTAAATCGTTTTTGATGCCCGGTCTGTTCTTATTTATTGAGGGTAACATCGTCCGCAAATCCTGGGGCGAACAAAACCTGGAGTTTAAAATCCGGTCTGTCGATTTGCTCAATGAACTCGCAACTAAAAAGGTAAACGGCCTTGCTCTTCGATTTGACGTGCAGTCAGTGACATCACAATTCATAGACTCGATCGACAAGCTATGTAAAAAGAATGCGGGTAGTGCTGCACTGCGGATGTATTTGAAAGACGAAGGCGATTCGCTACAAGCAGAGGTTCTTTCCCGTTCTGCCCGGATTAAACCAACCAATTTACTGATCAACGAATTAAAACGTTTGGCGGATGTCGGTGTAGTAACCGACAAACAAGAAGTAAGGTGGCTGACCGAGCAACCGCTAAAGCTGAGTCAAAAAACGGAGGTTGGAATGATCCCCACACCGTTCGCGCTGGACGAAGTAGAAAGCTAATTACGTTGTACTTCTCTTTTTTTTTCCTTGGGGAAGTCTCCGTCTCTGGACTTCGTGCTTTTCTTTGCTCTTAAACATCGTATTGTCCTTCTCTTTTCTTCAGACTTCGTATTCATTGACCATTTCCTTTCGCATTTGTACGCGGAGTCCCCGAAGCGGGATACTCCGCTGCGAAGGGAATCATGATTCTGCGGTGCTGAAGCGCCAAACCAAGCAAGTGCTATTCTATGGTATATTCTGTTGTATACGTAAATTGGTTCTTACCAATTTCTAAATAGAAACGTTCTGATTCTTGTAGCTTTTCGATCTCGACTAGGTGTTTTTCGAATACAGTTGTGAGGTCATTGGTACTAATATTGCCAAGGAGAACGCGAATCAACTTTTTAGGAGTGTTCAAACCGAAATGCAAATTTTCGAAATCTTCGTCTTTTGTTACTACAATATGGTCTTGAGAATCTGCGTATCTGGCAATCTCGATATCTTTAGATTTCGATCCACTCAACAAATTATTTACATGTACCGCTTGATGACCGACTTTTATTAAAAAGTTCACCAGCCGATAAGGAATATGAACATCGCAAACAAAATTCATCTTTAAGATGCCATGTCGTAGATGGATTTGCCCGATGTGGTGAGCTTTGCATATTGAAGAGCAGCCAGAATATCTTCTCTTTCCAAATCAGGGTGATCCTCTAATACTTCGGCAAATGACATTCCTGAACTTAGCAGGTCCAAAACAACCGCTACAGGCCATCGCATGCCGCGAATGCACGGCTTACCAAAGCAGATATCCGGATTGATTGTGATCCGAGTTAGATAGTTCATTTTAACAAATGTTATCCAAATTTAGCTATTATTTTGAATCAAAATCTCTTTTTAGAAAATCAGCAAGCGCAATATGGTAGAGCGATTTTCCTTTTTTCACTTGCTTCGCGTACTGCTTCTGCAGGGAAACATCTGCTAATACAGATCGCGCATAGCTTACCGCTTGCTTAAATCGTTTGTTTGCTTTTTTTTGGTTGGCGGTTAGCCTTACCTTGCTCCGGTCGGGCATTTTGGATACTACCGTTCCATACTTCTACTGTTTAAAAAGCAGCTGATCAATACGACCGCTAAAGCCCTCCACCAATACATTACTTTTCAGTCGTGCCATAGAACAATTGCTTTAGTTAAGGTATGTCTAATTCAGGTAAAATCCAATCATAAGCCGTTTTTTAACGTTCATAAGCCGTTATTCCCTGCTACTTCTCCCTTGAGAGCACCTATAAAACCCAAGAAGGTATAGCAGGCCGAGCTTGCCGAATGACCTCGTACGTGGCGAAGAAACTCGGTTATTGTTGGTCTCCCGACCAACAATCTCAACCCCCAAACTAAATCTCCGAATGATGTGTAAGGAACCCAAACTCATCGTCCCCAGTCTCATAAAAACGTGCAGAGCTATACTTGTATTCTTCAGGCTGCATTGACAACTGCCAATGGGGCTGGCACGGATTATTATGAAGATAGTCAAACTTTTGCATGAAGAACCACTCATGAACCAAATCGATGCTCATTGAGTTTCGCTTCCACATTTGAAATGTTCTGTCCTTCAGCCCAACAAACAATTCCTCCAATCCTTGTCCGCCTTTCTTGCTCTTGATCAGCTGCAACAATTCCTTTGCCGTGAATTTAAGAAAGTCACGCTGGACGTCTTCAAGATTATATTCATTTTGAACCCGCCAAATGATGTGAAGATGATTGGGCATGATCACAAATGCTACAATCTTAACATGACCAATCTTTACTTGATATTGAAGTGCTTTAATAATTATATCCTTCGCTTCATCCGAATCGAGCAACCAAATCCAGTCATTGCAAACGGCAGTGAAGAATTGAACGTGATGACGCTCCAATTTCATGTTTAAAAATAATGCGAAAATCAGAAATAAGATATTGAAGAATAAGATTGTTGGTCGGGAGACCAACAATAACAAAAAACTAAAAATTACTTACCAACAACAACGAAGGGGTAGACCGCATAAACCACTAACACGCTTTCTTCAATCTCGAAAACGATCTTGTAAGGGAAACGTTGCATAACAGCTACCCGTAAGTAACGGTGTGGTGGGTAGTGCAGCGGGTGATGGGTGATCTTGTCAAAATATCTTTCTAGTTCGTCCAAAAATTCCGTCCCCAGGCCAATCTGTTTTTCCTCGTACCAATCAATGGCCTCAGCTATATCAAGTCAAGTATAGCCTCGGTCTTGACTAAAATTTTGTACGTCATGCCCGTTTTTCTAGCCGAGCCTTTGCCTCAGCCCAGATGTATGATTTTGACTCTCCACTCTTATGGCGAGCCACCCGTTTATCCAAATCTTCTTGCTGCTCTTTTGTTAATAGCTCATCATTGTCCGCGTTCATCATCCCATAGATCAAATTCAAGACCCTATCATCAGCATGGTTAATGTACTCATGCAATGCTTCTCTGATTTGTGCTGATCCCATAACCTGTTTGTTTGATACTACAAAAATAGCGATTTCATGATTCTTCCAGATTTCAGGCCTATCTGCGTCTTATGATTCATTATCATCAATTGATCACTGTAGTGCATAGGGATTAATCAATTGCAAACCTTCAATGTTTTGAAAGTCACTGGTATTTCTAGAAATCAATATCTGATTATTAACCAGGGCGGTGGCTGCAATAATGGAATCGGGTAATTTGATGTTATGCTGTTGCCTTATACCGATAGCCCTTAAGACAATAGCTTGATTGATGTTATCGTAAACGGTGGAGATATTAACGAAACCTTCCAATGCCCTCCTCTCCTTGTCGGGAATCTTACTGCTTGCAAAAAGTTCAATGCGAGTAATCACAGACATGGCAGGATCAATTCCATTCAATAAATTTCTAGCCTTTGAAGGGAGCTTTGCATTGCAAAAATCGATTACTACATTGGTATCCAGCAAGTACATAATCGTCAAAGCTGCTTTTTGAGTCTGCCTTCCCAACTATCGCGACTTTCGGTCACTGCATTATGCAACTCATCAGCAGTTTCATCGCTTAAGGTTCCCCAAAAGTCGGACATTTTCATTTTTGGTTCTACACTTTTTTCTTTCGACACCTCATCTACCGCATAAAACAATATTTCTATTTCCTTGCCGATGTAGCTGGCAGGTATAGCCAATTGGTAGCTATTGGTTTTTGGTATGGCGATTGTCTTGATCATATTATATGCGTGTTGTTAACAGTTGTGAACGTAAATCTACTAAATAAATGACTCCTGAACGGGTACTTTTCTGACATGCAACAAAGGACGCATTATTGGAATTCAGTTAGGAAAAGCGCGCGTTGCAGAGGCTGTGCGAAAAATGAAAAAAAGTCAAACTATTATTTCAAATCCAAATCTCTTTTTAGAAAATCAGCAAGCGCGATATGATAGAGAGATTTTCCGTTTTTCACTTGCCTGGCATACTGCTTCTGCATGGAAACATCTGCTAATACAGATCGCGCATAGCTTACGGCTTGCTTAAATCGTTTGTTTGCCTTTTTTTGGTTTGCGGTTAGCTTTACCTTTCTTCTGTCCGGCATCTTGGATACTACCGTTCCATATTTATACTGTTCAAAAAGCAGCCGGTCAATACGACCGCTAAAGCCCTCTACCAATACATTAGTTTTCAATCGTGCCATATAGCCATGACTTTAGTTAAGGTACGTACAATTCGGGTAATATCCAATCATAAGCCGTTCGTTAACCGTTCATAAGCCGTTATTGCTGGCTATTCCTCCCTTGCAAACCACCTGTAAAAACCCTAGAAAGGTGTAGCAAGTCGAGCCTGACGGATGACCTTCATGACGCTGACTGAACAACCACTAAAGCTGAACAAAAAAACAGAGGTTGGAACAATTTCTCCTACCTTTGTGTTGGATGAAGTAGAAATTCAAAAAACATACTACAAATTCAATACCGTTATGGGAAAAACCTTAGAACTAACCGATGCAACATTTGACGAAACCTTAAAAAGCGATAAACCTGTTTTAGTGGATTTTTGGGCTGAATGGTGCGGCCCATGTAAAATGATTGGCCCCGTTGTAGAAGAACTGGCTAGTGACTATGAAGGAAAGGCTGTGATTGCAAAACTAAATGTGGATGAAAACCCGCAAGTGACTGCTCGTTTTGGCGTGCGCTCAATCCCTACATTGTTGGTTTTTAAAAACGGCCAAATTGTAGACAAACAAGTGGGCGCTGTGCCTAAATCTGTTTTAGCTGGAAAATTGCAGGCTCAAGTAGCTTGAGTGTTTGAAAATTAGTCGATTTGAAAATTAGCCAATGATGAGAGTCGTTGGCTTTTTTTATTCAACTCAACCAGCGTTTTTTGCAGGTAATACTTTCTTTAACCTCTCTACCATCTCCAAAACGGCTGGGCAGACGAGTGTATTCTTGTAGGTCAAGTCCATGATTTGCACCATCTTTTTTCGATTGGTGTGAGGATACTCGCGACACGCTTTCGGTCTATCTTCATAAACGCTGCAATAGTTTTCAGCGTCCAAGAACGGGCAGGGAGAAGATTTTAAAACAAAGTCCTTGTCTTCATCTATCCGCAAATATTTTTCAACAAAATCACCCGGCTTCATGCGCAATGATTTGGCCACTCGTTCGATGTCAGTTTGGTAAAAAATAGGGCTGGTTGTTTTGCAGCAATTCGCACAGGTAAGGCAGTCTATCTCTTCAAAAACCTCTTCGTGCAATTGGTGAAAAGCATCATCAATAACTCTCGCGTTTTTGCTTTTCAGTTTCTGCAAAAAGACACGATTCTCTGCCGACTTCTTCTTTGCTTCACTAGCGAATTTTGATAGATCCATGATCAGGCGGAGTTGCGGGCAGCATTAATGATACCGAACATGCTTCGAATGATCAGTTTACGGTAACGCTGCTCGTGCTTTTTGTTGTGCTCGTTTAAGTTCCGAAGATTCATGAGTGAAGACTGCTGAATCGCAATCAACGGCAAAACAATTTGTTCTCGCAAATGTACCGACTGTCGAATCGTAGGATTATTTCCCATCAATTCGCTTAGACCCGAAACATCCAACGTCTTGCTCTTGGACAAAATAAATTCAGCATACATCTTTTTCCAGAACTCACCGAATTCAGCATCATCGCCAAGGTAGGCGGTTGCCTCATAAAATGTCTTCGTCAGCGACATCATGCTGTTTCCCAGCAACGTTCTAAAAAACAACGAGTTTTGATAGAGTTCTTTCAACTGACTTTCTTTTCCTTCTTGCTGCAATGCATTTAGTGCACTTCCAACGCCATAGAAACCTGGAATGTTCTGTTTCATCATCGCCCAGGAGCCCACAAAAGGAATGGCACGGAGATCTTCAAATTTTAGGCCTTCAGAAACACTTCGCTTCACAGGTCTCGAGCCAATGTTCGTGTCACCAAAAAAAGAAAGCGGCGTCACTCTTTCCAGATAGGGAACAAACTTCGGATGGTGTTTCAAATCTAAGTAAGCTGTAAAGGCCTGTTCGGCCAAATGATCTAGTAGATTTTTGTCCGCATCTGTCATTTGTGTCTCTGTTCGGGCAAATACCGATCCTTCCACGCCTGCTGAAATCAACTGTTCTAAATTGTATTTACTCGAAGCTATTTTGCCAAAGTTTGAACTAATCGTTTGACCCTGTACCGTCACTTGCACTTCTTCATGTTCAATCGTATCGCCCAATGAGGCATAAAAGTCGTGTGTGTTTCCTCCGCCTCGTGCGGGCGGCCCTCCCCTGCCATCAAAGAATAATGCCTTTAGTTCAAATCTTCTTGATACAGCCGTCAGGTTTTCTTTGGCCCTAAAAATTGACCAATTCGCACGCAAGTATCCCCCATCCTTCGTTCCATCTGAGAATCCAAGCATAATGGTTTGGTGGTTTTTTCGTCTCGCCAAGTGTTCCCGATAGGCTGGAATAGCGTAAAGCTCTTCCATAATAGCGGGTGCATGAGCGAGGTCATCGATGGTTTCAAATAGAGGAACAATATCCAAATCCAATACTTCTTCCTTTCCAATCAGTAACCGAGCAAGTACAAAAACTTCTATCAAGTGCAGGGCACTTTGGCAATTGCTAATCACATACCGGTGACAGCCGGCTGCTCCATTTTCCTGCTGGATTTTTTTGATCGCCAGCACACTCTGAATGGTCTCGTTTACCAATGCATCGTCAAAGTCAACAAAGACCAAATTCGCTTTTAAGGAAAGAAGATAGTTAATCTGTTCTTGAGAAGTCAGCTTTTGAAATTCTGATGCGGAGATACTCTTTTTAGTAGCGCTCAGTTTATCTAAAATCGATGTCCAAACAGCGTCATGCTTTCTGCTATCCTGTCGAATGTCAAGTGCGGCAAAGTGGAATCCAAAAATTCTCACTTTGATGATCAGTACATCTAACAATTCTAAAAACAGGCCATCGTGCTCTGCCACGAGTCGATTTCTCACTTCATTTAGTTCCACCAACAACTCATCGGCTGAGGAATAATTTTTTTGCTGGCGAAAGACCAACCCATATACCTTTTGCTCAATAGCTGTGATCCTTTCTGCTACTCCATGAAAAGTAAGACGTCTTCGCAACAAGCGGATATCTTTGTAATAACACTTCAATATCGATTCCTGCAGCCGCGATGCGACCTTTACAGTGATCTCGCTGGTAACAAATGGATTTCCATCGCGATCGCCCCCAGGCCAAAATCCGATAACAATCAATCGATCGTTCTTCCAGTCGGGCAAGGGTATTTCTAATCCAGCAGCAAGCGAGCTTACAATTTCGGGAATGGAATGATAGAAAACGTTCTCCAGATACCAACACAAACTTAGCGCCTCGTCATAAGGCGTTGGTTTGTTTTGATTGATAAACCCGGTCTTCCCTAATTGCTGAAGCAGTAAATTGATTTGATTGACATCGCTTACACGAATGGCATTTTCCAAGTCGGTGAGAATACCCAACACATTGCCCGGATAAAACTGGGTAGGGTGCGCGGTAAGTACTATTCGAAGGCTAAATTGATCGAGCCGGGATATTAATTCAGATTCCTTTTTTTCAATTTTTGTGCGGAGCAATAAAGCGGGTACCGTGCCTTTTCCGCTGAGGTTGTGCACTTGCTCAAACGCTGCATCTTCTACGGAATCAAATAATGCCACCTGCCGCTCGATGTATTGAATAAAACTAAACAACAAGTCAAACTGCTCTTCTTCGGTAAGTGTGGGCACCAACTCTTTAAAAAACACCTTAAGAATTTCATCAGCCGATTTGCCCTTGGAGAAGCCGGTCGTACAATATTGTTGCAAAAGAGGCAGCAATATTCCGGTGTGAGTCACATTTCGGAAGGGTAAGTTGAGAAACAAGCTATTGTAGATATGGTAGCGAGAACCTACCGTTTGATCATAATTGGGCATAATTCGAATGGCTAGCCGAAACGTTTATCTTTATTAACAAAAATGTGATGAACTATTTACATCCGTCCTTTGCAGTTCGTTTCAATTTAGCTTATCTTTTCATTTCGGATATTACAACTATGAAGAAAATATTTTGGTTTTTTATCGCCCTAACACTTTTTACCTCCTGTCTGGGATTTAAGGAATTGCCTGTGGAATATGATTACAGCTACCGAGGTAATTTCAAACGATACCGAACATTCAGCATCATGAAACCGCTTGGCATTGTTGATTCAACCATGACAAATGCGATGATTGAAAAATCAATCGTAGCTCGCATGAAGTTTTTGGGGTATCGGCAAACGGTAAGTAAACCGCATTTGATTGTAGGTTTCAAAATGTACTCTGATAGCCTTAAGTTCAATGGCTACGATCAACCAGATATCGAAGCATGGGTTAAAACACAAGATGAAGATCTGGATTATCACAAAAAAAAGCTAGACATGAAAAGTGGCACCTTGCTTATACAGTTTTTTGACAGACGTCAAAATCGATCTGTTTGGCAGGGGTATGCAACCACCCTCTACGGAGGAATAGATTTTAATAATCAGCGTCATCTCCGCAACGCGGTCATTTCAATTCTGGACAAGTATCGTTTTTGGGCAGAAGGCTTTGTAGAGGGTCAGGAAGTGAAGGAGACCGAACTTTAACCTATCTGTTTGCCATAAAAACAGACAAAATCATCTAAAATTCAGTTTTCGCTTTTGGAAATTAGTTTTACCTTTGCACACCTTTTTAAAGGATAGATTGTCCTATGGTGTAATGGTAACACTGCAGATTTTGATTCTGCCTTTCTAGGTTCGAATCCTAGTAGGACAACAATAGAAACCCGCCTCCTCAATTGGTGCGGGTTTTTACTTAAAATATGTCAGTAAAGATATTTTCTGGGCGCGCCACCACCTATTTGGCAGAAAAGATTGCTAATGCGTATGGCGAGCGTCTTGGTACGGTTGATTACCAACAATTTAGCGATGGCGAAATGTCGCCATTGATTGGCGAGTCGGTTCGTGGACATGACGTATTTATTGTCCAATCGACATTTGCTCCCGCTGATAACTTCCTCGAACTGCTGCTATTGATAGATGCTGCCAAGCGTGCGAGTGCACTGAATGTAAATGTCATCATCCCTTATTTTGGGTATGCCCGCCAGGATAGAAAAGACAAGCCGAGGGTAGCTATTGCGGCAAAATTAATTGCCAATCTTATCTCTGCATCCGGTGCAAGTCGTATTATGACGTGTGATCTTCATGCCGATCAGATCCAAGGTTTTTTTGATATACCAGTGGATCACTTGGATGGTAACTACATCTTTGTTCCCTACGTGAAGTCGCTGAATCTTCCCAATGTCATGTTTGCTACTCCCGATGTAGGAGGAATTAAGAGAGCTCGCAGCTTTGCCAAATTTTTTAATGCTGAGCTTGCAGTTTGTGATAAGTACAGAAAAGAAGCCAACAAAATAGAATCCATGCGATTGATTGGCGAGGTAGAGGGGAAGGATGTTATTTTGATTGATGATTTAGTGGATACGGCTGGCACCATTTGCAAGGCAGCCGCTTTGTTGAAAGAAAAAGGAGCAAGTTCAGTGCGCGCCATTTGCACGCATGCCGTCCTATCTGGAAAGGCGTATGAAAATATTCAGGGATCTGTGTTGGAAGAGTTAGTCGTTTCTGACACGATTCCACTTAAACAAGAGACATCAAAGATCAAAGTACTTAGTGTGTCTGACCTATTCGCCAAAGCGATTCGGAAGATACACGATCACGAATCGATCAGTTCATTATTTATCCGTTTGTAAACAATTTAAATTTAACCAATAAACAATTATGAAAACCATCGAGATTATAGGGTATCGCAGAGCAAATCTCGGCAAGACTGACTCTCAAAAAATCCGTGAAGAAGGCAATGTGCCATGTGTGCTTTATGGAGGTAATGAACAGATTCATTTCTACTCGCCAGTGATTTTATTCCGTGACTTAGTTTACACCAATGAGGCGCACTTTGTGCACCTGAATATTGAAGGAGAAGAGTGCCAAGCCATCATGCAAGAAGTCCAATTTCATCCTGTAAGTGAAATCATTCTTCATGTTGACTTTCTACGCATTACAGACGCACGCAAAATTAAAATGGACATCCCCGTTCGCCTAGTTGGGCAAGCACCGGGAGTTGCTAAAGGAGGCGCGCTCGTACGCAAGCGTGCATCGCTAAAGATTTATGGCTTTGCGAAAGACATGCCTGACCATATTGATGTTGATTGTTCATCTCTTGATTTTCACCACGCGGTAAAAGTCGGAGACATGAAAATGGCTAACCTTGAATTCCTTGATCCTAAGATGGCGGCCATTGCCTCTGTTGAGGTGCCTCGTGCTGCTAAATTAGCTGAGGAAACTGCCGCTGCTGCACCTGCTGCCGGAGCTGCTGCTGCACCTGCTGCTGGAGCTGCTGCACCTGCTGCTGATGCAAAGAAGGCCGAAGCACCTAAGAAAGATGAGAAGAAAAAGTAATCAACTTTCGATCATTGAAATAAAAAATCCCGCCAATGGCGGGATTTTTTATTTATGTAATTTGCAACAGATCTAATTTGCATCGCTATTATGAAGTATCTGATTGCCGGCTTGGGAAATATCGGCCCGGAATATGAACTTACACGGCATAACATTGGTTTTCTAACATTGGATAGATTGGCTGATCTTCATAAAATTAATTTTACAACTGATCGGCTGGCAAACAAAGCAGAACTCAAGTATAAGGGAAAACAGTTGCACCTCATCAAGCCCAACACATTTATGAACTTGAGTGGAAAAGCGATTGCGTATTGGTTGCAAGACTTGAAAATTCCCAAAGAAAATTTACTGGTGGTGGTTGACGAACTTGCGTTACCTTTTGGGAGTTTACGGATGCGTACGAAGGGAGGCGCGGCAGGTCACAATGGGTTGAAAAATATTGAACAACTGTTGGGCGGACAAGACTACTGCAGATTGCGCATGGGGGTGGGAAATGATTTCGCAAAAGGGCAACAAGTGGATTTTGTATTGAGTAACTTTAGCCAAGATCAGTTTAAAGAGCTGCCAACAATCATGGATAAAGCAGGTGAAATGATACTTTCCTTTTGTACGATTGGCGCAGAACGAACAATGAATTTTTTTAACACCTAACATCTATGGATTGGATTCAAATTGCTGGACATGTTGGTGCATTCCTAAGCAGCATCACGTTTATTCCACAAGTTTATAAAGTCTGGAAAACGAAGAGCGTTCAAGATCTTAGCCTGGCAATGATGTTGATTGTCGCATCAAGCACATTGATTTGGCTCGTCTACGGAATTGCATTAATGCTTTGGCCGGTGATCTTAGCGAACGGCTTCATCTTTTTTTTAAGTCTGTTGCTGATCTATTTCAAGTTTGCTTATTCGAAGAAATAAGTAAAGGCAAACAGTCATCGATAGATTGAAATCTTCCGATAACTACTAACCAATCACACAAATCGGGTGATGACGATGGTTACAGAATTATGTCTAATTTTACTTGAACACAAAGTCTATATCAACACGTCCCCCATTTCTATGAAACAAGTTCCTTTTTATTTCTCAATTTTTATCATCGCGATGTTGATCAGTTGCAGAAATCAACCAGGCAAAACACTGATTTGGGCAGACGAGTTTGACTACGTAGGCGCGCCCGATTCAACGAAATGGAACTTCGACTTGGGCGATGGTTGCCCAAATGCTTGTGGTTGGGGAAATAATGAGGCGCAGTTCTATACGAAAGACCTTAAAAATGCGCGGGTGGAAAACGGTCGGTTGATCATTGAGGCTCGAAAAGATTCGCAGGGCGGAAAGGTGTTCACTTCTGCTCGTATGGTCACAAAAATGAAAGGCGATTGGCGGTATGGCCGCATTGAAGTCAAAGCAAAGCTGCCCCGTGGCAAAGGCACCTGGCCTGCGATTTGGATGCTTTCTACTGATTGGAAATATGGAGGCTGGCCTGAGAGTGGTGAGATCGATATTATGGAGCATGTAGGTTATGATCCAGGAGTGATCCACGGAACGATTCATACTGACTTCTACAATCAACATTTTGAGGACCCGCAAAAAGGAGGTAAGGTAATGGTTGCAGATGCACAAGATGAATTTCATGTTTACGCCATTCGCTGGACGGCCGATAAATTAGAGTTTTTGGTCGATGATAAAAGATATCATGTGGTAAACAAAGGGGCAAATGATACGTTTAGAAAATGGCCGTTTGATCAGCGTTTTCATTTGATATTGAATATTGCTGTGGGAGGAAATTGGGGCGGGAAAGAAGGAATCGATGATTTGATTTGGCCACAACAAATGGAGGTGGATTGGGTGAGGGTTTATCAGTAAAAAATACGAGGTAAGAATTACGAAGTACGAGGCCGAAGGTTAGATTCTCGAACGTTGAAGGTTGGAACGTGTATGCAACTTTTGACGTGAATACGACATATCAACCATTTGCATAAAACCACAAAGTGAAACGCTTTGTATATTCGCAAACAACATCTAAAAAAATGAAAAAATACTTCACTCACATTCTCGCCATAACGATTTCTTTAACGCTCGCTTCTTGCAATGCACAATCGAGCAAAAAGCAACAAAGCGATTTAAAAATGAATCTGGTTCCGCCAGCCGGCAAAGCAGTAGCTGCCTTCGCGGAAGGATGCTTTTGGTGCTCGGAACATATTTTTGAAGCAGTAGAAGGTGTAGATGCTGCAATATCCGGCTATGCAGGTGGAACCACAATTAATCCGACCTATGAATTGGTCAACACTGAAACGACTGGTCATGCAGAAACTGTACTGGTGTATTACGATCCGAAAAAAGTGAGCTATGCTGAGTTACTGAACGTGTTTTTTACTTCGCAAGATCCAACCACGCCCGATCAACAAGGGCCTGATCGCGGCAACTCGTATCGCTCGATTATTTTTTATAGCACACCGGAAGAAAAAGAATTGGCGGAGAAGGCCAAGTCTGCTTATGCCCCTAAATTCAAAAAACCAATTGTGTCAGAGATAAAACCACTTACCGCATTTTACAAAGCCGAAGACTATCACCAGGATTATATCGAGCACAACCCCTACAGTCCGTACGTAATGGGCGTGTCTATTCCAAGATACGAACTTTTCAAAAAAACGTACAAGGGAAAATTAAAGCGATAGGTTTTTTCCTAAAGAATAGTTTGAGCGGAACTAAGTGGTTTTATCGTAAATACCGGAATTCTCTCAGCCGCGATTCTGTTCCTTTCTGTCTGGAGTTCCCTTGAAAGCTTGGCCTGTTTTTCAAGGGATTTCTTTTTGTACTCTTCTAGCTCGTGCATTGAAAAATTCAATAAATCCATTGTCTCATTCGCTTCACTTGAAATCAACCTTAGCTTTCCCAAAAGACCGCCCAAAAGAAATAGCAGACCTAAAAACACGATTAAGACTCCCGACACAAATAGTGTCTTGCCGAATGAAACTCCAAAAACAGAAATATGAGTGATGTGATATTCCAACCCTTGCTGCGAAGCTCGCACCTTCTCGATTAAACTACGTTCGTCTGAGAGGGATTTTTCCAATTGAGCAATGGATGCTCTTTGAGTTGCTAGAGCTCCTTTTAAACGGTTGACAGAGTCTTGCGAAATTTTCCAAACACCATCTAGCACAACTTCTTTGATTACTTTGTAATCTTGAAACGTCTGTGATGTCGTTTTCATTAAATTACAACGATCTTGTAGATTGATCTCCTTCGGTTTTGCTGAATCAGGCTGACAGAATGCGGTAGTGCCAACCAACGCAATACATACAAGGAATAGATACTTCATAAAATCTTTTTGAGCACACTAAACTAGCTTTTCTCGGTAGACTTACTCTTAACGAACAAGCTAAACCGCCAGAAATAGCGGTAGATGAATTTCTAGCGGTGTTGAAATAAAAGAACTTCTGCTTTTAAAATCGGTATTACAAGGTAAGTTTGCTAGGCGTTTTTGATTCTCTTTATCGGAAATCCTTTTTTGATGACAAAAGTTCTACTTTCCATTTCTCTTTTCCTGGTCGGTTTCGTCAGCTATTCGCAAGTACCAACTATAAGCGACAGTACTATAAATGCAAACACCAACTTTCACTTTCAGTTGACGAGTGTAACACAATATAAATTTGCACTACCTCCAACTTATGAAGGAGCCAACAGTCTTTCTGTGGGCGATGAATCGGCCAGCACATTAACGGCCACCATCTTTTGGGGTACCAAACTCTGGAAGGGAGCTGCTGTCTATATTAACCCCGAAGTAGCAGGCGGCAGTGGAATCAGCAGTGCCAAAGGAATCGCTGCCTTTACAAATGGAGAAGCTTTTCGGGTAGGCGACCCAGAACCGAAAATTTATGCCGCTCGGGCTTTTTTGAAGCAAATCATCAACCTTGGAGGGGAATTAGACTACATCGGAGAAGGCGCCAACGAAGTATATAAAACCAGATCAAGAAAATATCTAATGGCGGTAGCGGGAAAATTCAGTATTGCCGACTTTTTTGATAACAACTCGTACAGTCACGACCCCCGATCACAATTTCTCAACTGGGGTCTGATGAGTAACGGAGCGTGGGACTATCCTGCAAATGTGAGAGGATACACCTGGGGAGCAATGCTTGAGTATGGAGATAAAAACTTCAAAATACGAGGAGCAACGACTTTGGTTCCAAAGGAGGCAAATGGTAACGATCTTGATTTGAATATCGGCCAAGCAAACTCAAGCGTGATCGAGTTTGAAAAGCCAATAAAACTAGTTGAAAGGAAAGGAATTATTAGGGTACTCGGCTTCTACACCTCTGCCAAAATGGGTGCCTATAATCAGGCTACAAGTCAATCCCCCATCAACCCAGATATTACAAGCACGCGTAAATACGGTAGAAATAAGTATGGAATGGGAATCAACTTGGAACAAGAAATTGCAAAAGGAATAGGTTTTTTTACTCGAGCCAGTTGGAACGATGGTAAAAATGAAACATGGGCGTTTACTGAAATCGATTATTCGGCAAGTGCTGGCGTTGTAATACAAGGTGTGCGCTGGAAAAGAGCTAACGATGTTTTCGGAATTGGATCGGTGGCTAGCGGGCTATCGCAAGAACACAAAAACTACCTGGCCGCAGGTGGGTATGGATTTATTATTGGCGATGGACGATTAACCTATGGAGCTGAATGGATTACTGAACTCTACTATAAAGCAAAGTTATTCTCTGATACGTTTTACCTAACTGCGAATTACCAATATGTAACTAACCCGGGCTATAATATAGAACGTGGACCCGCACACGTTATCGGTCTTCGCGCTCACGTTGAATTTTAAATGAGGGAGCAATTGTCGGAAATAGCGTGGGCAAAACTAGCCAACCGCTAATTTAACTTTTACAGCATTTGGCCCTTTGTGGCCCATCTCTACTTCAAAAGTTACTTTGTTGTTGTCTTTGATAGGATCTAGTAAACCATTTGCGTGCACAAAAATGCTTTCCTGTGTTTCAGAATCTTTAATAAAGCCGTAGCCCTTAGAATCATTAAAGAAGGTAACAATTCCCTTGCGTAGGGTGTCTTGCACTACATCAACCCGCTTTGGTACTCCAATTTGAATATCCTCAGCGCGGACAGTATCCTTTCTGCGAATGGCAGATGGAGGTGTAGAACTTAGATTTCCATACTCATCCACGTAGGCGATCATATCATCAAAACTGGTACTTTCCTTGGCATTGGCTCTCCGCTCCTCTTTCTTTTGTTCCTTGTCCTGCCTTTTCTTCAGGCGCTTCTTCTCCATTTCCTTCTTGTTCCAGGTGTCTTGCGATTTAGCCATAGTTAATAATAGTGGTTGATTTACTGCAAGGTACGATTTCAAACAGAAATCTCTATCATTCGAGGAAAAGTAGGTCGCTATTTGAACATAAAGCCAAAAATAGTTTCGGAAGACCAAACGAAATAACAAAATAAGCCCCTCTCGAACCTTCAGTATGAAGCTAAGTTCGCAACCAGCACCATTTAAGGCGAATTGAATCGGTTGGACTTCTAAATCTCTACTAGTCGACTTTGCGCAACCGATCCACTACCTCAATACATATATCCCAACGAAAAGAAGAACGTTCTTCCATCGCCTGGCAAAAGGCCTGGCCCCGGATAGCCGCCAGACCTTCTGGTAAAGTAATGCACGTCTCCCAGATTATTGGCGCCTACTTTTATCTTCACACCCGTTTTGTGCCGGTAGCTGATCGTAAGATCATCAACGGTATACCCGGGGATTATCCCATTTTGTCCATTGGCGGTCGGTGTTACAGTGTTATTTGCATCTGTAAACACTTTATCAGTATAGCTCCGCTGAAGCGTGGCAGAAAAACTTTTATAGCTATAAGTTAACCCGGCACGGAAAATATTTTCGGGTGCATAGTCCACTTTTCTGTCTTTGAAGTTGCTTTCCGATAACTGATTGTTGACAACCGTTACTACTCTGAAGCTATTATACTGCGCATTGTTGTAGGCATAAGAAACAAAAAAAGAGAGATTCCCAAACGTTGCTGGAATGCCTAGCGACTCGCTGATATCGTTCTCAGCAAAAATCTCTACACCGGTGGTTGTGGTGCTGCCCACATTTGTTCGGAGATTAAAAAAAGATCCATCTTGCCGCTGCTGCCGAATGGTGCCAATTCTATTTTGGTAGTCGAGCAAAAACAAGCTTACGTCAAACTTCAAATAGTGCTTTACATTACCGCGATATCCTACATCAACATTTAAGCCTTTTGCATCCGTTAGGTTAGTATCAATTACATCAGTAGTTGGTGCAGCTGTGAGATCAGCAAATTGAACTGCCCTATACGATTGAGTTGCATTTGCATAAAGTGAAGTAGTACGTGAAATAGAATATTCTGCTCCCAGACCAGCCAGCAAAAATCCTCTGCTACGAGATTGATCTTGTATGGCAACAGGGACATTATTGTTCAATCCATTATACCCACTTGCTTGCGAGGTAATGTATTCGTACCGAATGCCGGGAACCACAAGCATTTTATCAGTGAGCTGAAAAAGATTTTCAGCAAAAACAGCCACGTTCCCACTTTGATAGTTGATGTCGCTAACCCAAAGAGTACCTTCTTTGCGATCGATTGAATAGTCTGTCCCCGTTGTGCCAACACCACCTCGATATCTTAGTGTATTACCTCGGTACAGACGCAAACCAGCACTTAAATTACTTTGTTGTTTGCCAATATTGTATTGAAGAAGGTACCGTGCCTCTGCGCCAAAATTTCTGTACTTATCAATATCAACGGTGCGTGAGTTATAGGTGCCGATCGTTGTGTTGATCGTATCTTTCACCAAGATGCCTCCACTTGGAAAGAAGCCCACACTATTTCTGTCGGCTACTATCCCGAACACTTTTACATTCAGGTGTTGATTACGGTTTATTTTATATTCCGCAGTTATACCCGGGGTGAGCCAATCTAAGTCAAACCAATTTCTGGCTCTTAGACTTAGCTTAACATTTTGCAAAAACTGACTATCGGTAAGGCCACCTGCCTGCTGGCTACGACTAGCCCATTTTGTTATTTCTGTTGTTAGCGAGAATCGGTTAGAAATTTTAGAAGTGATGGTACCAGATAAAGTGCCGCTAATGAATTGACTGTTGTCACGCCAACCATTGCCCGATCGGTGATCATAAAATGCGTAGTAGTTTATTTTTTTTGTGTTGCCACCTATCGCGTTGTAAGAATTGAATAGACCATTGCTTCCCACTGTCTGGTTCGTCTCAAATTGAAATGGCTTCGTAAAGTCACTACCGTTCTTCAATATATAATTGACCATCCCACCCAATTGAGGTCCGTATTGCAAAGAGCCATGTCCTCGCACAATTTCTATTCGCTGCACCGATTGAAGTTGTGGATTGTAGTAAGCCTCGGGATATCCAAATGGATCGGCAGCAATGTCAAAACCATTTTGACGTATGTTGAATTCCCATGATCGGTTGGGACTTAAGCCTCTCGCAGCTATTCCTATTTGAATGCCGCTACTTTCACTTTCCCAAACAAAAATACCCGGAACCTTCCCTAACACCTGGCGCATTGTATTCGAGACAATGTTTCCTTGCACATTGTCCATCACCACCAGCGAGCTTTTTTTTCCGGCATAAATGGAAGTGCCAACGATCTGAGGAAGCTGATGAATATCTGACTTACTACCACGACCAACGAAGGTCAGTTCGGGAAGTATCTGTGTAGTTAATGTATCATTTTTAGTTACATCTTTTTGAGCGAAGCTGTAAGAAGTGATCAATGCAAAGGCCAGCGCAGCCAGGTGTCCATTTGGCAATTTCATGTATTATTTAGAATGATTATAAACAATGCAAGGTAGCTCATTATTCATAACTATTCTAAATAATGCAATAAAAATACGTTAACTATCACTTAATGAATAGTTTGCATTTTTTTGGCAGTAAGTATCCTTTCTAAGTGTTGAACGCTTCTTCGGCTATCTGGCCAACAAGGACAACAGAAAAAGACAAAATAAAAACCGTCTCCTGAACTATAGCATAACTGTTCATTTCTTCTTGTCAATAATCGCTTTCATTTGTTTATTCATCAATACAGGATTGATCGCATCGATGCCTGTCTTGAGTGTGGTTTCCAATTTTCCAAGATGGCTATCCAATTCTTTGTTAAGTTCTTCAAAAACTTTGTACGCACCAGCTGTAGGTTTGCCATCGCCTGTCTCCAAACTTCTTCTTAAAGCAGAAAGACGATTACCTAACTTGATGGGGAAGTTCAGTGGGTCCTGGCCGCTGCGGTTTTTGGTCTGATACAAATCTTCTTCGATAGTAGTTATCTTGGCAATCAGTTCTTTCGCTGATGCTGAGAAAGTTGGATCGTTGACTTCTTTGGCTCGCTCTTCAATTTGCTTTTTCAAATCTCGTATGCGGATCACGGCTTCGTTGGCAGCCGATTCGCGGTCACGGATCTTAATCGCTAAGTCGAACGTCTCTTTCAAATCTGCGTCACTCACTCCCTTTACGTTCGGATTCATTTTTACATTGAATGAATATGTTTGCGAATAGCTCCCAGCTTTAAAGCGAACCTGATATTTTCCGATAGGTGCTTCCGGTCCATTCTGAGGGCGTGCGCCCCAGATAATGATGCCTTCAAAAATCGTTGCCCCTTCATAGCGACCGTTCCATCTAAAAGTATTCAATCCCGCGGCAGCGGTAGGTTTACTCTCGCCACCACCCCAAAAGTCTCCGGCAATCGGTTTCTCTTCGGACTTTGTGCCAATGAACTTGCGCACCAAATTTCCATTGCCATCTAAAATTTCAATTTTAACCGTGTCGACTTTGTCTTTTAGATAATATTGAAAAGCCGCATCGTACACACCGCGAATCGCATCACTCGGCTGAAACAGAATCGCATTTTGTTTCATCAACTCAGGTGTGAGTTGACGCAGTGGATTGATGTCATCCAAAATCCAAAACCCACGACCGTGTGTTCCTAATACCACATCATCGTTCTTGACTACTAAATCGCGAATAGGTGTATCGGGTAAATTTAATTGAAGTGGTTGCCAGTTATCGCCCGCGTTGAACGACACATACGCTCCATGTTCTGTTCCCAAAAACAAAAGTCCCGGACGGACATGGTCTTCACGAACTGATCTGGAGAAATGCCCGTCTTTAATTCCGGTTACAATCTTCGTCCATGTTTTTCCAAAATCTGTTGTTCTAAAAACATAAGGCTGGCGATCATCCACTTGATAACGGAACGCTGCTACATACGCAGTGCCCGCCTTGTGCCGCGATTCATCGATGATAGCAACAACAGAATTTTTAGGCAAATCTTTTGGTGTGATATTCGTCCAGTTTTTACCGCCATCGCGTGTGAGGTTTATTTTTCCGTCATCAGAGCCTGCCCAAATGGTATTCACATCGTGAAACGAAGGGGCAAGTGCAAATACGGTCGCATAAATTTCCGGACCGTTCATATCGCGCGTGATTTCTCCACCAGATATTCCTAATGTCTCCGGATCAGCATAGGTTAAATCGGGAGAAATTTTTTCCCAACTCTGCCCATCATCCGTAGTTTTCCATACATGTTGTGAGCATGTGTACAAAATTTTAGAATCCCTCGGTGAGAACACAATCGGATACGTCCATTGCCAACGCTCGGGCAGTGAACTCGCAGGCTCTCCAGAAAAAAATCTTGGATAAACTTGAATGTCGCGTGTCTGTCCGGTCGAAACATCTTTACGCGTGAGTAATGCACCCTGACTACCGGCATAATAAATATTTGGATTATCAGGATGAGAAGTGATGTAGCCACTTTCACCACCGCCCACATCGTAACCCCAGGCACCCAGTACGTTCATGTGATTCCATCCTTCGCTTGGAACTGCAATGGTTGAGTTATCTTGTTGCGCGCCTGCCACATGATAGGGAACATGGTTGGTGGTGGTAACATGATAAAATTGCGTGGTGATGTAATCTTCGTCTGTCCAGCTCTTACCTCCATTAACAGAAACGGCACCACCTCCATCGTTGGACGTAATCATCCGTTGCGGATTGTTCGGGTCAATCCACAAATCGTGGTTGTCACCGTGAGGCACTTTTATCTCCGTGTCGAACTTCACACCGCCATCGGTCGATTTCCAAAAATCCACGTTCAAACAATAGACGGTCTCGCGATCAAATGGATCGGCATAAATGCGCGAATAGTAAAATGCCCGTTGGCGTAACTTCCTTTCATCATTTGTTTTCTTCCACGTGGCACCGGCATCATCACTTCGGTAGACTCCACCATCGTTCGCCTCTACAATTGCCCACAGTCTTTTGTTGTCAGCCGGTGAAACGGTGATTCCAATTTTGCCCAATGGTCCTTCCGGCATGCCGGGGTTTTTGGTCAATTCATTCCAAGTCTCTCCACCATTCTCAGATTTCCATAATTTACAATCAGGCCCACCGCCCCACATCTTCCACGTTCTACGATAGACTTGCCATGTTGACGCATATAATATCTTTGGATTCGTTCGATCAATAATCAAATCAGCAGCTCCGGCCTTTGGGCTTACATATAAAACCTTCTTCCATGTATTACCCCCATCGACAGATTTAAACACACCTCGCTCTTCATTATCACCGTAAGGATGACCGAGTGCAGCCACATAAACAATGTCAGGATTGGTTGGATGAACACGAATTCGAGAAATCGCTTGTGTTTCTTTCAGGCCTAGAGAGCGCCATGTTTTTCCACCATCGGTCGTTTTATAAACCCCGTCACCTTGTGTGATGCTTCCACGAAGTTGTGTCTCTCCTCCCCCGATGTAGACAATATCCGGATTGGTCTCTGCTATTGCCACTGCACCAATCGAAGAAGAAGAGATTTGTCCATCAGTTACCGGAGCCCATTCTTGTCCGCCATCGGTGGTTTTCCAAAGGCCGCCACCGGTAGCGCCAAAGTAGTATTCGTTAATTCTACCCGGGCTTCCGGACGCGCCCAAAGAACGGCCCCCTCGTGCAGGGCCAATGTTGCGCCACTTGAGTTTGTCGTAGTATTTGGAATCAACGATTGTTGAAACTGGGGTTTGCGCTTCAGCAATCCACGAAATGCATAACAGCGCCAAGAATAAATATCTTTTCATATTTCAGGTTTAGGAAATGAAAAGATAAGGAAAATCTCCAACGTGGAAAATTCAAATTACATATTGATATCTGCTAGTAATTCTACCCAATATCAAAGTAAAGTAGCAAGAGAAGAAATGCTTAGAAACTTTCGTAACTACTTTTAAAAGTACGAAAAAATAAATGCCCCTAATTCAGGGGCATTTAACTATAACGGCTTTATTAAATTGTCTATTGATTCTCAACTTTATCTACAAGCTCAATTATTTTATCTAAAGTTGGTTTTTGAGTGGCTTTATATTCTAAATTAATTTGCCCAGTTGCTACTACATCTTTGTCAACCCCTGCATTGTTATTGGTAATGGTCATTTTTATTTTGAAGGATTTATCACCGGTAAATTTAGCTTTGCACGTATATATTAAATACATAAACGCGTAATCAGATAACGAAACAGGGTTGTAATCGAATAACGTTGGGCAATCAGATAAAAATCTATCTTCAGGTGGGCGTTTTGAACCCAATTTATTACTCCAAGCAGCACTTGATTTGCGAAGTTCTAAAGTTGAAACTTTTACGCCTTCCATTTCATAAATAATGTTTTGATCGCAACCATTTGGGCAAAGGGTGTTTGGTGGCATATCGAAGTAAGCACGCCAGTATGCTTTTTTATCAAAATCAAATGAGGAAATAAATGTTTCCATAGTTTCGTCAATTTTATTGTAAGCCCACCCTGTATTGTTATAATGTTTTACAAAACCAATCTTCCCCACCATTTTTTTGTACACATCGTTAGCTGCCCACTTTTCTCTTTCGGCTTTTAATTCTTGTTTTTTGCCTGCCATCATTATTTGTTGGTATTTTGCTAAGGCGGTTTCCTTATCGTAGGTGGCTAGTTTTGCGGCATCTTTAGCGTAAACACATTCTACTTCATCTTTCTCCCCCAATTTGGCAATTACACCCGGCTCTAAAACAATATAACTTACATGATAACCGGTAAAATATAACATATTGCTCGCTTTTTTTCGCTTTTCATCAAGCTTAATATTATCATAATGACCTTCATCCTTTTCGTGTGTATATATGTTTAAAGCATTAACTACTTTATCTTGATACTCTCTAGCATATTCAATTTTTACTGATGTTGCATATAGATTTTTGTAGTCTGAGTAATATTTGTAATCTTTCCCCTCTTTAAGTTCTGCACGTTGAGATTGAGTTTCTTTGTTAAGACAATACCAAATTGTATCTTTTATAAAATAGGTTCCACCAATCCCTAAATCATCAGAAAAATCTTTAGGATAAGGCGCTATTGGTTCAACAATAGCGCCTTTTTTTGTTGCTTCTTTTGGTTTTGAACCAGCGTTTGCTTTATCGACCAATTTTTTTAAAAAGCCCTGTGCGTTTACGTTTGCAACGGATGTAGTTAAAATTGCAACGATTGCAAATTGTACTATTTTTTTCATGTGTATTTTATTTTTATTGTTAGAAATTTAGATTTACTGCTTGAGAACTTTCACTAACGTTGCCCTGCACACCGCTTTTAGCACCGCAGCAACCGCTCCCCGATTTTCCACCTGAATTATTAATTTGAATAAAATCAGTAGCGACACCCGGTGATTTAACTATTTTAACATCGCCCCCATTGCCTCCATTGCCGGGCGCTTTTTTATCGTTACCCGAACAACCATTTCCTCCGTAATTTTGCACGACAACATTTACACCTTTTTGTACTTTTATTTTTTGAAGGCTTGTACCGCTTGCATCTTTCACCTCCACAAGGTTTAACATTTTGTCAGCAGATTCCGTAACATAAAGGGTTAAGCTAACACCTCTATTCCCGCTAGCTGCTTGGCTACTGGACGAACCTGACGAGCAGTCATACCCAACATACCTAACTTTTACAGGTGTAGCGTAACTCAATTTAATATTTTCGGTAGTTATTAAACTGGGGTGATGTTTACTTTTAACTGTGAGTTTTACAAGGTTATTTTCTACATTTCGAAGAGTGTTAGGAATCATTAAAAATTCATCTCCGGGCTCAGCACCTTTGCAAGTGATTTCAAAATCGTCCCAAGCCATTTTGCCTCCAAGCGTATTGGTTTTATATTCTATACCTTTATCGTCAGTGGCAATAACTCCGTAACTAATTTTTGATTCAAGACCAGTTTCACTTTCATTAGTCAACCATTTGACAGAAATCTTCACAATTTTCTTTCCTTTGATAGAATTTTTTAACGCTTCGGTTTCTTTTTGTTTTTCGATGTCTGCTATAAGATTTTGTTTGGCAGTGCTTTGTCCTGCTTTTGCTGCGTTAAAATAGTCCATTAAGCCAGTCCAGTCCGAAAAGTTTTCAGGAAGAACAGAAACTGATTTTTCATCTATATACAATACATACTTAACTTGATCAGATACATCATACGTGCTTTGTTTGGCTTGGTAATAAAAAAAATTATTATTTACGAACGTTAATCTATCTACTCCATTTGTAAAATAGGTAGAGTAATTTAGGATATCTGGAGTAAATATTTCTTCAATAATGCCAGCACGCATAATGATGATTTTGGTGATGTTTTGGTTAGCATCACGTTCAATGCTTACCGGCCACTGCTTAGCTACTTTCTCTTTACGAGACGTGTATCCACCCCTGCTTTGCCAATCATAAATTACTTTAATAACATTACAGTTAGCTGTTTGGTAATTTTTTAATAATTCACTTTGGCTTTGGCCATTTAACAAAAGAGAGTTTGTGATAAGTAAAATGCCTAGAAAATAAAATTGCTTCATATAAATGGTACTAGTGTAACGACACAAAAGATGAATGTTCTGAATTTAGGTGGTTTCATAGGTTTATGCCGACTATTGGTCCGGGATAATGACATCAAAAGTGGGCAGCCGGCTTCTCAGTTGCTGTCCAACTTTATGAATGGTATCGATTAGTTTATAAATGGTATCGTAAACCCAGCTCAATGGCAATTTTAATTTGATATACATTTTCCCACCCAATATTTATTCAGGTCTAGAAACCTACCGGCAAAAATTTCAGATACCACCAACCATTAAACAGTTAACCCCATTCAGCAAGTGAATTGAAAAAAATGGGATAATTGACGACCTTGCAAGAATAAAACTTAATCTATAAGAATACGGATCCTTATTTTTCTAATTGCTCATCGTAAAGACATGAACTCCTGCAAGAGAAGAGTTCCTTCCTGGGCCAAAAGTATTTTGCGCCCATGTTAAAGTAACAATTAATGAGGTAGCCGTAACTTCTGTTAAGCTCACTACTACGTCATCACCGCGCTTAATCGATGTAGCATTATCGTCCGTAAATTTCCACGTTCCACTAGAAGGCCAAACCACACCGCCATTTGATGAAGTAAAACCTGTTGCAGAAAAAACTAAGCTCATATTCTTGTAAGCTATTGTCTGATCAGTACCTGCAACGCTGACAGTTTTAATCTTCCAGTCATTTGCTGTCAATTTTTTAGTCATTAGTTCTGCCGGAGTAGGCGAAGAATCGCTACCACAGCTACTAAAAAATAGAAGTGAGGAAAATAAAGTACAGTAGAAAAAGAAGCTGATAATCTTCATGACCAGACTTTCACTTTTTATGTTGTTAATCGCTTTCATAATCGAATTTCTTTATTTTTTAATAAATCGTTTTGTAAGTTTCGTTTTACCCTGCTCAACCAGCACCACGTATTGCCCCAAAGTAAAATGTCGGATGTCAATCTTTACCTCTGTTTTTCCAATTGAAGATGTTTGATACTGATCTCTGCCTTGGATATCCATAATCGATATTTGTATAGGAACGACTCGGTCAAATCCACCAAGTCCAACCACCAGCTCTTCGACAGCTGGATTTGGGTAAATTGCCAATTCGTTTACCAGCGTAGGTTCCAAGGCTGTTATCACATAAGTATATTCTGAAGAAAACGGACTGACACAGCCTTGCTGAGTTACTCGAACAGTAAATATTCCGGCTTGTTGGATCACTAGTGTGTTAGCGGTGGCACCACTGATAGCGACAGCATCTCTGAACCATTGATTGCCATTGGAGCTACTAGAGGTAAGTACTGGTGCAACAGGATTGGTATTGTTAGCCGAGATTGTTGGACGTGGAGGAGTTGCGTTGATGGTCGCTACAACGGCCGTGCGCGTTGATGTACAACCGTTGTTCGTTACTGCAACATAGTAGGTGGTAGTAGTTGTCAACAAAGGCGTGATAAAACTATTGCCAGTACCTAGGGCAGTGCCACCGGTAGCGGCAGCAAACCAACTGATGGTTCCTGCAGCGGCAGTAGCACTCAATGTTACCGAACCCGAATCGCAGGTGGCTGCTGATGCTGGTGTGGTTGTCACAATAATTGGTACCGCGTTGATAGTGGCTACCACGGCTGTTCGGGAAGAAGCACAGCCATTAGCGGAAGCTTCAACATAAAAAGTTGTAGTTGCCGCAATTGAAGGAGTGGTAAAATCATTCCCGCTTCCTAATGAAGTTCCACCCGTTGCAACATCAAACCAATTTAATATCCCCGCTGATCCACTTGCCGAAAGTGTGATCGTTCCAGTTCCGCAGCGGCTTGCAGGTGTAGTAGCCATGATCGTTGGCGTAGCGTTGATGGTGGCTACAACCGCAGTTCGTGCAGAAGTACATCCATTGTTTGCGGCTTGCACATAGTACGTTGTGGTTGCAGAAATTGTTGGAGTGGTAAAGTTTGTTCCGGTGCCTAAAGTAGTTCCTCCGGTCGCATCCGCATACCAACTAATGACCCCTCCACTGGCCGTTGCGCTAAGGGAAATGCTTCCCGAATTGCATTGGCTTCCCCCGGAAGTAGAGGTTATGGTTGGGGTTTCGTTTACGGTAGCAAGAACTGCCGCGCGCGCAGAACGGCAACCATTTTGCGATGCTTCTGCGTAATAGGTGGTGCTACTGGTAATGGTTGGCGTGATGAAGTTAGCACCTGTTCCTAATGATGTTCCGCCTGATGCTACACTATACCAATTGATCGCTCCAAAATCTGCAGAAGCGCTTAGTGTAGTCATTCCACTATCGCAGTTAGCGACTGTGGCGGGTGTCGAATTGGTGATACTGGGCACAGGATTAATTGTTGCGATTACTGTAGATCGCGCTGAGGTGCATCCATTGTTGACCGCTTCAACATAGTAAGTTGTGGTATTGGCAATGGTAGGAGTAGTAAACGTGGTTCCGCTGGCAAGTGAACTTCCACCTGTTGCTGCGGTGTACCAGGTCAACGTTCCGGCACTAGCAGTGGCACTTAACTCTACTGTTCCGGCACCACAGCGACTTGCCGGTGTTGTGCTAGTAATAGTAGGTGTAGGAGTAATGTTGGCTACAATGGCTGTGCGAGGTGAAGTACATCCGTTGTTCGTAGCCTCTACATGATACGTAGTGGTAGACGTAATCACGGGAGTAGTAAACGTTGCTCCTGTTCCAAGAGAAGGCCCGCCAGTAGGTGAACCGAACCAATTCAATGTACCAGCGCTAGCAGTAGCACCGATGGTTACAGTACCTGCATCGCAGCGAACATTGCTTGTTGTTGATGTGATCGTAGGAATCGGATTGATCGTTGCTATTACCGCGGTGCGTGCAGAGGTGCAGCCATTGTTTGTAACATCCACATAATACGTAGTAGTGATAGTAATGCTTGGGGTAACAAATGAAGTTCCTGTTCCCAGAGAAGTTCCGCCTGTGGAAGCAGCGTACCAATTCAAAGTGCCAGCCCCCGTGGTTGCTCCAAGAGTAATCGTTCCCGTGCCACATCGGTTGGCCGGAGTCGTTCCGGTAATAGTTGGAACAGAATTGACGGTCGCCACTACTGCTGTGCGCGCTGAAGTACAACCATCGGTGACATCAACAAAATAGGTAGTAGTGTTGGTGATACTTGGAGTGGTGAAGGATAAACCTGTTCCTAATGCTGCTCCT
>VYLR01000054.1_pt1 | contig 65812 bp, 72 predicted proteins | sample 5114291 | NCBI WGS metagenome assembly VYLR01 (sample SAMN12291774, study PRJNA351875) | freshwater metagenome | isolation source: freshwater lake | place: USA: Michigan, Lansing Lake | collected 2013-08-14 | reverse complement strand
TGGAAAAGATAAGTTACCTAGCGGTACTTACTATTACATCCTTGATCTGAAGGTAGAGGATATCAAACCAATTAAAGGATACGTTCAGTTACAGTATTAATTAAGAGAAAATTATAATCGACATGAAAAATAAAATGAAAATAAAAACGATTCTTGCTGGTTTTGCTTTAATGGCAAACTTAGGTTATGCTCAGCAAGAAATTCAAAACTCCTTTTACATGTTTAACGGGTCAGTTTTGAATCCGGCATATGCTGGTAGCAGAGATGCGTTAAGTGCAGTAGCAAACTATAGAAATCAATGGAGTGGCTGGAAAGGCGCGCCGGTTTCAACTATGTTTACTATTCACACACCATTGGTAAACGAGTCAATTGGTGTTGGATTAAATGCTGTAAACGATAAAATTGGTCCAACAAACAAGAGTGCTGTTTTTGGAGATTTTGCATATAGATTAAAGTTAAACAGTAAAAATGATCGTTTATGCTTTGGTTTAAGAGCCGGAGCTGATTTAATCCGTAATGATTTTAATAACGTTAAAATTAATGATGCAGCAGATCCATTAGTAACTGGTAATACCAATTTTAATACAAACGCTTTTAACGTTGGTGCCGGTGTTTATTATTATGGTAAAAAGCATTTTGTTGGTATCACTGTACCTAAAATGTTAGCTAACAAATTAACAACAGACCCAAATTTCACTAACTCAACACAAGAAATCCACGCTTATTTAATTACCGGTTTTGTTGTGAAAATAAACAGTATGTGGGATTTGAAACCAGGCGCTGCAGTTAAGTACACTGCTAATGCACCTTTATCTATCGATGGTAATCTTTCTGTTTTATACAATAAAATGATTTGGTTTGGATTATTATACCGTCATGGAGCGGCTGCAGGTGCTAATGTTGTTTACAACGTTACTCCGCAATTACACATAGGTTATGCTTACGACTTTGCGTTAACCTCTATGAAAACGTATAATCCAAGTTCTCATGAAATAATGATTGGTTTTGATTTTTTGAAGAAGAACAAAGCATTAAAATCACCACGTTATTTTTAATTATTATTTAGTTTAGAAGGAAATGAAAAAATTAATATTATTACTATCCATTTTTGGAATTTTAACTACGAAAGCACAATCGGTAAAAGAAAAAATTGCTGATAAGCGATTTGATAACCTGGAGTTTGCCTCAGCTGGTGAAATGTATGAAGAGCTATCAAGAAGTAAACGCGCAAAAATAAAATACCATGTTCGTGCCGGAGAAAGTAATCTCATGATTGGAGACTACAGAAAAGCTCAAATATATTATGATAAAGCTTATGCATCAACAGGCATGACTGATAAAGATTTATACAATTACTACCAAGTACTAAAGTATAATTCAAACTATACAAAGGCTAATGAAGTGTTCAGTAAGATTAATAACAATGAATACAAATTGATTCGTGATAATATCAATGCTAAAAAATTAAATTTGGCAGAATTGAAAAAAGATTCAAGTAATTATACTTTAAGTCGTTTGGATATTAACTCAGAGGAGAATGACTTTAGTCCTTACGTTTTACAGAATGAAGTTTATTTTTTATCGTCAAGAAGAAATACGTCAATTTCCGGCAGAAGATACGGTTGGGACAACTCTTACTTTTTAGATGTTTACAAAGGATACATAGAAGGTAATGCAGTTAAAAACGAACACAGTGTTGGAGAAGGTTTAAAAACGAAATATCACGAAGGTCCAATGTGTTTCTCTAAGGATGGTAACACTCAGTTTATTTCCAGAAATAACTATACTAATAAGAAACTAAAAAAAGGTAAAGACGATAAGGTTAACATTAAAATCTACTCGCGTAAAAAAGAAGGCGAAAAATGGGGTGATTGGGTAGAATTTCCTTTCAATAGCGATGAATATTCATGTGAGCATCCAACCTTAAGCAGCGATGGTAAAACACTATATTTTTCGAGTGATATGCCAGGAACCTTAGGTAGTTTGGATATTTGGACAACTACAATGGAAAATGGAAACTGGAGCAAACCGAAAAATTTAGGTCAAACAGTAAATAGCGAAGGAAGAGAAGCTTTCCCAATGTTGTTTGAAGATGAGATCTTGTTTTATGCAAGTGACGGTAAAATTGGTTTAGGTGGTTTAGATGTTTATTATACCATTACTGGTTCAGATGACTTTTTTGAGGCACAAAATTTAGGATATCCAATTAACACAGCTTATGATGATTTTGGATTTTTCGCAACAAGTTCAACAACTGGTTATTTATCAACCAACCGTAATAAAGATACTAAGGATGATATTTATAGTTTCGTTTGCAAAAGACCAATTATTTCGAGCGCAATTGATTTATTAGTTTTAGATAAAGAAAGTAAGCAAGTGTTAGCTAATGCAAACGTTGCATTAATTGATGAAAACGGTAAGCCGGCTTACGAAGGCAAAACAAATGATAAAGGTGAAATCAAATTCAATGTAATTCCTGGAAAAGGTTATAAAGTAAAATCAATAAAAGATGGTTATAAGGAAAACGTTGGAGTATTGAAAGAGGAAGATATTGCTTCTTTAGCAGGTAAGAAAAAAGAGGTTTTATTAGAGAAAAAAATTATTGGTTTATTGGGTTTAATTGCTGATGCCGATGATTTATCTCCTATCGAAGGGGTGAAAGTTACCATTACAGATGCCTTTACTCAAAAAATCTTCATGGAGTTTACAACTAATAAAGAAGGTGATTTCAGACACATCTATAAAGATAAAAAGGTTGGAGACGATTTATCTTATGTAATTAAAATGGAAAAAGAGGGCTATATAACCAAAATCCAGCCAGTTGACATTACCATTAAAAAAGAAGGTTATGTGCTTTTACATGACTATTTGAATACAAAAATGTATAAAATTAAATTGGGCGCTGACTTAGGTAAGATGATCGACTTAAGACCTATTTATTTTGACTTAGGTAAATTTACCATCCGTCCGGATGCAGCAGCTGAATTGAATAAAATTGTTGAGTTAATGAAGCAAAATCCAAGCATTAATATTGAGTTAGGATCTCACACGGATTGTCGTGGTAGTGCTGCAAGTAACTTATCGTTGTCTGATAAGCGTGCAAAATCTAGTGCTTCCTATATAGTTTCTAAAGGCATACCTAAAACAAGAATAGCAGGTAAAGGTTATGGTGAGAGCAAGTTAGTAAATGACTGTAAATGTGAAGGCCCTGTTAAGCCAACATGTGGTGAAGATGTTCACGCTCAAAACAGAAGAACCGAGTTTAAGATTACAAAAATCAAATAAAAATAAAAAACCCGATTTGATCGGGTTTTTTTATGCCCATTTAGTTGTAACCTTTACTAAATTCTGACTTATAATAAACAAACTACTGTGCAAAACCAATTATGTAACTAAAATATACTTACAATTTTTAAAATAATTTCGTATAACAATTAATTGTATGTTAAATTTTATTTTGCAAATAAGCACAGCAGCCGTAACCGGCGTTGATTCGTTAGCCAATTCACCTGCAGTTACAGGTATTCAAAGTATGCCGGCTGCCAATGAAATCACAGAAACTAAAATTTCGCTTTTCAAAATGGTAATGAATGGAGGTCCTATTCTAATCCCGTTGGCTATAATGTTATTAATAACACTATATATCTTGGTGGAGCGCTTGTTAACGATTGGCAAAGCAAGCAGAAAGAATCCTGGATTAGTTAATAGCTTAAAGGATATGATTCATAGTGGTAATATTGCTAATGCAAGAGCTCTTTGCAAAAGTAATAACACTCCTGAGGCTACAATGTTAGAACAAGGGATCTCTAGAATTGGACAACCAATTGAGGAAATCAGAGAAGCTTTAAACAAAAGTGGGTCTTATGAGATTTCTAAATTAGAAAAAGGTGTTGGAATCCTAAATATCATGGGTAGAATTGCCCCTATGTTTGGATTTATCGGTACTATTTTTGGTGTTATTAAAATATTTTATGATATCGCTCTTGCTAACACAGTGGAGATTGGTGTAATTTCTACAGGTTTATATCAAAAGATGATTTCAAGCTCCGGTGGTTTGGTTGTTGGGGTTATCGCATTTATTGGTTACCATTGGGTTAATTCAAGACTTGATAAATTAGCACATCGTATGGAGAACACTCAGATTGAGTTTTTAGATATGTTAAACGAACCTTCTAAATAATTTTAAGAAATGGGATTACGTAAAAAACATAGAGAAGCTGAGGTAAGCACGGATTCGTTAAACGACATCATGTTTTTCTTATTGTTGTTTTTCCTTATTCTCTCTACAATGGTTAGCCCTAACTCTATTAAAATTAATTTAGCTAAAAGTACCACCAAAAACACAATTGATAGTAAGGATAATAAACCTATTCACCTGGCTGTTACAAAGGATAAGAAGTACTACATAAATAATAAGGAAATTGCAGAGGCCAATTTGGAGGCTGAAATCAGCACTTATTCAGCTAAACAAATTGATCCTATTTTATTCATGCATTTGGATAGAGATTTGCCTATTCAAGTGATTGCTGACATCATGACGATGAGCATGAAGTTAAAGGTTAAACCGGTACTTGCTACGGCGCCAAATAAGTAAACATGGAATTAACTAGATCAGAAGAAATAAAAAACAGAACGATTGCAGGTGTTATTTCTATCAGCATTTTCACTTTGCTGATGTTGTTTTTGATACTTTACAACCTCATTACACCAAACCCCCCGTTTCCGGATAATGGCGGAGGAAGTGGCACCGAAATGGCTTTAGGTATGATTGATGCCGGCAGTGGTGATGTTGAATATGGCTCTATTGGAAAAGTTACGGATGTGATTGCAGAAGAGACACCTGTTAAAACTGATGAAATCATTGAGGATCCAACCAGTGATGTAGAAATAAAAACCGATAAAAAGGATGAAGCTAAACCTGAATTGAAAAATGATGCTGTTGTAATTAAACCAGTTAAAGAAAAGCCAAAAGTTTTAACCGAAGCGGAGAAATTAGCGGAAAAATTCAAGAAATTGAATGGTAAAAATGGAGACGGTATTGGAAATAATTCAAATGCCGGTCAAAATGGAGCACCAGACGGAGATCCTTTTAAAAATGGTAATGGCGGAAGCGGAGGCGGTAAAGATAAAGGAAACGGAACCGGTCAAGGCGATAATGACGGGCCAGGTAAAGGACCGGGATTTGGAACAGGAAAATTTGGGATTGACCTAAAGGGACGAGCGGTTATTAATCCACCAAAACTGCCTAGTGATATGAATGAAGAAGGCAAGGTAGTGGTTGAAATTATTGTGGATAGTAATGGAAATGTAATTGAAGCTAACCCAAATGGTCGTGGAACTACCACCAGCAGCGCATTATTAAAAGGTAAGGCTAAGCAGGCCGCAATGGCTGTTAAGTTTAATGTAGACGGTAAATTTGAGGAACAAAAGGGTACAATTACCTTCATATTTTCATTCGAATAAGGCAATTCTGAAAGTGGCTCTTAATATTAGCTTTTTTTGTTAAAAAAGCTAAACAAACCCCCTCAAAATAGCAGTTTTGGTATATTTGTTGATACGTCGAACACCATGCTAAAACAAACTTTAACTCTATTTTTATCCGGATTAATCTTGACCGGGTACTCTCAATCAAAAAATTCTGGCTTTAATTTTAAAGTGGAAGGTGAAATTAAAAATTACTCAAAAAGGTACATTTATATTCACCATAAATGGGATGAAAAGGATAATACGGATTCAATTAAGGTTGAAAACGGTAAATTTTCAAAATCTTTTAAAAGTATTGATCCGAATATGTACTGGTTCACAACCGGTTCAAACATCAATGAGCAGCCTAATTATCCTTTTTTTGTAGATGGTGGAACAGTCAAAGCCAAGTTGAAAGGCGATTCAATGGCGTATTCAACAATTGAGGCAGGTCAAACGCAAAAAGATTATTTAGAATACAGAGGTTTAGTTAATACGTTTATTGCAAAGCAACAACAAATGCAGGTTGATTTTAATGCAGCGCAACAAACTGGGGATATGGCGAAAGCTCAAAGTATTCAGCAAGCTTATGGCGAGTTAAACAATCAGTTTATTGGTGCTTTAAAAGAATTCGTGAAAACGCACAACAAAAGTGCTGTAAGCGGTTTTATTATTTATAATGATTTTAATAACCCCAACATTCCTTTTGAAGTTGTGAATGAGAGTTTAGGGTATATCGATAAAAGCATTTCCAATACGAAGTTTATTAAGTTAGCCACAAAGCGTGTAGATGCCATTAAGGGAACAATGGTTGGTTTTCCGGCGACAGACTTTAGTCAAAACACTGCTGAAGGTAAAGCAATTAAGTTAAGCGATTACAAAGGAAAAACTGTATTGGTTGATTTTTGGGCAAGCTGGTGTCGTCCATGCAGAATGGAAAACCCGAATGTTGTTTCAGCATTTAATAAATTTAAGGACAAAGGATTCACTGTTTTAGGGGTTTCCTTTGACCAAGATAAAAATGCCTGGATTAACGCTGTAAAGCAGGATAATTTAACTTGGGAACAGGTAAGTGATTTAAAAGGCTGGGGTAACGAAGTAGGTAAAATGTATAGCATTCAAGGTATTCCGGCTAATATTTTAGTTGATAAAAACGGCGTTATCGTTGGGAAAAACCTACGTGGTCAGGATTTGGAAAACAAGTTAGATGAATTATTCAAATCTTATAAGTAATTTAAAATCAAATATATTCAAACAAAAAACTAAATTTGCATCCTTAATTAAATTTAAACATGAACAAAATTGCATTCTCTTTTTTATTAGCCGCTACTGCACTCACGGCTAATGCGCAAGACCCGGTAGTAATGGAAATAAACGGGAAACCTATTTTAAAATCTGAATTTGAAGCAGTATACAAAAAGAACAACGGAAAAGATGTACAAAATAATTCTAAGTCCGTTAAAGAATATGTTGACCTGTTTTCACTTTTTAAAAGTAAAGTATTTGAAGCTGAGAGTTTAGGATTAGATACAATTTCTTCATTTAAAAATGAATTAGGAGGTTATAGAAGACAGTTAGCTGCGCCCTATTTAACTGACAAAAACACAAACGATAATTTATTAACTGAAGCCTACGAGCGTTTAAAAACCGAAGTTAGAGCAAGTCATATTTTAATTCGTTTAAATGAAACCGCATTGCCTAAGGACACAATGGAAGCTTATACTCGCTTAACATTAATTCGTAAAGCAATATTAGGTACAATGCCAACAGCTGCAGAGATAGCGAATTACGATAAGCTACTTAAAAATTCCACTGATGTATTTTACGCATTGAAACGTAAAGACAGTACGATATACAAACAAAAATTGAACAGTGTAAAAAATTTATCTGAGAACTATAAAAATGCTGGTTCTGATAAATTTCAAGACTTAGCAACCAAAACAAGTGATGATCCAAGTGTAGTTGATAATAAAGGTGACTTAAATTATTTCTCAGCATTGGACATGGTATATCCATTTGAAAATGCAGCCTACAAAACAAAGGTTGGTGATGTGAGTGAAATTGTGAAAACAAAATTTGGCTACCATATTGTTAAGGTATATGACAAACGTGCTGCAAGAGGTGAAATAACTGCTGCGCACATTATGGCTAAATTCAACAAGGAGGCTACCAAGGAAGAAAGAGGAAATGCTAAAAAGAAAATTGATGAGTTATACGAAAAATTAAAATCTGGTTCAAATTTTGAAGAATTAGCTCGCCAGTTCAGTGACGACAATCAAACGAAGGAAAGAGGTGGTTTATTGCAACCATTCAAAAGCGGTCGTTTACCAAAAGAATTTGAAGATGCTGCTTTTGCATTACAGAAAGATGGAGATTACTCTGCAGTAGTTGAAACACAGTATGGATGGCATATTATTAAACGTATTTCATTAAAAGTTGTTCCTCCGTTTGAAGAAATCAAAACAGAACTGAAAAACAGAGTAGCAAGAGATTCAAGAAACCAAATGGGCCGTTCTGCCCTAATTGCCAAGGTTAAAAAGGATAACGGATTTAAAGAAAATTTAAAGAACAGAGATGAATTAGCAAAGGTGTTAGATACAACTTACCTTCAATCAACCTGGAAAGTAGATCGTGCAAAAGCACTCGGAAATAAAGAAATTTTCAATTTAGCCGGTAAATCATATACACAAATGGATTTTGCTAAATATCTTGAATCGCAAATGACATTCAGAAGCCCAACAGACGTTGTGGAATTAATGAAATCAATGTATCCAAATTGGGTTGAGCAGTCAGTTATTAATTACGAGGATAGCCAATTAGAGAAAAAGTATGTTGATTACAAAAACCTTTTACGTGAATACAGAGATGGTATTTTATTATTTGACTTAACTGATCAAAAAGTTTGGAGCAAAGCAGTTCGTGATTCAGCAGGGTTAGTAGATTTCTACAACAAAAACAAAAACAATTATTTATGGGATGAGCGTGCTGACGTTACAACCTATAAATGTCTTAATGACAAAATAGCGACTGAAGTTAGAAAACAATTAAAAGCCGGTAAAGGAGAGAAAGACATTGTTGATGCAGTTAACAAATCATCTCAACTTAACATAAGCGTTGAAAATGTTACCTTCCTGAAAGGAGAAAATAAAAACGTTGATGCCAATTGGAAACAAGGTGTTGCTGAAAAAAATATTGTTAGCGATGCAGATAAGAAGGTATTGGTTTTAGTAGTAAATAAAATTTCACCAAAAACCCCAAAAACTTTGGGCGAGTGCAGAGGATTAGCTACTGCTGATTATCAAAATTATTTAGAGAATGAGTGGATCGCTTACTTAAAGAATAAGTATAAAGTAAAACTAAACGAAGACGTTCTTAACACAATTAAATAATAGTTAGCCGGCGAAATGCCGGCTTTTTTTTACAATGAAATTACATCAGCTTATTATTTTAAATCTTCTGCTAGGATGGGTTAATTCCTTTGCTCAATTCAATACAGTTGAGCTAACGGGTAAAATCGGGAAATATCCTGTAGAAATGTTCATTAATCAGTTTGACCGTGCAAAGGCTCAATTTAAAGGCGTTTACAATTATCAAGGTAAAAAAAGTTCCTTACAATTATCCGGTGAGCTTAAAGGAGATTGTATTACTATTGAGGAATTTTTTAATGGAAAAAGTACTGGTTATTTTTATCTTTCCAAAGAAGATGGTGATTCATTAAAGGGGTTTTGGCGCACCGGCACCAAAGAACCGCTTCCAGTTAGTTTAAAGTTTAAAAACAATCAAACGGCCAAACAATTGGTTCCGAAAGATTTGATGGACCTTAACAAAACAGTATCAGAAGATGTGGAAGGTAAGTATGAAGTAAATTCCTATTTCATAAGTGATTTATTTTACCCAAATGTTGAATTAGTTACAAATGGAGGAACAGCTATCTTTAAAAAAACAGGTAAGGATTCATTAAAGTTTTTTGTAGAAATGGTATGTGGTCCTACATACCATATGGCCTATGCAGAAGGTGTAGCAATAAAAAAAGGGAACAATTACATTTACAAGGCAAACTTATCAGGCGAGGAAAATAAATTCTGTGAAATCACTTTTACATTTAAAAATAAAAAAGTAAATGCTGTTGCCAATGCCTCATTTGAATGTGGTTTTGGTGCAAGGGCTTATTTAGACCATGAATTAATTAAAGTGAGCAATAAGGCTGTTTTTAAAGTGGATAAATAGGTAGAATCCTAATAAAACTTAAATACACTTATTTTTATAAATGGCATGTATTAAATAATTAAATTTAAACTTTAGTCTTATTCAGATTATGACAAATTATAAATCAGATACGGAAGCGATACAGGCGTTTGTTGTTAAATACAACGAATTAACTTCTGAAATAGGTAAGGTTATTGTTGGGCAGGAAGAAACAGTGAAAAATGTACTTATCTCTATTTTTAGTAAAGGGCATTGTTTATTGGTTGGCGTTCCAGGTTTAGCTAAAACCTTATTGGTAAATACAATTGCTGATGCATTAGGTTTAAGTTTTAACCGCATTCAGTTTACACCAGATTTAATGCCAAGTGATATTGTTGGTAGTGAAATATTAGATGAGCAACGTAACTTCAAATTTATTAAAGGCCCTTTGTTCAGCAGTATTATTTTAGCGGATGAAATTAACCGAACGCCGCCTAAAACTCAAGCAGCTCTTTTGGAGGCTATGCAGGAAAGGCAGGTTACAGCAGCAGGTAAACGTTATCAATTAGATAATCCATTTTTTGTATTAGCAACTCAAAATCCAATTGAACAGGAAGGTACTTATCCATTACCTGAAGCACAATTGGATCGATTTATGTTTAACATCTGGTTGGATTACCCTTCGTTTAAGGAGGAGTTACAGGTTGTAAAACTAACCACTTTAGCTAATACCATTAAAGCCAATAAAGTACTAAGCGCTGACGAAATTTTATTTTTTCAGGATTTAGTTAGAAAAGTACCTGTTGCTGATAATGTGATTGAATACGCCGTAAAACTGGTTAATAAAACCAGAATTAATGGTGAGTATTGTTCCGATATTACTAAAAAATATTTGCAGTGGGGTGCTGGGCCTCGTGCTTCACAATACTTAATTATTGGCGCAAAATGCCACGCCGCTATTCATGGAAAGTTTAGTCCGGATATTGAGGACGTAAAGGCAATTGCCGTTCCAATTTTAAGACACCGCATAATTCGCAACTACAAGGCTGAAGCTGAAGGTGTATCTATTGAAACAATCATTGAGCAACTTTTATAATTGATATAACACGCATTTTGTTATGAAAAACGAAGATAACACTGACGATTTTTTTCTGGAGCCGGAACCAATTGATCCTAAGAAACTATTTAACGAAGAAGAATACTCAACATTAATTGTTAATCGTGAGGGCTTTAATAAAAAACAAAATGATACAGCGGATTTGATTGAATCACTTTTTGAAAAAAAATTAACACGCCAGGAGTTTGAACAAGTTGTGGATGGTTTAAAAAATGCCAATGCGCAAAAGATGATGGTAGATGCCATTGAAAGTACAACTAATATTCATGAGCAAACTGTTTTGGCTCAAGCAGCCTGGGAATCAGGATTAGATTTTAGTGCTTACTTTTTATTTTTTGTTTCATTGGCTTGCAATCCTGATGCAATGTTAGCACTAGAAGCATTAACCGTTATTGAAAGCACCGAAACAAAAATTGAATCCGATGTGGTGATGAAAGCCATAGGCATTGCTTCAAATTCAATAAACATTAATTCAATGATTAAAGAAGATTTGCTGACGAATTTGCAATCCAGATTGGGTGAATGAAAAAAATTGTCATTATTGGTGCAGGGTTTGCTGGTTTAAGATTAGCAAGAAAGTTATCCAAACTTAATCTTTTCGAAATTTGGTTAATCGATAAGAACAACTATCATCAATTTCAGCCATTGTTTTATCAGGTGGCTACATCTGGTTTAGAGCCTAGTTCCATTTCCTTTCCGCTGCGTAAAGTTTTTCAAAATAGGAAAAATGTTTATGTAAGGTGTGCAACTGTAACTAAAATAAATTCTGAAAAAAATTCAATTGACACAACAGTAGGCACAATTGAATTTGATTTTTTGGTAATTGCAAACGGAGCTACTACCAATTACTTTAACAATGAACAAATAAAAAGCAACGCTTTCCCTATGAAATCGGTGAGCGAGGCTTTGTATATCAGAAATCAAATTTTACAAAATATAGAGCATGCACTTATTCAACCGAAGGAACAGCAGCAGGAATATCTTAACGTTGCAATTGTAGGAGCCGGTCCAACCGGTGTTGAATTAAGTGGAGCCTTAGCCGAATTAAAGAAAAAGATACTTCCAAAGGATTACCCAGAACTGGATTTTACAAAAATGACAATCACGCTTATTGAAGCAGCACCAAGGGTTTTAGCTGCAATGAGTGAAGTGTCTTCAAGCAAAGCAAAAAAATATCTGGAAGGATTAGGCGTAAATGTTTTAACATCAACTTCTGTTTTAGCATACAATGGTGAAGAGATCATGCTTTCAAATCAAACAACCATCAGGGCAAGAAATTTAATTTGGGCAGCAGGGGTAACAGCTAATCAAATAGATGGCATACCGAATGAGGTAAGAGGGCGAGGAAACAGAATTAGAGTTAACCGATACAGTCAAATAGAAAATTCGGATAATATATTTGCAATTGGAGATGTAGCAATTATGACTACAGAAAAGTATCCTAATGGTCATCCTCAAGTAGCTACTGTTGCAAATGAACAGGCAGATCAACTTTATACCAATCTTATCAAATTAATCAAAAAGGAAACCCTTATTCCTTTCGAATACAGTGATAAAGGTAGCATGGCCACTATAGGAAGACATTTAGCTGTGGTTGAATTACCAATCATAAAATTTCAAGGGTTTATTGCCTGGGTTTTTTGGATGTTTTTGCATTTGATGTTAATTTTAGGTGTAAAAAATAAATTACTTGTTTTTATTAATTGGCTCTGGAAATACGTTACCTTCGACCAATCATTAAGATTAATTATTAAACCATTTTCTCTAAAAAAAACATCTAGCTATGAAAATGAACAGCCAACTCGAAGCTAAACTTTCAGTTACTCCTGACTCTGATTTTTCAATTCACAACATTCCTTTTGGGATCTATTCTGACGATTCTGTTCAATACAGAGCCTGTTCGGCAATTGGCGATTATATTATTGATCTGTATGAACTTGAAAGCGCGGATGTATTCGATTTAAATCGTTCTGTTTTTTTACAACCTTTTCTTAATGATTTTATCGCCTTAGGGAAAACAGTTACCAATGGCGTGCGTACAAAAATACAAGACTTGCTAAGCTCAGATAACAGCAAATTGGTAACGGATGAGAAATTATTCAAAGCCGTTTTTAAAAAGCAAAGTGCAGTAAACATGCTAATGCCTGTTAAGGTAGGTGATTATACTGATTTTTACAGTAGCATTGACCACGCTACAAATGTTGGAACAATGTTCAGAGACCCAAGCAACGCATTGTTACCAAATTGGAAACATCTTCCGGTAGGTTATCATGGACGAGCTTCCTCTATTTGTGTTAGTGGGCATTCATTTCACCGCCCTAAAGGTCAGCAAAAGCCTGCAGATGCAGAATTGCCGGTATTTGGACCAAGTAAGCTTTTGGATATTGAATTGGAAACAGCATTCATTATTGGGAAATCAACCAATATGGGAGAGAGTGTAACCACCGAAAATGCAGACGATTATATTTTCGGTATGGTATTATTTAACGATTGGAGTGCCAGAGATATTCAAACATGGGAATATGTACCATTAGGCCCATTTTTAGCAAAAAACTTCGCCAGTACTGTTTCTCCTTGGGTAGTAACTTTAGAAGCATTGGAGCCCTTTAGAGTGAAAGGCTACGAGCAAAACCCAACGTTGTTGCCTTATTTGCAGTATAAGGGGCAGAAAAACCTGGATATTGCTTTGGAAGTGTATTTAACCCCTCAAGGAGGCGAAGCCACCAAAATATGTACCAGTAATTACAAATACATGTATTACACGATGGAGCAGCAATTGGCGCATCACACCGTTAATGGATGTAACATTAATGTTGGTGATATGATGGCAAGTGGCACCATTAGCGGACCGGAACCTCATGAATACGGAAGTATGTTAGAGTTAACATGGCGTGGCACTAAGCCAATTAAGTTAAAAGACGGCAGCGAGCGGAAATTTGTGAATGATTTTGATACAATCACAATTAAAGGAGCTTGTGAGCGCGATGGAATAAGGGTAGGATTCGGAGAATGCAAGGCCACATTGCTTCCGGCTAAAGCCTGATATTAAGGAACAATTGTATCATTATTGTTAGTTAAAATTCAATAATTCTAATTTTTAGATTAGTTTAAATGTAATTTTTTTGCGAAATTAGTGTTTCCTTATCGTAAATAATTAAATAAATATATATCATGGAAGTAGTAGGAACACTTAAAGCAAAGTTCGATACGCAGAAAGTAAGCGAACGATTTACAAAAAGAGAATTTGTAGTAACAACTGAGGCAAACACACCATATCCGCAGCATGTTAGTTTTCAAATTACCCAAGATAAATGCTCTATTTTGGACCAGTATAATGTTGGAGATGAATTAAGAATTCAATTTAATTTGCGAGGTAGAGAGTGGAATGGTCCTCAAGGAATAAAGTATTTCAATACATTGGAAGCTTGGAGAGTAGAAAAATTTCAATCCGGGAATAGTTCAGTTAATGCTAACCAATCATCAAATCAATCAAGTAATGGCACCTCGGTAGCAACTAATCCGGTATTTGCCAATAACTTGGATGATAACGACGATTTACCATTTTAAATTTATATCAGTTTAATTAAAGGCGGAGTTAATACTCCGCTTTTTTATTTAATACCATGGCAAACAAGAAAAGCAAGGTTTTGATTATTTATACCGGTGGAACAATTGGGATGATCCAAGACCCGCACACCGGTGAATTAAAACCATTTGATTTTAATACCTTAACCGGACAAATTCCGGAACTAAAAAAATTCGACATTGATTTGTCTTCCATTTCATTTAAAAAACCAATAGATAGCAGTAACATGCACCCGGATGTATGGGTTGAATTGGTGAATATGATAAAGGCAAATTACACAAAAGTAGATGGATTTGTTATTTTACATGGCAGTGACACTATGAGTTATACGGCCAGTGCGCTTAGTTTTATGTTACAGAATTTAAACAAACCTGTAGTATTAACCGGTTCGCAGTTACCAATAGGCATTATCAGAACTGACGGGAAAGAAAATTTAATTACAGCTATCGAAATTGCAGGTGCAAAACAAAAAGGTCAATCGATAGTAAAGGAAGTATGTATTTATTTTGAGTATAAATTGTACAGAGGTAACCGAACGATTAAATACAACTCGCAACATTTTGATGCGTTTAAATCGCCAAACTATCCGCCTTTGGCTGAGGCAGGTATTAATATTGATTATAATCAGCATGCCTTGCTTAAACCTAAAACAGGCAAAGCATTAACAGTTCATACAAAACTAGATAATGATATTGCGGTTCTGAAATTATTTCCGGGCATTAGTAAAAAAATAACGCAAAGCATATTGCAAACCAAAGGCATTAAAGCAGTGATAATGGAAACCTTTGGTGCAGGAAATGCAACTACGCAAGGATGGTTTATTGAGGAGTTACAAAAAACAATTAAGGGTGGCGTTGTAGTTTTGAATATAACACAATGTTTGGAAGGTGAAGTGGTGCAAGGAAAATATGAAACCAGTTCTCAATTAAAACGAATCGGCGTGATTGGAGGAGGTGATTTAACGTTTGAAGCAGCCATTACTAAATTAATGTACTTGTTAGGTAAAGGATTAAGCGGAAAGCAGCTTACAAAAGAACTACAGAACAATATTGCAGGGGAATTAACGGTTAATTGATAACTTTTATTGTGTGCTATTTCCCCCCGCTCGTGTTCGTTTAACGCAGTGTCACCCACAGCTCTTACTCGTTTAACGCAGTGTAACGAGGACGTTTTAATTGGGCTTTTATTCATGTTTTTTTATTGTTCTATTTGGTATTCATCAGTTCGCTTCGCTCGTGTGCAAAGCCCAAAAAGTAATTTATTTAAAATAATAGTTTTAATTTAATACTGTGCGATAAAATCGCACTTCTCAAACATCCTCGTTTCCGTTACACTCAAACGAGGACGAGGGAATTATTGACTTGCAATTAAAGAAAGCTTTTTAACATTCTTTCGTAAAACATTGGATAATTTTTTTCTGCAGAGAAATCATTCTCAAACTTACGATAAGCTTCCTTTTTTAGATTAGTGAATTCTTTATCCGGTAGCTGAATTAATTCCTCAATTGTATTTGCAACGTTTTGTGGATCACTCTCAACATTAATTAATCGGCCATTATGATTATTTACAAGTTCACCGGTTCCGCCTACATTAGTTGCAATGGCAGGAATGCCGAAGGAGTATGCTTCCATAATCGAAACCGGAATGCCTTCACTTGTACTTAAATTAATAAATAGATGGACAGGATTTTGTTTATAGAAATCAAGAATTACCTGGTTGGTTACTAATCCATGAAGTTTGACTGAAAGGTTTTGTCTTGCTTTTTTTACAATTTCAGTCAATTCTCCAAAGCCTTCACCGGCACCAAAGTGATGCCAGTTAATTTTTGCATTCGTGCGTTGTAGACTTTCAAAAATTAAATTAACTCGTTTAAGTGGGATAACGGAGGATACACTTACTATGTTGATGGTTTCCAATGAACCTAATTCTTTAAAAGCATTTTTAGCAACGCCAAGTTTACTTACTTGAATCTTTGACTGCACTTCAGGGTACTTTTGAATGAGGTAATTTTTTCCGAGCTCAGATACTGTGCATAAAAGGCTGGCATGCTTAAAAATCTCTTTTCGAAGTGGTGCATAGTTGGATTTAAAGTGTTCGTATAAATCAGACCCATGAAACCGAATGACAATTTTTACATTAGCCATGTTGGCTTTTTCCGCAAGATATGGGATCGCATTCACCATCCCATCTCCCCAATAAAAATAAAGAACACAGGATTCAGTTTTACTTTGTGCGATGATCAGATTAAAAATTGGATGGTTCTGAAAGGCTCTGGAAATTAAACAACCACTGATATTCCAATACAGTTTTTTGGGTTGCCAGATTAATCCGAGTTTAAGTGCTTCTTTAAAATGATGTCCAAATTTTTTAAAGTTAATTAATCCTTTAGATAGAATTTGAGTTGCCTTAAATTTTTCAATAACAGGTTTGTGAACAACAGCTTTGATAGATGTATCCTGAATACGGCCATATAAAGGCAGTATATCAATTTTGGAAAAATAAGTACCTGTGTAATTAAATTCGTTAACTAAAAATGGTTCGCTACCTTTAAATGGAAAAAAATTAGTGAATAAAAATAAACGCATTACAGTTTACTAAAAAAGTTTTCAGTTCCTCTTTGTAAAGTGCTTTTTAAAGTGTAGTTATCATGCGACATATTCATTTTTAAAACAATACTGGTAAAATCGTTTTCTTCGTAGTACAGAGAATAGTTTTGCATTGAAGCAAGCTTAAACCCATGTGGATAAGTATTATTTAAAAGATCCTGCATGCTTAAGGATTGATCAATTATCTGCAATTTATCCGGCATTGTTTTTCTGATCCAATTCAGGCAGTTAGGTTCAGGTATATTAATTAAAACAGTTGTGTTTTTATGGCATACTTTGGCAACGTTTTTAAAAAGGTTAGCGTGTTGCTCAACCGGAATATGTTCTAAAACGTCAGGAAACACGACAAAGTCGAATTTTAAGGTGTGGTTAAAATCACTCATGTCATTAGCAATAAATTCTGCTTTTTTATGTGTTGAGTTGAATTTCTTAGCAAGTTCTATACTCTCTTTACTGATATCAACTCCAACAAAGTTCCCATCAGGGATGTGTTTAAGGATCAAACTACTAACGGTTCCAATACCACAGCCAATTTCAAGTACGTTGGAGTTTGCTTTAAGGTTTAGTTTTTTTAAGTGTTTTACAATTGTTCGATGTCTGATGTTGACACCAATCTTCGTTTGACTTTTTGTGTATTTGTCATAAAAATTTTCAACCTCGTTTTTGGTTGCATCAGGTTTATAATCAATCATATTAACTTGTAAATTTTTGTAAAATAAGTACTTTTTTGGTGATGGTACACAATATTTTAGCAAATTTAGGCATTAATTGGGTAAGTTTTGATTAGTAAGTCGTTTTTTAAATCGAGTCTTGTATTTACTATAGGTGGCTCTTTGCCCATGGTTGGCAGCTTATTAATGCTTCCTTATTTCACTAATTATTTGAGTGAAGTTAATTTTACGCAGATTTCTTTTCACATCAGTTTTTCCTACTTAATGCAAATTATTTTTTCCCTGTCAATAGAGTCCTATTTCGGGGTAAAATATACTCAGTTAAATCACTCTGCAGAGGAGCAAAAATTGTTTATCGGAAAGGTAGCCGTTATTTTACTTTCTTTTGGTGTATTACTCACGCTTCTAATATCAATTTTTGGAGAGCAGCTATTCGGTTTTGTTTTCTCGAATAAGTTGGAAATGAGTTTTTGGCCATTCGGATTTTACTCTCTTATTACGGCATTTTTTAATTCTTTTTTTAAAACGGCGAGTATGGTGTTAATTTATAAAAAGGAAGCAACGCAGTTTTTACTATTTAACATCATTAATTTTATTTTCACCGTTGGTATTACAGTTCTTGGGCTTAAAATGTATCCCGACTCCTTATTTGGTCCAATCTATGGTAGATTGTTTTCCGGAGTCATTATTTTTTTGTTGGGATATTATATTTTCATTAAAAACGGACAGCTACATTTTAATACAACCTATGTTAGAGACATCTTACTTTTTTCCTTGCCCTATTGTGGTTTTGTATTATTTACATGGATTATAACACAGTTTGATAGATATATTTTGCAAAATAAAATCACCTTACAAGATTTAAATACTTATGACTTGGTAATTAAATGTTTTTTTGGGGTCGTTTTCGTTCAAAACAGTTTAATGGCAGTTATTTTTCCAAAGGTGTTTGAACATTGGGCAAAAACAAAGGAACTTAAAACGACACAAGAAACCAACCGTTATTTCAATGTCTTTACCATTTTAAACATTTTAATGATCTGTTCTTTTTTTGTGGTGTTACCGTTGATATATCCTCTTTTGATTAAAAATGTTAAGTTTTACGAATGCAATGTATACATAGGGTTGTTGGGAGCAGGCTATGTAACACAAGGTATAATTAGTTTTTTTATGTCAACTATTATGTACGCCAAACGGATTGATGTTTTATTGAAGATTTTTGGAGTCAGTGCAGTGTTGCAGGTTATACTATTGTTTTTATTAACGCATTATTTTGGTTTACTAGGAGCTATATATTCAGGTATAATTGTTAAGGTTGTTCAGGTTGTTTTAGCAAAGTGGTTCACCAGGTCTATTTTTGAGTATGATTACAATTTGTATAAAATAGAGTTATTGCCTTATTCTTTCATTGTAATTAATATTTTGCAATATTATGTATTACATAGTTATAACGCAGTATTGTATTTACTTCAGTTATTACTCTACATTATTGTTGCTTATTTCTTATTCAAAAATGAGATTCTTAAACTACTCGCTAATTTTAATATTATAAAACCTAAACGACCCACGCAATGAAAAAAGTTCTAAGTTATTTCTTACAAGGATTAATTCTCTTTATTCCTTTAGTTATTACCCTTTTCTTGTTGTTTAAACTATTTGATGTTATATCTTCCTGGTTTTCTGTATTTGGTTTAAGTGAAAGTATCTTGGTAAATACGTTCTTAGGCGTTGTCTTAACTTTTGCTTTTGTTTCACTTTTAGGCGTGTTGGCGACAAGCTATGTCATTAAAAATTTATTCGCTTTCATTGAAGATAAATTGGAGCATGCCCCATTTATTCGCCATATTTATTCACCGGTTAAAGATTTTACAAATGCTTTTGTTGGCAATAAAAAGAAATTTAATAAACCTGTATTAGTGATGACTAATATTCAAGCTAATATAGAGGAAATAGGATTTGTAACTCAGTCTGACTTATCTGATTTAAATATTAAGGATAAAGTGGCCGTTTACATGCCTCTAAGTTACAGTTTGTCCGGAAAGGTGGTTCTCGTTTCACCTAATCAGATTAAGCCAATAGACAAAGATGCTTCTGAAGTGATGAAATTTGTTGTGAGTGGTGGTGTTACGGATGTTGATTAAATAGTTGTCCCTTAAAAAGTGCATTTACAATTTAATTCTTTACATGTTCTTTATAATAGCATTAAAATTTTTTCTTAGCGATTTAAGGAAGCAGCAAAAGGAGTTTTGCCTGTGCGTAAGAAATTTGGGCTGTTTCGCGCGGGCTTTTGCTAGTGGGCCGCAGGCGCGTTTCAAATTTCTAGCTTGCTGCGGACGTAAAATTGCAAGAAAAAATTTTGAAGCCTTGATTTTTGGTCCTTTTGATCTAAGCAAAAGGACGCCAAATATTTATAAAATCTACCAAAAATTATTTAGAATTAATAAATTTCTGGAAATTAAAAATAATGCTAATTTGAATTATTTGCTTTATTAATAGTGGCTACAGACTTTTTGAGGGGTTACTAATTAAACTTATTTTTTAGTAATCTTCATAATTCATACCTTGGGCATAATCATTTATTAAATCGTAACTGATAGCTCTGTTACGGTATAACAAATAAAAACTATTTAATATTTCATTTATATTCTCCTGTTCTGATTTGGTTTTCTTGATATAATAATTTAAATTAAGCAATTGAATTTTACTTGAAAAGTTTTCTTTCGTTTTTGGAACAAACACAACCGACCAGGTATCTGTTTCGGTTTTGTTTGAGAAATTCTTGTAAATAAAGATTTTACCGGTTTCAAATTTATTATGCGCTTCTACTTCTTTAATCAATACAATACTATCCTTTTGTTTGTATTTATCATAGCTAGTCAGGTTATTCAATTGCTTTTCAGAATAAATAACCGATTCGTTAAGTGACTCCTGATTTAAGTATGCCTTTTTGAAATGTGTGGTCATTTTTTCTTTTTCTAATTCAGAGAGAAAGGAAGCTCTGGTATATTTGTTTTTACTAAAGTAGTTATTCAAAGTATCATCTACCGGAATGGTATTTTTTAATTTGATCAGATGGATAGGCATTGCCAATGCTTGATTTTTTGATTTCTTCAGTTTTTCAAAAAACAGTTTTACCTTTTCATCTGTTTTGTAAAATGGAGCAAGTACAATTACATAATTTAATAACTCAGGTCGGCTTACTGCACTTGTTGATAAGTTAGTTTTAGTATCCTTTTGAAGATTTTTGGCATAGCCCTCCATCGACGTTTTAATCAGTTCAGCTAAGTCTTTGCTTCCTTTATCCAAATATTCTAGATCAGAACCGTTGCCATTTGATTTGGCAGGGGCGCTATTGCTTCTTTTTAAGTATAGGTTGGCATCTGCAAGTATACTTTCTTTATGAATTTGATAGTTAGTGGTGGATATCAATTTTTTTTCAACCAAATTGGCTAGTAAATTATAAATGCCCGGTTTAAACTCTTCGTATTTTGTTAGTGCGTAGGCCATTGGGAAAAAGTTTTTGCATAATTCCAGGCTGTCATTAAGTACTTGTATTACATCGGTAACCGTTTGTTCTTCTCCAAGCAATGGCGCTTCGGTTGTTGCTAAATTTAAAAAGGTATTAAAAGAGTTCTGGGTTTTTAAGTAAGCTAAACTTTTTAAAATGCATAATTGTAAATAAAAACTATCTGTGTATTGGATATACAGTTTTTTTAAAGGTTCAATAATGGTTTCACTCTCTAAAGCCCCACCGTTAACTATTAATTGCGCTCTTGCATCTTCGTTTATTTGATTAAAACGATCGCTTTTTAATAAATCTACATAATCCTTTAATTGATCTTTACTTACACCAATTGTGTTAATAATAGATATATTGGCTTTTTGTCTCAAAGAGGTATCTGCACCTGTTAAATCCTTCACAAGTAGGTTGAACTTGTTTTCAAAAATATTCTTGCCAATAATCGTATCAGTTGGTCGGAAGGATTCAATGAATTGTTTTGACCACCCGGTTTGTTTTAAACTGGAATCACATAAATGTGTTGTTTCTAATCTTATTCCGTTCTTGTAAACTACTCTAATCTCTAATTGTCTACTTGTAGCGGTGTCTGATGCTGTAATTGAATAGCTTTTTATGGTAGGTTGGAGGTTACTCTTTATGGATTTAAGAACTAAGCCTTGTTTGCGAACGTTTTTGGTTAGTACATCATTAATCTCCTTTGAATTGATATAATCATAATCATTGTATTTAGTGTAACTGATATTCACATATTCATTTGTTGAAGGGGAGTAATACGATTTTAAACTTGTCTTCACATCAAATTTGTAATAGTCATCCTGACTTTTTTTAGATTTATAAGTTTCATATACTTTTTCAAAGGCTTCATTAAACTTACTTCGCTGACTAGAACTAACTTCATCAATTGCTTTAAAACCAAAGTCTTTATCGGTTATCTCTTTTAAAGGATTACTATGTTCAAATGGAATCAACTTAAATGACTTAAAAAAATCGGTGTTGCTTGTTTGATTTTTACTAATTGAATAAATTAAATAATAGTGAATGCCTTTTATGATTATTTGACCTTTAAAGTGATAATTGGCATTATTTTGCCCGGAGAATAGAATACTTTGTAATTTATCGGCTGTAGTTAATTGATACTTGGTATTTACAGTATAATTAAAATTCTTCAGTGTGTTTTTAGCTAATTGATTTAATTCAAAAGTGTCTTCCTCTAAATAATAGAAGTCGTTATAAACAGCTCTTTTAACGCCATAATAATTCTCGGTATTCTTTTCATAAGAATATAAATCTTCAACTAAACCTGTTTGCGATGAACCATTATTTTTAGAGTATGTATAATTTCCCGGAATAGTTACCTCAAAGCCTTTGTTTTTTGGTTGAAAGGTAACCGCTTTTTCATTTGGAGTAATAAAACTAATAGATGCTAATATTTTATTGGCCTCAGCAGAATTTGCAGAATTACCTTTTCCGCCTATTTTAAACATCCAGAAATTTAAATAATCAAAATAAAAGTAATAATGTTGCAGGTCGCCTCGTGTAGTTTTGTTGATTAATTCTAAACCTTTTAATCCGTTAGTTGAAACGATTTCTTTTTTAGTAATAATTTTTCCAGGTATATTCTCAAACAATAAACTGTCAACTCGTTTCATTAAATTTTCAGGTGTTTGCTGATTTACCGGCAAGTATGTTTTTAATAATACAATGGTGTAAAATGTTCCGTTCGCCATGTCGGCATTAATAAAATACTTTAAGTTTTCGAGGTTAACAATTTGAGTGTATTTCCCTGGAGCCAGAATACTTATTGATGAATCGGCAAGGCTCGTGCGTTCCAACGTAATAGGTTTTATAATCCCATCAATTTCATCCTTGGTTTTATCTGCTTGTTTACTCAATATTGGCATAATTGGTTCAACCTTATAGCCCTTCTTTCTGAGTAATTCAATAACGCCGTCTTTACCTGGTAAATGTGCCGCACCAACACCACTAAACAACGTATTGGTTTGTAAAACCGAATCAATGGTGTTTACAAAAAATTCATTTCGGGCATTGATTAAAAACTTCACAGTGTTTTGTGTGCTTCCAAGCTTACTAATGCTGTCAAGCATATTAAGGTCTCCGCGTCGATAGGCATCTTCAATTAAACTTGCATGGTTATAACCATATTTTGGTTTAAAATCGGGGTCATTGCCTTCAATACTTTCATCAGGCAAGTAGGACAGTTCAGCATAAATCTCTGCCTTTGTAAAGTCTTCTAAACTGATTACTTTTTTGTTGAGCTTACTTGCTGCCTGATAAATGAATAAATCGATATAAGTGTTTTCTTCAAAATTTTCTTTGTTCTTGTTACGACGATAGAGTAAGCCATTAATAATATCCGGGTCGTAACCTAAAATGCTTTGCAACATTTTCTTTTCGGGGTAACTGTAGTTAAAGGAACTTTTGTAAAAGTCCTTACCGTAAGCAAACATAGAGTTCAACTGACTCTCCTGGTCCAGTTGACCCGATAGGGACATATTCTTCAGCCAATCACCCGGGTTAGTTTCAAGTCCAACTACATCAACACTCTTTAGCGCTTCAAAAAACTGATCGGATAAGTGATAAGCTACTTTATTACTGACGTGCATTGTGCCGTAGAGGTAGCTCGGTTTTTTTGTTGATTTTCCGGTAATTTTCCAGAGTAAGGATGGGTATGTGGTAGAACTTTGTTGAGCAGAGACTTTAAGGTTAAAAACCAACAGTAATAAGAAGATATATCGCATAATTTGTATCCTTAAACTTACAATTTATTTAATTAATAAAAAAAACTATATCTTTAAATGATATAAAATTTCATAAAAAACCGCTTTGGATATGTCGTTTGAAACTACTGCTGATAACATGGGTACCATTAAGTGTAAAAACTGTGGTGCTAATTTAAAGTTTAAACCGGGTACACATAGTTTAACCTGTGATTACTGTCAAACAGTTAATGATATTGCAGTTGAAAAAACGGAAGTAGTAGAAAATGATTTTAACACCTATATTGAAGAATTAGAGGCTAAGACAGAACACCAGGTAATCAGTACTGTTAAATGCGGCAGTTGTGGTGCTAACACTACTTTACAACCAAATGTTACAAGTTCTAATTGCCCTTATTGCGACACACCTTTAGTAGTAAAAGATGCCGCAACATGCGATATTATAAAGCCAAGTTATGTGCTACCGTTTAAGGTAGAGAGAAATACTGCAAAGGAGGGTTTTGTAAAGTGGGTAGGTGGTTTATGGTTTGCTCCAAACAAATTAAAAAATTACGCCCAAAATAGTGCAGAAAAGTTAAAGGGAGTTTATTTACCTTATTGGACTTATGATAGCAATACTGAGTCTGATTATACAGGATTAAGGGGTGATCATTATTACGTTACTGAATCGTATACTGATGGTAATGGAAACAGGCAAACACGAAGTGTTCAAAAAACGAGATGGTCAGCCGCAAGCGGTCATGTGAGTAATTCCTTTGATGATGTATTAGTATGTGCAAGCAGCTCACTGCCAGAAAAATTAGTAAATGAGTTAGAACCTTGGGATTTGCCTGAATTAATAAACTATAACGATAATTTTTTAGCAGGTTTTGTAACCGAAAGTTATCAAACCGGTTTAAAGGAAGGATTTGGTAAGGCTAAAGTTAGGATGGAAGATCGGATTCGTTCCAGTGTAAGGAGGGATATTGGCGGAGACACGCAGCAAATTACCACATTAAATACCGATTACAATGATATTACGTTCAAGCACATTCTCTTACCTCTTTGGATTAGTGCTTATCGATACAATAATAAAGTGTACCGCTTTACTATTAATGCAAGAACAGGAGAAGTGCAAGGTGAGAGACCATATAGTGCAATTAAAATTGCATTATTGGTTATTGCAATAATTGGTATAATTGTTGGAATAGTATACTGGAACAAAAACAGGTAGTGTTTAATCAACAGCTTTGAAACTAAGGTCTAAACTCTTAACTTGGTGGGTTATGGCTCCAATACTGATAAAATCAACGCCACATTTAGCGTAGTTTGCAATGGTTGCTTCTGTTATGCCACCTGAAGATTCAGTCTCGTATGCTCCGTTTATTAAGCGAACAGCTTTTTTGGTTTGATCAATGGAATAATTGTCTAACATAATTCTATTCACCTTACCATTAAGAAGTACTTTTTTAATGTCTTCTAAATTTCTTGTTTCAATTTCAATTGGCAAACGAAGTTTATTTTTTTTAAGGTAAGCATTGGCCGCTTTAATTGCATTTTCTATCCCACCGGCAAAGTCAACATGATTATCTTTAATTAAAATCATGTCAAATAAACCATAACGGTGGTTAGCCCCTCCGCCAATAACAACAGCCCATTTTTCAAAAAACCTGAATCCCGGAGTTGTTTTGCGAGTGTCAATTACTTTAGCTTTTGTTCCTTTACATAGTTGTTGCAGGTGATGTGTTTTAGTTGCAATACCACTCATTCTTTGCATGATGTTTAGCAACAAGCGTTCTGCCAAAAGTAGTTTTTGTAAATTTCCTTCGGCAAAAAAAGCAACATCTCCTTTATTTACTTTAGCACCATCTTTAATAAGAGGCGTAATTTTCACCTTCTTATCAGCATGTTTTAGAACATGAAAAGCAGCTTCAACACCGGCAAGTATGCCATCTTCTTTCACAAGTAATTTCATTTTACCTGTTTTATTTTTAGGAATAGTAGAAAGGCTGGTGTGATCGCCATTACCCTCATCTTCTTTAAAAGCCTGAGTAATAAAGGCGGATAAATTAAAATACGTTTGGTGTTGCTTAATAAAGTTATTCATTCATTAATTCGATTCTCAATTGCGCAATTAAATTACGTCTGATGAGTATGGTTAGCCTAAATTTTTCATTTTCGCATTCAAGTGATGCATTTAGATAGTGCGAGTATGAATTAACAACGGTTGTTTTTTGTTTTACTACCGATTTAATGGCGTGTTTCTCCAGAAAATAGTTGAGATTGGCCTCAGCCTGTGATTTACTTAAAACGTCTTCCTGATTAATTATTTTCATAGACACTTTTTCATCAAAATACTTAGAGATTTCTGAACTTTTATTTTGCCTGAAAGCAGTCATTAAATCATCATTAATGTCCAGGTTTAAAAAAGCCGGAGCAAACAAAAGATATATGAATGAAATAAATTTCATGGTTGTATTACAAAGTTACGTTATTTTTTGCACTTTTAAAAGATGAAGTATTTACTATTACAGGTTGATAACACCCAGGAAAAATATCTGGAGGAGGGGATTGCCTTGTATTTAAAGCGATTGAAAAACTATTCACAGTTTGAGGTTGCCACAATTAGTGTACCAAAGAACATCAGATTAAGAACTTTTAACGAACAGAAGGTGTATGAGGCTAAGCTAATTAACGGTTTTTTGCAAAAGGAGGATTACGTTGTTTTATTGGATGAAAATGGTGAAGGTTTAACTTCTGTTGGTTTTTCTGAATTTATCAGGAAGAGACAAAATGCATCAACAAAGCGAATTGTGTTTGTGATTGGCGGACCTTATGGTTTTGATGAAACGGTCTATGAACGGAGTGATTACAAACTTTCTTTATCAATGATGACCTTTTCGCATCAAATGATTCGCTTATTCTTTGTAGAGCAGTTGTACAGAGCCTTTACCATTTTAAAGGGCGAAAAGTACCACCATCCTTAGTTCAGAATCATTATTGCAAGAATTAATTTGCGGGATAAAGAATAAACACTATATTTGCATCCTCAAATCCGAAAGGATACCCCTAAAAAAAGAGCAAACTCACAATATTGCGGGATAGAGCAGGGGTAGCTCGTTGGGCTCATAACCCAAAGGTCGTTGGTTCGAATCCATCTCCCGCTACTAACAAAACCTCAGTTTTAACTGAGGTTTTTTAATTAATGGAATTTGTAGTTTATATATTATACTCCGTTGAATCTACGCGGAATTATACCGGATATACAACCAATCTAATAACTCGTTATTATTCGCATAATTTATTCGGAAAGGATAGTACAAGGCTCTATAGACCGTGGATTGTTATACACGTTGATTTTTTTGAATCAAAAGAAGAAGCAAAGAAGCGAGAGAAGTATTACAAATCAGGCAGAGGGTCGATAAAAAAGAATGAATAAATAAAGGACTATTTAGCTCGCTGGGCTCATACCCTTCCCTAGTGGGAAGGGCGTTGGTTCGAATCCATCTCCCGCTACTAACAAAACCCAGCCGATAGGCTGGGTTTTTTGTTTGGGCATAAGCGTTGAGCTTGCTCAAAAGCGAATGAACAAAAAAAAACAAAATTTGCTTAGCAAATTGGGTTTTGTTAGTACAGGCCTTTACTTATTGGATCAAGGAGCTTCGAACTTGTTTGTAAGCGAAGCACGGAAACAAAAAAACCAATACGCGGATCGGATTTTGATAGTTAAAGTTTACTTATTCGGATCACTCTTGAGTAATCCTTAAACTAAGATTAAAATATATTGCTTATTTTTTGTTTAACAGTGCAGCTAATTCGGCAATAAGCACTAATTCAGACTTGTTTTTTCTGGCAAATGACGAAGCTATTTGGTTAGCTGTTTTCCAGATTAATTGCTTCACACTGTCTGTAAATAAATCTTCGTTGTTCTGTTTAAATAATTTAAAATCCGACATACAGATTTTGATGTCTTGTTTTTCTGATCTGAGTTGTTCAAAGGTGATTTTAAGTTGTCGCATGGCATCTATTTCAGACTTGTTTTTTTCGCCATCTAATAAAAGCCACTTGGTATTTACGATTTGCTTGAGTGTGTTTACCTCTTCATCAGTTATTGTGTTGTCTGCAGCAGCAATGGCATAAAATAATTTACCCAAATTACTGTAAAACAAACCTTGTGTTTCAATGGATGGTTTCATTGTTCTCTAATACGTATTAGCCAAAGCGTTTATAAATTTTCTTATCTAATTCTTCTCTCTTATCAGGGTGTGCAATATCCCTCAGTGCAACTGCTCGTTGGTGTAAATTTTTTCCAAACAAATATGCAATGCCATATTCTGTTACAACATAATGCACGTGTGCTCGTGTAGTGACTACACCGGCTCCTTGTTTTAAAAAGGGAACTATTTTTGAAAATCCCTCCTTAGTAGCTGATTTAAGCGCAATTATTGGTTTACCGCCTTTAGATAAGGCTGCACCTCTTATAAAGTCCATTTGACCTCCAACACCGGAGTATTGATATGTGCCAATTGAATCGGAACAGACTTGCCCGGTGATATCAATTTCCAATGCTGAATTGATGGCAACTACCTTAGGATTTGCGCGTATTACACTGGTATCGTTTACGTAATCAATATCTAAAAAGGATACTAATGGGTTGTCATCAACAAAATCATAGATTTTTTTTGTTCCGGTAACAAAGCTTGTCACAATCTTTCCCTGATGGTTGTTTTTATATTTATTGGTAATCACACCATTTTTTACAAGTGGGATAATGCCATCTGAAAACATTTCAGTGTGGATGCCCAGGTCCTTATGATTACTGAGGCAAGTAAGCACAGCATCAGGTATTGCCCCAATACCCATTTGTAAAGTGGAACCGTCCTCAATTAAACCGGCAATATGTTTACCAATAGCTAAAGATTTTTCATCCATCTTTTTGCTGTAATTCACTTCAGGCAGAGATTCATTTACCTCTACTAAAGCATTTATCTCTGAAATATGAATAATACCGTCGCCATGTGTACGTGGCATGTTTTTATTCACCTGTGCAATTACGTGTTTAGCATTTTGCATAGCCGAACGTACTATATCTATGGAAGTGCCCAAGGAACAATAGCCATGTTTGTCCGGTGGCGAAACATGTATGAAAGCCACATCAACCGGTAATACATTGTTTTTGAATAAAAGGGGTATTTCACTTAAAAAGATTGGAACATATTCACCGCGATTGGAATTTATAATTTCCCGAGTATTTTTTGAAACAAAAAGTGAATTAACAAAAAAGCTATTTCCAATATTGTTGAAGTTAAACAGATCTTCTCCCAGCGTAGTTATGCAAACAAGTTCTACTTCTTGGAGTTCGTTTTTTCTTGCTAACAGTGCTTTTAATAAAACAGAAGCTGTAGCGGCGCCTCCTTGTATAAAAACACGATTTCCACTTTGCACTATCTTTACAGCATCTTCAGCTGATATATAATTATTCATATAATTGTTCTGACTTAGAAACAGAATACATCCTTAATTTAGTTGAGTTCATTTTCCGATTGACCATTTTTTTCCCAGGCATCTAAATTCGCTAAGGTAGTATCGGCTATACCTTGCAGGGCCTCATTGGTTAAAAATGCCTGATGCCCTGTAATTAAAACATTTTGGTGAGAGCGGAGTTTTTTAAACAAGTCATCATTTACTTCTTTGCTTGTGTGATCATAAAAGAAAATAGGTTTTTCGTTTTCGTAAACATCCAAACCGGCAGCTGCCACAATTCCTTTATCCAATGCGTCTATTAAATCAGCCGTATTTACAATGCCTCCTCTTGCTGTATTTATAAATACAACACCTTTTTTCATTTTTTCAAATACTTCTTTGTTGAATAGGTGTTTAGTAGCAACATTCAACGGGCAATTAACGGAAATAATATATGACTCCCTGCATAAATCATCTAAGCTGGTGTAGCGAATATTAGTTTCTTTAACGAGTTGTTGATTAACTTCAATATCGTAAGCCAACAATTCACATCCAAAGCCATGCATTATCTTTGTAAAGGCTGTTCCAATTTTTCCGGTTCCTACAACACCAACTTTTTTCCCGTGAAGATCAAATCCAACCAAATGGTCTAAGCGATAATCACCAGTTTGCATTAGTTTTTGACCAAGTAAAATTTTACGGTTAAGGGTCATGATTAAAGCAACGGAATGCTCTGCAATTGCATATGGAGAGTAGGCGGGTACATTGGCTACTTTTATATTTAGTTGTTTGGCTTTTGTTAAATCAACATGGTCATATCCAACCGAACGAAGTGCAATATATTTTACACCATTGTCATGAAGTTTCTGAATGGCTTCCGTAGATGCTTTATCTGAAGTAAAGAGTGCAACGGCTTCGTATCCATTTGCCAGCGCTGCAGTTGTTTCATTTAGGGGCTGTTCAGTAAAGTGCAGTTCATGTTTGCTGGCTACTGTTTTTTCTAAAAACGGTTTATCGAAACCATGTATACTGTATACTAATGTTTTCATTTATTCTTCTAAGTTATAAATTATTTATAACTCATAGCAATTGCTGAGGATGGATCACCTGCAATACCTTTTTATAAAAAGTGATAAGGCGTAAAGCTTGCTTTTAGTTCTACCGGTATAGGTCTTAAGGTTATGACTTAAAAAAAATATCATAACCATATCTGAAAATCATTAAAGTTACGATCACTAAAAAAATTGTTCTTACAAACGTGTTGCCTCTTTGTAAAGCCAGTTTTGTACCAACTAAATTCCCTGTCATGTTACAAACTGACATGATTATTGCGAGTTCTAATAAATAATTCCCTTGTCTGATAAAAACAAGGAGTGCTGAAAGATTTGTCATACAGTTAATGACTTTGGAATAGGCAGATGCTTCTACAAATTCAAAACCTAGTATGACAACAAAGCCTAATACAAAAAAACTTCCTGTTCCGGGACCAAAAAAACCATCATAAAAACCAACTGACAGTCCGATTAATGAACCGTAAACTAATTGTTTACCGAAACTTAAATTTTTTGTTTGTACTGAGCCCAGGTCCTTTTTAAGGAAGGTATAAATAGCAATTCCAATTAGCACAACTAAAATTAGTGGTTTCATTGTGTTAACATTAATGTAACTCACAACCTTTGCTCCTAAAAAGGAAGCAAGCCCTGCACAAAAAGCAATCGTAATTAGTAACCTGAAATTATAGTTTATTCGCTTGGAATATTGAATTGCGGCAATACTTGTTCCTGCTAAGGCTGCAATTTTATTTGTTCCAAAAAGTGTTGGCAAAGGTGTTTTTGGTAATGAAATAAGCAAAACCGGAATTTGTATAAGACCACCACCTCCAACAACGGAGTCAATAAAGCCTGCTGCAAATGCAAACAGACCAATGATTACAATTGTTATCGCGCCATAATCATTAAATACACTATAAAAATCCATTTAGTTTCTTTGGGAGTAGTTCTTAGTTAACAATAAAGTTATGTAGGGCAAAGGTTTTTTCAGGGCTATTAAAAATTAATTCAAATTTAATTATTTAAGTCAAGATACATTTGGTAATTTGGATTGGAATGGGTTTCAGTGATTTTAAAGTTGTGATTTCCTATAATCTTAAATCCTGTTCTTTCATAAAAATTAATAGCTCTTTTATTTCCTATCCAAGTGAATAACCAAATACCTGATTGCTTATGCTTTTTGCATAGTTCAATATTGAAATTTAGTAGTTCAAATCCTAATTTAAATCCAAAATATTCTTTAAGCAAATAAATTCTATCCAGTTTAGTTACATTTTTCTGCGAAATATTTGGGTGTTCAAAATCTAAAATGATTTTTGAAAAGCCTGCAGGTTTTCCATCATAACTGATTATGTAGTATGTGTTCTTTGGGTCAGCAAGTTCATTTTTAATTGCAGCTTCGTTATAATGCGCCTCTACAAACTCTAACATGTATTCGACTGGGCAACTGCCTCTATGAGATTCCTCAACTGCAATTTTTCCAATTCCTACAATCGAACTAACATCTTTTTCTGTGGCTTTATTGATTGAAATCATTGCAGGTTGTTCTCAAATTTTTGATTGATTATTTTCAAGTGCTTTATTTGTTTAGCAATGCATTTTTAATAAGTTTCTCTAACTGTTTTTTGTCAATGTCTGTTAGTTTATTTATGTAAAGGCAACCAGCACCTGTTTTATATTTACCTAAGTTTTGAAGAATGTTTTCGTGTTTATTAATGTCAATTGCAAGATGTAGAGACAAGTTAGCCTTTCTAGGTGAAAAGCCAATTAAAAACCAATCAACTTCTCTACCGGTTTTGGGACTTTTATATCTTTTATTTCCAAATCCTATTATCGAGGCGCCCCACATTTTTGGTTCTTCACCACTGATTTTTTTCATCATTTCAATAATAATATAACTGTCGTTACGGTGTTGTTCGTTTTCAACCTTATTAATAAAGGTATTAATATCGGCTTCTGTTTGCTGGGTTTTAATTTTTACTACTTTGCTCATAGTTTTTTAATATTAATTCTTTTGCTAAAGTTCTTTGTTTTGGTTGTAGTGTTACGACCATTAAAAGGAACGATAACGGTTTGCAGCTATAACTTGTGCGGTTTTGAAACACTCGTCTACCGAAACGTTTAAATAAAGATACTATGTTTCTATGCATTTGCAAAATGAAAATATGTTTCGCGGAGCGACCTTGAATTTGCAAATGCTTTGATGTCGCCCGCATAAGTTTTAGGTGCTGTTAGCTGCTGGCGTTTTTTTACAGCTTATTTCTTCCTAAAATTAGTTTCTAAAAAATTAAAAATTATGTCAAAATGTTTTAATGGTTCAGAGTGTCCACCATCAATTGCTTTATGCTCATAATGATACTTAAAGTCATTGTTTTTTAATCTTGCAATCATCATTTCAGCCATTGGTGTTGATGGACAAATTTCATCATTAGTTGCTGATAAAAAAAGGACGGATCCTTTTATTTGCTCAACTTTAATAACAGCCTTCTCAACGGCAATAGTGTCTTTTAACATTGCTTCAAAAGTCCCTCTTAAATCTCGTTTCATTAAAAATGGAACGGCTTCTTCATTTACTGGTACAAATGGCAGTTCTTTGTTTTCGTATGTCCAACAAGAAGTTGTGAAATGAGAAGTGTGTCCAGGAAAAACGGCATTGCTACCAACTATACTTACCACACAATCGATGTCTTTGTAATAACTTCCTATAAGTAAGGCTAAGTCCGCACCCCTTGACCCACCAATAATAGCTATTTTCTTTTTGCTTACTTTTTTGTTTTTTGTTGCGATTTTGATTGTATTATAGATGTCTTCTATTGCAATTTTATTCAATGTGTCAGGCGCTCCTTTCGCTCCAAAATAACCTATAGCTAAAAACGAATAACCCTTTTCAATAAATTGGTCTCTTGTTTTTTTCCAATAATCACTTGTCCATGCATTGCCACCTTCTGAGCCGCCAAGACCTACAATGAGTGGTTGATTTTTTCCTTTCCCTATGTATAATACACTTTCGGTATTGGTAGTTTGCAAAGTCATTTGAGCAAAAGTTTTAGCAGAAAATGTTAGCAACAAAAAGAAAAAAAATTGTCTAAAGAAATTTGTCATTTTTATTTTTTTTAAATTCAGGTACAAATGTCAATCTAATTATTTTAACAACTTTTGACCTAGATCAAAAAATCATTTTTCAGCTCTAATTCTGCTTAATGTTTCTTGCGTTATACCTAAATAGGAAGCTATCATTCCAAGTGGAATTCTATGGTGAATGTCGTGATAGGAAGCAATAAAATGATTGTATTTTTCTTTTGCAGTTGTAAATCTCATTGAAGTTATTCTTTCCAGTAGATGTCCAAAAACGGTTCCCATTGAAAGCCTTGCATAGCGTTCCATTTCAGGGAAATTTTCGAATAAGTACATTAAATCAGCTACATTTAAGCAAAATGCTTCCGTGTCTTCTATAGCGTCAATGTAATAAATATCAAGTTGTCTTGTCCTGAAACTACGGGGCGAATTGCTCCATTCACCCTCAGCAGGAAAATATTCACTAATTTCTTTTCCATCTTTGATAAAGTAGGTTCGCAAAAGTCCTTTTTGAATAAAATAACTTTTCGTACAAACTACAGCAGCGTCATGCACAAGCTCACCCTTTTTAAAAGTCTTGAATACAATTCTGTTAGAAAGTTCACTTTTTAAAGTGTCATTTAGTTTAATGTACTTTTCAAAGTGACTGAATATTTTATTTGTCTGTTCGATAGTCTAATTGTTTATTGTTTGTAAGGCTGTTCGATACGCTTGCAGCTAACGTTTTGCAGCTTGGCGAAGTGGCGGAAATTGAAGCCCAATTTTTCAGTTTTGCACAAATGTTCAATCGAAGAACTGAACTTGAATTTAGCACTACACCCGCCATTTTGCCAAACTGCTGTTAGCCGTTCGTTGTTTTTCTTTTCATTATAAATATTCGCCTTTGATTACAAAAAACGTTCCCCTAATTGTTCCTGCCAATTTCGATTTTTGTCTAGCAAATTTAAACTTGCTTTCCAATTCTGTTGGGATTTCCATTCCTTCTGTTAGTTTAAAGCCTACGGCTCTTTTCTTCTTGTCGTCTAATGTGTAAAGAACATTTATTGTAAGTCCGCTTTCGTAAAATACAAAAGTCCACTTGATATTTTCTACTTCTACAATGGAAATTTCTAATGGTTTTGATGCTAATTCAATAACTTTTTCGGTTTTTAAAATATTGTTTACCCAATTCACGGTGTCTTGGTTCTTATTTGCTGGTTCGGTATAAAATTCGTGTTTATACTTATTCATAAAATACCTTGCCTCGTTAGCTCTTAATCCTGCCAATTTTTCGGCAAATGGTGATGTTTCTAAACCTATGGTAGAAACGTTTTTAAAATCAACTTTATATTTCATTGTGAAGTTATTTTTCGTTTAAAATAATTTTTCTGTCTGTTGGTCGATAATACCAAGAAACAATTGTAAGGATTACAAAAATAAGTGGTGCAAGGAATTGAAGAAAAGTGTCGCCAACTGCAATATGTGATATTACTGCTCCTGTCATTGCAAAAAAGAAGCCTGCATAAGCCCATTCTTTGAGCAACTTAAATTTAGGAATGAGTATAGCAATTACGCCAAGAATTTTCCAAACGCCAAGTAGGGTCATTAAATAAATTGGATATCCTAAATGAACAGTACCGTCAACATTTTGTTGAACTTTTAAAATTTGTGCTATACCGCCCGAAAGCATTCCTAATGATAGTAAAATGGTTGCTATCCAAAAGATTGTCTTATTTGTCTTTGTCATAATTTGTTATTTTAATTTGTTACCAATTTCTTGAAGTCTATTGTGTGCTATATTTAAACCGTTTGCGAATGGCATTTTTAGTTGTTCCGCTCGGTGTTGTTCTGATTTGTAAATAATGTGAATGGTCAGTTTACTTTGTTCATCGGAAATTTTTGAAAATTCTAAAAATTCAAGTTGCACATCAATTGGCATATTTTCCATTTCAAAAGTTCTTACTATTTTTTCATTGAGTAAAAACGAATGGATTGCTCCGTGAGCTTTAAAAACCACATTTCCGTTGTGTGATGTTTCAAACTGATAACTTCCGTAATTTTTATTTTCTAATTTTACCACTTTTGTTCCCATCCATTGTTCCAAAAGTTCAGGTTCTGAATAGGCCTTAAAAAGCAATTCAATTGGCAAATCAAATTCTCTTGTAATTAAAATATCTTGTTTGCCTTCTTCGGCATTTATTGTTGTTCTGTTTTCCATTACTTTTTATTTTTGGATTGATAATTTTTCATAACAGTTTCTAATTTATTGAACCTGTCGTCCCACATTTGTCTGAATGGCTCAATGAAGTCGGCAACTTCTTTCATTTTGTTTGCATTTATTTGATAGTAAATTTCTCTGCCATTTTGTTCTTGGTTCAGTAATTCACATTCGGTAAGTATCTGTAAATGTTTAGAAACTGTCGGTCTTGCTGTGTCAAAGTTGGAAGCAATTGCACCTGCTGTCATTGTCTGGGTAGTCAATAAAAGTAGAATTGCCCGTCTTGTCGGATCTGAAATGGCTTGGAATACGTCTCGTCTTAAATTCATTATGTAGTTATTTGACTGCAAATATAAGTGTAGTTATTTAGCTACGCAAATTTTTGTAAAAATATTTTTTCCAAATGCCAAAAAATGTCGGGAAGTTGTTGGTTTGAGGTGTCGCTCTACAATGACGGCTAACGTTTTGCAGCTTGGCGAAGTGGCGGGTTTTGAAGCACTTTCTTTCATTTTAGCACCAATGTTTATTTGAAAACCAAGTGTTCAATTTAGCACTAAACCCGCCATTTTGCCAAACTGCTGTTAGCGGCTGCTTTTATTTTTTTAGTTTAAACTTTTCAAACTTATCTCTATTTTGTTTGTAAACTCCGTCATTATCTGTCCCTAACCACAGAATACCGTTTTTGTCTTGGTAGATAGATATTAGCAATACATTTTCTTTCCCATTATTGATTTTAAAATTTGATAATGTTTTACCATCATACTTCCAGACATTGCCACCATATGATGTCATCCATAAATTACTATCTTTATCTACTATTCCAGAATTGAAATAATTAGGTTTGTCTTTTTCAATTCCCTTTAATTTTATATATGCTGATGAGTCCGCTTCGATTTTATATTTGCTTATAAAATTGCTCAACCAAAAATACCCGTCTTTGTCTTGAATAGTTGAACGCACACCGCCTGCAGTCCCATCTGGTTGGATTGAAAGTTCTTTTTCATCGAACCACATAAACGATTTTCCATCGTATCGGAAAGCACCAGCTACAAAGGTTCCAAACCAAATATTTCCGTCTTTATCTTTATTTATGCCATAAACTGAATAAGGATTATTTCTAATATAATCGCTGCTTAACGTGTCAACTCCAAACGCCTTTTTTAAATCTTTTCGAGGTAATTTTAATTGAAAAAGAGAATCTCCGTCATAACGATATAAATCGTTCGCGTTGTAACCAAACCACAGGTCGCCAGGATTCAATTTCCATAGGTTATTAGACGATTTTATTGCCTTTAGCGTAGTGAATTGCATTCCGTTAAATTTGCTAATACCTTCGGGTGTTTCAATGTATATATTTCCTCCACTGTCTTCTTGAATGCCACGTATTGTATTGTTCACTAATCCGTCTGTTGTTGTAAATAGTTTTAGCTCATTTCCGTCTAAATAGTAGACACCTCTTCCATTACTCCCAAACCAATATTTTCCTTTTGAGTCTTGAAATATTTTCCAAATTTGATTATCGAATTCAGAAACTACTTTACCAATTGCGTTAGTTTCTGTTTCAATCTTTTTGTGTTCAGATTTCACTTGTCCATTGCAAGAATGGAATATACTTGATATAAAAATTAGTAAGATTATTTTTACTGAGTTAATTGTCATTTCTGTTTTATTAAGTTCGGTATTAAAGTTGCCGCTAACGTTTTCGGGCTTGGCGAAGGTGGCGATTTTCACCACAAATGTTGATGCGGAGAACCAAACTTTGATTAACCACAAATGTGTCTGCGGAGAACTGAACCGCCACTTTTGCCAAACCCGTGTTAGCGGTTGTTTTTCTATTTTTAATAATCTATTACTTGCTTTAAATGATGCTCTAAATGTTCAACGTAATCGATAATTAAATATTCTATTGTCAATAAATTGCCATCAACTTTAACTTGCTTTTTCAAATTATCTGTAGAAATTCGCTTAATAAGTTCTATTAATTGACTGTTATAAATTGTCCAAAATAAAATAATTTGTTTGCTGTCGATTTGCTGATAGAAACTATATTTATTCCATCCGTTTTGGTCGTAACGAATTTCTGGTATTGCTTCAAACTGCCCACGTACAAATCTGTGATGGTTATTTGCTGCACCATCAATCAAATGTCCTATGATTTCTTTTTTGCTCCATTTGTTTGGTGCAGGTTTTTCAGACATTTTTTCTTCACTGATTTGTGTCAACATACTTGGTGCTTTTCCAACTATGAAAGTCAGTCGGGCTAAAGCTTGGTTTATCATTACTTTCTTTTATTTCGTTGAAGGTTTATTTTTTAGAATAACGGATAATGTTCGGATTTACATAATATAGCATTTCATCTTTTTCGTGGGTCAATGTTCTTATTTACCTCTAAAAATTTATTGATTTCTACTGGCCGAAATACTTTATCATTTCTTATAGGATATTTTGCTAATTGCGAATTTGGTCGTGTTGGTCTTTTTTCAAAGCCACCGCCACAATTAGGACAAACATTTTCTAAAATATTTTCTACGCATTGAATACAAAACGTACACTCATAACTGCAAATCATTGCCTCACTTGAGTCGTTTGGCAATGTCTTGCCACAGTTTTCACAGCATTGTCTAATTTCTAACATCCTTTTATAGGTTTAGTCCTTTGTCAAAATTCTTTTATCGATTTCCTCTGTCTCTGTATCAAACAATAAAATCCCTTCCGTTTTGTCGTCAAGTTGCCCAACTAATTTCCCCTTTTTTGTCCAAACCGAACTATTACCAACACTTAAAAAAATGTCGCATAAACCTACACAATTAGACATTAACACAGGCATTGCGTATTGCTTTGCTATTTTAGGATAATGGTCAAAAGCTTTTACAACGCCATTTGCTGGTTTTGCTACGCTTGCTAAATAAACGTCTGCTCCAAGTTTAAAGGCATTTTCAGAATGTGTCTGTTGTAAACTTTCACGAGTATCCCCCCTTTTAGGAGCATAAACTAGCTTTATCCATATTGGGGACAAAAAGCCTTTAAAACTCTTTGCAAAAGTAAATAGTATAAAAATTGTAATTCCATATTAGGGAACACAGATTTACTTGCCCTTGTAGTATAATGCATCGAGAAATGCCGCCCTTGCCTTCATGATGCTTGATTCAAGTTCATTTTTTGGTTTCGGGTTTTTCCACCATTCCGAGTCAAAAATTCTCTCAATTATTTCATCCCAATATCGATCATAATCCATGTTCGATTGTTGAATGTCAAATTCCTTTGTCATTAGCTGCTTGTTTTTGCTAACAAAACAAACAAATGTATCAGGTCTTTTCATAGCCAATAATCTTGTTGCGGTACCTATGCCGTTAAACGATTTAGTGTATTTTTTAACAAAAGCGTCGTAATTAGCTTTAGTAATTTGACCGTTTAAGGGTATCTCGTCCAATGCTAGCGAAATATTAAGGTCGTTCTTAATAATTAAGTTTTTGAAAACACCGGCTCCTTTCATACTTCCAAAGTAACCCCAATCAAGATTTATTGCTGATTCTAATTTATTGGGTACTCCGGCAATAAACTTTCTTTCTTCAGTTTTGAGTTCATTAAAGTGATTGCTTTTTTTGAACAATTCTTGACATTTTGCAATAACATCAACTCGATCTTGAGGATAATGGTTTGGTTCATTCTTCACCCTTTTAATAAACTCTTCCCAAGTCATTTTTGCTACTGGAACTAAATGCATTGGTTTACCAATTTTGGCAGTTCCACCATACGTACCTGATAAGCTATTAATTTTTGATTTTTGATTTTGCCATGTAACAAGATAACCTTGATATTCGGATTCTGTAACAGGTTTTGCAATTTTCCAGTACTCATCAAACAAGGGTATCGTTTTATTAAGGATTACGCTTGAGCCTATATCCATTGAACTTATAGATGTGCATACTTCACTGTTTTTTTGAAAGGCTGAACTTGTGAAATTCGCACTTCCAACTATTAAATCCCAATTATTATCATTTGTATAAAACAGATATATTTTTGGATGAAAAGTGCCCTCTGGCTGCATCACAAATCTAACTTTACTGTTTTTCATGAATGTTCGAATGAAATCTGGGTGCGTTTGATAAAAATGGATTCCAACAATCAATTTATCTATTTTGGATTTATTGGCAACAAGCTTTTCGAATTGCTTGAAATTTACCCCAGCCCAAGCCACTGACCATAAAAATTTCTCATGTTTACTAATTAATCTGTTAAATTCAAATTCAATTTCATGGTGATTAGTGAGCAGCTTCATTTGTATCTTTTCCCTAAAGATAAACTTTTGCTGGGAATTTTAATTTAATCCCACCTAATCGATTTTCATAATTTTTGTACTATTTATCTAAAAAAACAAAATGGAAAAGCAAATTAGAAAAATGATCAGACAAATCCTTATTAAGGAAGAAATGCAAACCCCGAGGGAAGCTTTATTAAATGATGAAGTTAAAAGTGAAAATAAAGAGGTTGAAAAGGAAAAAAACGATAAGGAACAAAAGCAAAAAAAACTTAGGTGAAAACTTGACTTTTGAACTATTCCCATATAACTTTAATAGAAAACGAAAAAAATGAGCAAAATAAAAGAAAACAGCAGTGTTCTGAATGAAGAATTGATTTCAGAAGAATTTGACATCGAAAGTAATGCGCCTACAGATGAAATTGAGTCCGATGACTTTCCGGAGCCTTACTATATTGTCTTTGCAGGATCCGCGATTGTATCTGGGCCACCTGTAGATGCAAGTGACGAGGTTTTGAAAGAATTTTTCGAAGCCGTAAAAAAACATAACGAAGAAGCAAAAAAGGAGGAAGTAAGAGTTTATGGGCCTAAATGGCCGCGCGCATAAGTTTTCGGATAATCCTTAATTCAATGTAGAAAATCACAAAAGGGGGAGGAAATATTCCTTATCTTTAATTTGGCAGGAAACGGATTTAAACACAATGCATCAAATGGAAGGTTGGCAGAGTGGCCTATTGCGAGTGCCTGAAAAACACTTGATCGGTATCCGATCCGGGGGTTCGAATCCCTCACCTATTAGCCCCCAAAAATCATGGGGGCTTTTTTTATGAAATACTAACTAGAATTACTTATCCTTTATACACCTTACTGATGACCCTTGTCCGTAATTAGCATGGTTGTCAATTGAAACCTGACTACTTTTATTATAATGTATTTTACAGGTCCAAACCCAATTACTTCCAGCTGCCGTTGAACTCCACCACTCGCCATCAGAATCAACAAAATAGTACCCACCATCAACAGCTCTTACACCACCGGGTAAGGCTCCAAATCCACTTTCGTTTGTGCCTTGTTGGTCAGGATTTTCTATACCAAATAAACTTTCTCCCGCCCAACCTTTATTGTTTTTCATTTTTTGTATTGCGTCGTATGGTCCGCCCAAATATTTTACTAATTCTAACCATTCTTCTTTGCTAGGAATGTGGTAGCCTTTAGGAGCCAAACCTCTCTGATCGTTAACTGCATACCAATTATATAGCCTTCCATAGATATCTCCGGATGAAGATGTATCATGATAATAGCACCAAGCGCCGGTAGTTAGCTTTGCCCATTCCTGTGGATCCTTTACTTCTGGTATAACATCACCATTTCTATAATGGTCAACGTCTAAATTTTTTGTCGTCCAAATTTGATTACCAATTTTTACAGAACCTGACGGGATAGTCGTGGCCGCATTAATGTTAGTTACAGTATTACTGTTTGAGGCCAACACTTTTACTGAGGTAATTCCTCCATACTCAACATAAACAATGGAAAATTTTTTACCTACATTTTCCAATTTAGTAAAATTATCTCCAGGGCCTTTTTGGGTAAACAATAATTCTTTTTCCGTCCCCACTAAAAAATCATTAGCGCTTTCAGAAAATTCAACATTAGTACCATCCTCTTTTTTGCAAGTAATAATCACAAAATCGCCATCCCCTGTAGGGGTATATTCTGCTTTTACGAATGTTGCCGTGATTGTCTTTGTAGGTTCTTGGCAAAATGATTTTGTAATTGAAATTATTGACAAAATAAGTATTAGAGCCTTTTTCATATTTTATTTCGTTTGTAAATTATTTACTCTATTTGCTTTCAGGTAAGGTTCGATTCCATAATTGAAATAATTCATCTTCTTCCTTTGATGGGTTAAACTTTTCCTCAAGTTTATCGTGTTTTTCAAGTCCAATCCATTTTCCGTTTTCTTTGATCAAACGAATCGGATGAACAGAACCCATTCCAGGCTTTTTGTAATCGATAATAACCTGTGCCATAGTATTTGAATAATAATAGGGTATAAATTTATTATTCTTTAAACTTTCATTATAAAACTGCTTTGCATCTTCCAATTTCCCTTTCTCTCTGCCTGTTGCCGTTAGCAATTCTTTATCAAATCCTACTAATAGTTTTTTTATAAATTCTTTGGCCCCGTTTTCCGCGCAGTTAGGACACTTATTTGAAGCTTGAAAAGCTAATTGTGTTTTGTTTAGTACAGTATGCAAAGAGTCATTTTTTACTTTTGTCCTTTCTTTTCGAACGACTTCTACTTCCCAATTTATTATATTTGACTCAAAAATTGAATCAGCCGATAAAAATCTACCTCGTTCAGCATAGTAATCTGACAGAGATTCTGCTTTAAATATTTCATCTTTATATCTCTTTTCGAAATCTGGCTGTTTAGTTAAATTAGGGCTTACTACTATTTTTGTAGGCTGTGTAACTTTGTTATTTTTCGGCTTGTTATTGATCTTAACATTTTCCGTTTGTTTATTATTGCCAACTACTCTCTCTGATTTTACTAGCTGAATCTTTAGGGCTTCCATTTCGCTTATTTTACTCTGCATCCATTTCTTGCCATTTTCAACTTTTACGGCCATATCCTCACCTGTTACGTCAGGGAATCTTGAGGCGTTTAACGGATTTAGATCAAGTTCAGAAAGATTTTCCACACCTTGTTTAAAATACAAGATGCTTGAATCAGCCTGTTGGCTGGATTTATTTGCGTTTGCTTTCTCATAATATATTTTACCTGCCCAATAATTGCCATTAGCGTGTTTCGGTTCCTCCTTTAAAAAAGTTACAAGGTGTGGCAGTGCTTCTGAAGTTTTCCCTGATTTTATCATGGAGTAAATCTCTTTATACTTTATTGTTTGTGCCGAGTAATTAAAACCCAATAACATTGCTCCTATAACAATAACTGACTTAATATTTTTCATAGTGATTTCTTTTATACCCATTAATCAATCAGTTTTTACATTGGTAACTGTGTTTTTTTAATATATTTGTAATACACTGATTAGCAGGCAGAAGAAATTGGGTATTATCTCTCAAATAAAGGCAGGAAACGAAGAAGCTCTTATTGATTTATACAAATCATATAGGGATGAATTTATTGCCTGGGCTAAAAATACTTATCAATTAAGGGATGAGGATTCAAAAGATATTTTTCAAGATACCATTTTAGCCTTTTACAACAATGTAGTTTCTGGGCAATTAACAGAATTAAACAGTGAAGTAAAAACATATTTGTTCCAAATCGGTAAGTTTAAACTTATTAATTTCCTTAAAAAACATAATCGTACAGTTACCTTTTCCGAATTCGATTTATTAAGTGTTGTAGAACCAACCGAAGATAAAATGTTAGATCAAGAGGAAAGTGAATTTATTAAGGAAACTGTTAAGAAGTACCTTAAAGAGCAATGTGAGGATTGCAAAAAAATACTTGAGTTGTATTATTTCAAGGAGATGGATATGAAAACTATTGCCAAAGAAATGGGTTACAAGAATTCAGATGTAGCGAAAAAGAAAAAGTATGAATGTTTTAAAAAATTAGCTACCATGGTTAAAAAGAATTTAATGATGATGGTTTTTTAATTATGTCGGAAACGCTTAAACACATAGAGCTAATAGAGGATTACTGCGAAGGAAAACTATCTCAAAAAGATAGGCAGGAATTTGAATTGCGATTAGTTACCGATCCTGACTTTAAAGAAGAATACGAATTATACCGAAACATTGTTGCAGGAATAAAAGAATCTGGCGCCCAAAGGTTGAAGGAAAAATTGAAACAAGTTGATGTTGATTTGGATAATCGTAAGGGAATTCAAACTGGGCTTCATCAACCTAACAAGAATTATAGCTTTTATGCAATTGCAGCTTCAGTTACATTATTAATTGGTTTTTTCTTTGCCTGGAACTATTTTAATACTGCCGATCTGCCTGCTCTGGCTGATAAATATTATGAAAAGGAAAAAGGCTTGCCGGTAGAAATGAGTGCAAGTGAAAATAAAATGCAATTAATAATGAATGATTATAAAACTGGTAATCTGATTAATGCCCTTGAAAATACTCATAAATTGATGCTTGAAAAACAAGACAACGACACTTTGGAATATTTTAACGGCGTTATTTGCCTTGAGTTAGAGCAGTATGATGCTGCTTACGCCTCATTTCATGGAATACCTCAAACAAGTCCATTCTTTGAGAAAGCACAGTACCGAATGATTATTATCGATTTGAAGGAAAAGAAGAAACAGGATGTTCTGATTCTTATTGATGAGAGCCTGTCGAGAAAGGATGGCTTATACTATGATAAATTAGTTAGCCTTAAAAAAGAACTTTCGGATTAAGAAGAAGAGAACTCCTAATAAAAGGGCATAAATGAGGTACGCAAAATAATCATTGGTCCTTTTCATTTCCAAATCACCTCCTGTATAAACCAATCCTGACCAATAGTATGGATCGCAATTATCAACATTGATAGGGTTGTTTAAATAATTCAACTTTGCTAAGTGCAAAGCTATGATAGCAGACCTTCCAGACATTAAGTTAGAATAAAACTCATCAAGTATTGCAGCCGTTGCCTCATCATCAACTTTCCATAGTGTGGAAATAGTTGATTTTACGCCCGCTAAATAGAAATGACGGCTAAAGTTAATCGGTCCCTCACCTATTTCATTATTACCCCTAGCAGTCTCACATGCACTTATAACAGCAATAGCGTAATTTAATTTGGCTTTGGAAATATCTTTAAGGGTGAGTTTTTCGGTATCTGATATCAAAAGGCTTGTTAAACGAGAGTTTTCACCATCATTTATTGAGTGGGCTGCAAAATGAAGGATGCTGGATTTTACAACTGTATCTATAAGGTTGAACTCTACCAAATTATATGAATCTTTGAGTTTACCGATCAGTTCTTGATTAAATGGTAATGGCGTCAGTTTTTTATATTTAGGAGCTAGAAATGAAATATTTGAGGTGATAATGCTTTGATTCGAATTGAGCCATAACCTTGAAGAGAGGGCTTCTGATATTTGGTAATGATTGATTAAGAAATCCGCATTTTTGTATGTTTTAGAATCATTTAAAACCAAAGCATCAAAAGGAATAGTCGATAATTTATCGTGGGGCACAATTATAAGATGGTTTACCTCTTTTGGCAACTGTTTTAAAAAAGGGGATAATAATAAATCGTAGATTTCTTTGGAATAGGCACAAAATTTAACAGCAGAGTGCTTTAAGAGGTAGTAATTTAAAGAGTCAATTTTATTTAGGTTTAAATATTTTTTAGCCGGAAAAAAGCGACAACTGTTTTTGCTGATAACAAAGGCATAAACTTCTTCATTGATCGTGTAATATTCAATAATCCCTTCCTTTTCCGATAGTTTTTCCTGAATTTTAGTAATCGAAAAATTTGAACTGTCGATCTCAATTCTTCCTTCAGATAATTGCGATTTAGAAATAGATTCGTATTTCACTAAATCCATCCATTCTATTAAATCCTTCTCGGCGCTTTTGTTATTGCAAACCGAAAAATATTCGCTGACAGCTCTTATTGAAGAAATTAACGGTGAGTTGCCATATGTTTCCAAAGCTATGTGTATCTCATCGCTTTTTAGCTCTTTAAAAGTCTTTCTCCACAATTTAATGGCTTCTTTTGAATGCTCATAAGCACACTTTAAAAAAGCAGTGTCATTTGTATTTACATATTTTTTATGAAACTCATCAATTTTATATCTAAAAAGCTGAAGTGCAAATGCAGAATTAATGAACTTAGCACTGTATTCCGGAAACGACACAATAGATAAATTATTAAAATCTGGCGCTAAAGCACAAAAGGCCTTTTGAAGGCATTCTAAAGTTTTTGGATTTGCTATTTTTGGGTTGTTATAACTGTAAGCTATCGATTTTAAATAATATCCTGAGGCTAACGCATAGTTTTTCAACCCCAAAATCCTCTTCCTTATTGTGATTGCTGAGTCGTAATATAAATTCGCTTTACCTAATGCCCAGTTTGAAAGATCACTATTTCCCTCTAAATAATGGAAAATTGTTTCATCGTTGTACGTATTAGCAATATCAGTCAGAACGTCGGAGTTGAATATAGGGTCATTTACCTTGGTCTTTTTAGCATAATACATAGCACTATCCAAGAGTTTTCTGGCAGTAACCCTCGATTTAAACCTATCTTCAGCATCATAAAATATTTTTGCAGAAAAAGCATATTGCCGGTAAATTTTATGGATTGGCACTTTGCTGTATTCACTTGTATTGCTCCAGCATAATTCCATAGCCTTTTTAGCAAAATGATAGGAGCTGTCTGCTTTTATTAAGAAACTGTAATACTTTGAAAAACAGATGTAAATTTCAGACATATAAATGGAGTTTGCCGGAATTGACTTCTTAGCAACTTCATAACTGTTTTGCCACGCTTTTAATGCTTGCTCAAATTCATTTTTTGATAGGTATACATCTCCAAGCAAGTTGTAATTCCGTATTAACTGCAGATGTTCGCTTGGTTTATTCTTGTAATAGGTAATATTTGAATTAATTGCACTTATAGCTGCTGTAGTATTGTTTTTTAAAAAGAGGCTTTCGATCTCGGCAATAGACCTTGGTGCATTTTGTGAAAAACAAAAAAAGGGGATTAACAGAAATATTGATGCTTTGATTTTCACTATAAGAGCTTAGTTTCCCACGCTGTCTTGTTTGAGTCATCTGGAACTGCTAAAACTAATATTTTTCTAGGCCTTGTTAGTCCTACGTATGCTATTCGCAACTCTTCACTATTAGCGATAGTTATATTGTTTTGAAGGATCGTTTTATAAGCAGCTCCAATACCTTTGGATTTCAGTATCAATAATGTTGCATCAAAGGTTTCCCCTTTTGCACTGTGTACCGTGCCAATTCGATAATTAAATTTAGATGCGTATTCATTTTCATTTAAAAACAATTGTTGAAATGTTATATTTCTACCTGCATTTTCGATATGCAACTGTTTATTAACGTTATCAGATTTAAAGTTTCTGTTAACTTGGTCTACCCAAGCTCCTATAGGACCATTTGCTAATGGTAATAAATTTATAAAATGAAAAACAATACTTCTAAATTGAATAAAACCTATTTTATTAATTAAGGTTTCAATATCCTCATCACGACAATAAGACAGATCATTATAGATTTTAGTAATTGCTTTTTCAATTAATCGGAATCCTTTTTTTAAATCACCATTATCATATAAAAATTTCCCTTTTGCAAAATCTTTCGTGTAATTGTTATGAGTTGACCATACCTTTGTAGTAAATGGAATTTCGGTAATTCCTGCTATATCATTAATAAGATTTTTACTTCGGTATAGAACAGCTATATTTTCTCTTTTTAATTCAATACCCGCATCAACACATTCCTGAACAAACAAATTGACCACGTTTGGTAAAGTCGCCGTTGTATATGTTATTACTTTTGGCGTCATATGGAAATTTTGCACATCTGGATCAATTGCTGTTGATGCTACATCAAGTGAAGATATTTTATGAGTGAAATTACAAATCCTCTGAGAGCTCCTTCTACTCTCATTTAATACTGTTGAATTGGGCCAAGAAGCATATTTTTGCAATAGCAAATCAGGCCTTGCATTGTTCCATTCAAATATGGCTTGGTCTGGATCTCCTACCATCATAACCTCATTTAAACCATTTTCGATAAGGAGGTCAATTATTCTCATTTGTATTTCAGAAGTATCTTGCGCTTCATCAATTATAAAGTTTGGAAAACGCAATGCTATTGATTTAGCAATACTAGGATATTGCTCCAATATTTTCATTGCAAAGTAATTCGCATCTGACTGGTTAGCGAATCCGGCTTTTATTAATCTGGTTTTAGCTCCAGTAATTTGGTTGTTGGTTGTCCAATTCCTCGGCATAGCCATTGGATTCAAAGCGTAGATATTTCCAGAGTAGTCAAATGACAGGTTATCAAAAAAGCTTTCGCTAAAATATCTCCCAGTCCATATTCCATGTGGTTCCCCAACGAGTATTGGTCTTTTCCCACACTTCAAAATCAAATGTCCAAATGGCAGAAAAATAAACTTATTGATGAAGCTGTCAATTGTGCCCAAAAAGTGTGGGTACTGAATAATAGAATTTGGGTTAAATACTTCCTTGTACTTTTTTTCTATTTCCTGCCAAGCAACATTAGTAAAAGATAATGTAGCAATACCCTGATTTGGCTTATCCCATTCGCTAATCAGCTTAGAAAGCTTTGCGCTTACACAATAGGTTTTACCACTTCCTGGGCAAGCTCTTACTACGAACTTCCCAGACTTATCGATAACGATTTCTCTTTGTTTATCAGTTAAGCTCTCAAACATTTCTTATTTATTCATCACATATTTTATAGCTTTTTGGATATAATCTGGAATAGTAAAATTATCCATAGAAGCTTGATCTGTAGATAGTTTCAATGCGAGTCTATGAGCTAATTCAGATTTAGCCTTATTTGATATTACTTTTTTTAGGAAGCTATTAGCATGGTCTTTTATGTTTGCCCCGGAGGCTATTCGAGATGCGGCAATGGGATGCATATCGGCGAAGATTGGAATTAAAATATCCTTATTATTCCCAGCAATGAAGAGTTCAAATTCAAACGTTACTTCAGCAAGATAAACTTTAAGATTATTCCTCTCCAAGCCTTGTGCAATTTGTGCTCTTGATGCAATTTCATCAGTTGCTTGATCACGATCATCGTCACTTAATATTGCACACCTTGTTTTTAACCGTTTAGATTCTGTATTATTGTTATATAGATTAGCAAAGTGTTCAAAGGCGACACCATTTATGTTAACTAATTCCAATCCGGCCTTTTCAATATCATATTCATCTCCCATTATCTTACTAAATACCGGCAGCAATAAGGCTTCGGAAATGCCTTCCACTAAAATTGTTCCTTCAGCAAAAAACAATTGGGACTTTGTAACGTCCAAAAATTTGTGGAGATACTTCCTATTATCAGAGCTTAACCCAGAATCTTTAACAGATAATGAATGTATTTTATTTTGATGGTTTTGCAATACAACAATGGAATCTAAATTGGCTTTTGCAGTAATTGTTGGGGAATGAGAAGTAATAAATATTTGGAAACCAAGTTCCTTTTCTAATTTATTTATGTAATTAAAGAAAATATTTTGCAATTGAGGATGAAGGTGGGCTTCAGGCTCCTCTATAAGGAGGGCAATGTATGTTGCTTTGTCAAGTTCCTTTCTTTGCTTTAAATCCCCAAGAATTGTTGCGGTATATATCAAATTATTATAACCAAGTCCATTTTGATACAGTTCAAAATGCTTTTGTTTTGAGCGATCACCATTGAGTAAGCCTTCAGGATAAATTGGAATCTGCATTTTCAAATTATCTACGAGCTTATTAAAGTCATATGGCAAAAAATCAATATCAACTGGTTGATGTTTGTTTGTGAAACTTGTTTCTTTTAGATGCTCATTTATTTTTGTTTTACCGTTCTGAACATGGCCAACCCAATCTGGATCTGAATCTATAGCTGTTTTAATTTTACCAGCAATTTCTTTTTTCTTTTCCTTATCAAGTTCTTTATCAGGATTTGTTTTCATATTCGAAAACAACTGCCCTAAGCGGTTACCTCTTATAGGCCGTAAATATTGTTCAGCATCTCTTAATGCATCTAAATGGACATGGTAAAGCAATGCGAGGACATCCGGTGAAACTAATTGACCTTCGTTTGCACCCCCCCATACCTTATATCTTATTTTTTTTAAACCTGCAGCCTCATCAATAGAATATTTGAAATGAAGTTGTAAATCTTGACTACTATCAGCATTTACATTAAGCATATCATTAAACCATGCGGCTTCCTCTGGAAGTTCTATTTTGAAAAATAAGTGAAACTCAATATCCCAGAACTCGTCAGATAAAACCGTTTTATCTATATGGAAATCATTCAATGAAACATATAGTTCTCTTTTTTGATTACCATATCCTAAGCAAATACGCAATGCATCTAAAATTGCTGTTTTCCCTGAATTATTCTCACCGATTAACACATTGAGGCCTTTGTTAAAAGTTAAGTTTAATTCATTAATACTTCGATAATTCTTAATAATCAGTTTTTCTAAATACATTGCCTTATTATTTGGATTATAGTGGTTTCTAATTTTATTTTATTTGTACAGAGAAAATACTGATGCAGTAATTTCTCTTATAATCTAATTAACGCCTTTCTAATAAACCTTAATCCCATATTTTAAAAGCTTTTTAGGTAAATGGTCATCTAGGTTAGCTATATCACTATCATTTAATTCAATAAGCTTAAAGTCGTATTTTTTATAAATTTCAATTTTACTTTTTTTCCGTTCTGCGTATTTTGGATCCTCTTCCATACCCCAGAATTCAATATATACGTTTTCAGATGGCAGAAAAAAATCTGAATATAATTCTTCCTCAATAGGCAACTTCCTTTCATAAGCGTGAGCCAGCTTGTAATCATATAGTGCGTTGTCAATTATTACTTCAGCACGTGAGCGGACCCAATGGCCATCTTTAGTACGCAACGGTGCCGGAAATTTTTCCCTGAAACCTTCGTTATTGCTCTTAGGAGTCGGGGTTGGCGTTTCTATATCTTTTTCAATAGGCACCACCTTCTCGCTTTCGTGGTGATCTGCATCCTTAAAACCAGATGTTAAAATTTTATTACTTAAAATAGTCTCCGGCCATAAAACATACTCCTGTCCTGATGTTTCATGCTCAAATTGTCGCCCACCTAATCCTTTCCCAAGTTTTGTGATATGCCAACCTGCAATATCTTTCTCAATCAAGCCAAGTTCAGATAGTACTAAATTCAACCTTTGCGATGAAATTCCGAAATGCTTTCCAATTGCGGTTGCGTTAATTAGTTTAGGCTTCCCTTTTTGTTCACCGTTATCTATAGAAATATTTTCTGGCCAAACTACATACTCCCCAAATTTCGGACTCGTTCTTGTTTGCCCACCTTTTTGTTTACCAAGGTCGGTTAAAACCCATTTGTCATTCTTTTTATCAATCCATCCGAGTGCTTTTAGCTTATCAAATAATTCACTCGATTTGATGTCATGTTCGTTTGCTAATGCTGATGTTGAAATATATTCCATTTGTTATTTGCTTTTCTATAGTTTCATTTATTAATTAAAAGTATTCCCAAAATTTAGATCTTGCTCAACCTTTCTTTAAAGAACCTTGTATACTTCTCTATATGTTCCTTAAACCATTGAAATTGATTGTTCCAGTCGTTTTGATTTGTAAAGTCTCCTGCCGTTTTTAACATAACAGCACTCATTTTTCTACCCTCCATTTTATCCCAAACTAAATCCTTACTGATTTCCTTCAGAGAGTCTTCATAAGCTAAGGCATATAGCTTATCGTAATTTTCTTTAGCATTTTCACCTTGGATATTAAGCCAAATATTAATCGTTGAATCCCTTGAATTTACAGTCGCTGATAAATAAAAATTACTTCTTCCTATAGCTATATTAGTCCAATGCTGTGGTAGTGGGTTTTGCATTTTTACGAAACTTTTATTGGTTTCCATGTATTCCTTTAAACCAAACCAATATTGTTTTTGAAGCAGTTTTGTTTCCGTGATATTTGGATTAGTTGCTGATTTCTTTACTTGCTTTGTCCAATCATTTGGTTTCGATACAATATTAAACATAGGTGCTGGCGAAGAATCTCCTATTTTATAAAGTTCAATTTCAATGCCAAAAAAAGTAAATGTATCATCAGTAATTCTGTTCAGCCAATCCAATGCTGCCCTATGTTCCTCTGTAAATTTCTGTGCTATCCATATAATTGTTACAGCATCTAATCCCGCAGCATAAGTCATCAATTGCCCTAAGTGGGTATGATCTGTCCTCTCAAGTTGATTCTCAATTAAAACGAAATGATCATTCAAAGTGTCTTTACAGAGAATATCTGCGCTGAATGGTCCTACACTTTCCTCTTGGCTTTGAACCTCTAATTCAATACCTATAGTTTCACCAAGCAATTGAATATTTTCCTCTTTTGCTAACCAAGGTGTGAAATCCGTTGCTTCACGCCTCCAGTAATTTCTTAAATCAATTTTCTCTAATCTACCTAGTGTTACATTTTCTGTTTTCATTATAGCTCGTTTAGTGTTTTTAATCATGTAATGTTTTTAATCGATCCTTTTAGTGCTAAAACACCTTGAATTCAAAATCAGGATTCTCTTTGTGTTCTTTTAAATAATCGGTAAATCCACCCTTATAGTGTTTGAAAATTGCTTTCGGTAAATATTTTTTCAATTCTATTTCTAATGTTTTTCTATTAGGGGAGACATAGGTTATTTTAATCTCCTTGTTAGCAAGCTTCTTAGCTAATATCTCATTAAAGTTTTTTTCAGTCCCTTTCCAACCAATAATCAAAATTTCTTCGACGTTTTCTAGTTTAAGTCGCAAAGCTGATTGATGTTTTTGAGGCATCAATATGCCATCCTTATCCTTAAACGGTATAAGCAAATTAGGGTAGAAGGCGTTTTTAAATTCATGATTGTAATCAATAATTCTTAAGTTTTTCGAATACAATGTTGAAATTTCATGCAATGGGACATCAGTGTCTATTAATTCAGGGGCAATATTATATAGGATTTCATTTATACTTAACTTTTTATCGAACAATACTTTGCCTATTGATGCTGGTGTATAATATTTATCAGCATTTATTCCTGTTGGTTTACGTAAAACCTGATCATGAAACATATGCACCCAGTTCCATGATCCATGAGGTTTAAAAAGCATTATTGGCTTTAAATTATCAAACTTCACATCTTCATCTCTTCTGAATAAATAATCATCAAAAGTTTCAAACTTAAAATCCAAAATATTCGTTAATGCATTTTCAAATAGAGAATCATAATTAAACGTAACTACGCCTACATTCTCACCGGGACTCGATTTATAATAACGTTCTAATAAACGAACTAGTTTAGTGTAATTACTTGGGTACTTATTCTGTAAATGCTTAGATATGTTCCAGAAGTACTGCTGAATATAATACTGTGTATTTATTAATTTATTTAAAGTATCAAGATCTCCATTTTTAGTAATTTCCTCCCATTTTTCTTGAAAATAATCCTCTAAAGTTTCTCCATTATGTACAGCTGTAAGTATTTTAGGTTTTAGATTAATTGCACCAGGAAATGAATTTATTAAATCTGAGTTATCAAATAAATTATCAGTTAATGGTATATCAACTCCCAAATCTGAAGCTCCAAAATCAGCAGAAGCACCCGCTCCAAGTATAACCAATTTTTTTGTTTGAGTTTGACCAATAATTGGTGCGTGTGTTCCACCAAGTAGCTGATTTCGAATTTGCTTTAAGCCCCAACCATTTTGATCATATACAGAATAACTTTCAATTAGTGAAATTGCAAATTCACGTGTTGTTTTATCATTTTGCTCAACAGTGAACATATCGTTATTATCAGCTATAACACCTCCAACAACAGTTTCGCCATGCAGTAAATTAAAACAACATTTACGATTAAAACATTCTAATCTAATATTTGAATTATTCTTAATCATCTTTCTTCTTCTTTTTTACTTTCTCCTTCGTAAACAGATCAGCCGTATACTTTTCATAAAGCTCAAATAAAAACTCCATTCGATTAGCTTCACTTGTAAACGGCTGTGGACGGTATGCTAAATCAACTGCTTTATCAAGTTCATTATGTGCTTTTACCAATGCTGGTGGCATTGTTAGTGGATCGTACAAATCTGCTAGGGAACTGTTCGGAAATTCATCCCTCACATTTAAAACTTTTTGAGCTGCTATTTCAATTACCTTGGTCTGCTTCTCGTTAAGGTTCTCGGGCCAAGGAAAATTGTTGTAGACAATGTCTTTGGAGTACCTGTAGTCACTTTTCAAACGGCCACAGATGTGTTTAACCCAAGTCATGTGCATTAATGAAGTTAATACCCCAAAATGAAACAATGAAGCGTTTTCGATCATGTAAATACTATTACTCGGAATGTAGTCTTTATTAAGAAATCCAAAGGGAATATATTTTCTATTTTCAGAGGTAGTTGCTGGAATTACGATAAACGAATTCGGGTTTTTTAAATCCCTAAACTGATATGGTCTTTCCGCCAGTTTACGTGTATCGCTAAATGAGCTTTTTAATCTCATTTCCTTTACTTGATTAATTCTTTCATGAAGTATAGGTAAATCCCTTAGTTCGTTAAAATCGTCTACAATCCAAAAACAATATCTATTTTCCCCATTTAAAAATTCCTTCCCACTTACTAAGTGTTTGATAAATTTCTCTCCTTTCGGTTCTTTAGAAATGTATTCCTTCTTCTCTTCCTCATCTAAAATCAAAAACCCACCTTCAGTAGGTTGGTTTCCTTTATAAATTACAGGAACTTTGCAAATAGGGTTAGATTTTTTTTCAATTAAAACATCTTTTGCATCAATCAAATATGGATTAATGTTTTTAACTTTTAATTCGTGTGCTTCTCCTTTAATATCTTCATATTCAAAAATTCGTTTGTTATTAATATCAAAATTAGCGAAGCCAACTATAATACAATATACAGCAGCATTTCCTTTTGCTTCATTATTCCACTTAAATGTTCTATGAGCAAAATGAATTTTAATACCATACCTATTAAGCATCTGCCCCCACAAAATACTTGTCTGTTCTCCTTGCACAATTGAGTTTGTAGAAACAAATGCGACTTTAATTTTTGTATCTTGAATAAATCTAGCGGCTTTGATATACCAACCAGTAACATAGTCTAAAACCCCGCTGCCTTGAATACTATCAAATTCTCTAACTATTGCATCACGTTGAATTTGGCTCATAATATTTGAACCTATAAATGGGGGGTTTCCAATTATATATTTAAGATCATTTTTTGAGATTACGCTTTCCCAATCTGTTTCTAACGCATCACCATGAACAATTTTAGCAGCCCTTTTCAACGGTAAACGAACAAAGTAATTTCCAAATTCATTGCTTATTAGCATGTTCATTTGATGATCCATTAACCACATAGCAACTTCAGCTATACGGGCAGGAAATTCCTCGTATTCGATGCCATACACTTGGTCAACATTCAGTAATATCAAAGAATTTACATCAATAATTGTTTGCCCTGATTTATTTAAAGCACGAATAACTTCTAATTCAAGTAACCGCAATTCACGGTATGTAATTACTAAGAAATTTCCGCATCCGCATGCTGGATCAAGAAAGGTAAGGGTACTTAATTTTTTATGAAATTCGGGGAGCTTATTTCTATTACCTTTTATTGAATTGAATTCTTCCCAAAGCTCATCTAAAAATAAGGGCTTAATTAGTTTTAATATGTTTTTCTCGCTGGTATAATGTGCTCCTAAATTCCTTCTTTCCTTAGGATTCATGACGCTTTGAAACATGGAACCAAATATTGCTGGCGATATATTACTCCAATCTGTGTAACAACATTCCAATAATGCCTGTCGCATTTTAGTATCAAAACTTGCGGTTGGCAAAACCTCCTCAAAAAGCTTACCATTCACATAAGGAAAATCAGCAAGCTGTTCATCCAAATTCTTGAATCGTTTCTCCGTCGGTGTATTAAGAACTTGGAATAATTCTTGAAGTTTAGCTGCTAGGTCACTGCCATCTTCTGAAGTTCTTTGCTCAATGTAATCTTGAAATTGTTGTTTATTAAATATCGTTGTATCCTCAGCGAATAAACAAAATAATATCCGAACAAGATATACTTCTAGCGGGTGGCCTTCGTATCCAATAGCTTCTAAACTATCGTGAAATTTACCCATCAACTCTGCCGCTTTAATATTGGCAGGATCTTGTTCTTTGTATACCTTCTTCTGATAACCAGAAATAAATCCAAATAAGCTTACGTGATTAACAAAATCTGATAGTTTAAACTCATGTGTGCTTTGTTCTTCCGTATCAAATAATCTGAACGTTTCAAAATCACTAACTAAGATGTATTTTGGTAATTCGTGTGTTTTTAATCCATGAACATAATCTTTTGCTTGTATAAAGGCCTTATCTAAATTCTTGCCCTTGCTTTTCATTTCAATTAGGATCGTGCCCTTCCACAAAAGATCAATATATCCATCGGCCTCATTCAGCTTTTTAACCTTATGTTCAAATGTGCCTATTTTCTTTCGTGGCACGCCAAATACCTCAAAAAATGCGTCCAAAAATGGTTTGGCGTCCGCCTCTTCATTCTGAGTGTTAGCCCATTCTTTAGAGAATTTTACTGCCCGATCTTTTATTTCATTCCAACTTAATGCCATGTTTCAATTCACTATTTAGTTTTCTTCTTTTTGTTTGTTGCGGTAATATTAACCAATAGTTCGGAAGCCTCAATATCGAATGTCTGGGCAAGTGCAAATATTACATTCAGTCCAATAGCAACATCTCCAACTTCTATTCTTTGAATAGAGCGACCACTAATGCCGGTTTTAGCACCCAACTCCTCTTGGGTCATACTATGCGAGAGCCTCAACTCCTTTATTCTCTCACCAAATATTTTAATCTGGGCAGGGTATTTCTTTATCATTATTTCTTTTATGAATGGGATTTACAAGAACAATGTACGACATTAATGTCGTAATTCAAAAAATTAAACACATTGATATACAGCTTGTTATAAAATTTCTTATTGTCAATTTGTAACAAACACGACAGAAGTGTCGTTTAAATAATAAACAAAAGAAAAATGAAAACTAATAGTCACATGATTCAAAAATTAAAAAAGAATAAACAGTCAGTTATTATACGAGCACCGTGATAATGGATTACAAGATAGAGTGACAAACTAAATTTTTAGAAACATAATAATTAATATAAAAAATGGAAACATATAAATTCAATAAACAAAGGTTAAACAAGTATGCAAACTACCTGTTGCAAAATGATCTGAAATGCGATAAGTTCTTTGAAGCTTGCTCGGAAGAAGAGGTTCCCATAAGCATTAAGGACGATAAGGAACTGAAACCCTTATTGCTAATTCCAATCATGGAAATTCCTTTAATATTCGAAGGAGAATGAATGTATAATTCAAGCTATCTGCCTTTTTGGAAAGGAGACCCACATAAGGATACTTTTAATTCGGTGGAGTTGTTTTTCGGTATAAATGAGCAAATGTTTAACCATATTTTCTCACCCGGATCGGAATTAACAAGTTTATACGGGGGAAAAAAATTAACCCTTACATCGAGTCATCCGGAAGTAGCTTATAACATCATTCAATTGATAAACTCAGTCGAGTCCTATAAATGCTTCTCAAAGTTTAACATCATAAAAACAAATAAAAATGAAAATTAATAAATGTAATTCAAAGCGCTTACTTCAATTAGCAAGGCATATAGGCTCTTCTAATATAGTTGAGAGCCTTACTGGTCAAAAGAAGGAATTCAATGTTAGTAAAACCGGTGCAAATATCGATTATGTGTATTGGGCAGTGAAAGACCTCCCTTATCTATTTAAGCAGTGGGGAACTACGCCTGACGGTCCAAGGCTGCTTGATAAGACTGGTCTGAATACAATTACTGCTATGGCGGATTTTTTTAACCTAGACGTTGATGAATTATTTCACCTATTTGTTCCGGGATACCAAGACCAGATATATTTAGGTAAACCGCTAGAAGATAATTGCACCCCTGACGATTGACTCCATAATGTTTACCAGTTCCTTGAATATAAAAAACTTCAAGCTGAAGAAGTGGAATTAAATCGATCGGCTTCAAATGAAATGAGGAAAGTAAAAGTTAAAAAATTAAAGTATAAACAATTTAATCATAAAGAAGATGAAAAATACGAAAGTGAATTGCCCAAAATGTGCGCATAGTTTTGTTGTAGAGGAAGTACTCTACAAGCAATTGAATGATGAACTTGAATCAAATTACAACCAAAAGTTTATTGAGATTCAAAAGGAACTGAATCTAAAAACGCTCAGTTTAGAGAAGGAAAGAGAGGCTATCCTGAAGCAAAAGGATGAATCGGAACTAATTATTAAACAAGGTATACGACAAGGTTTGTCTGCAGAACTCACTGTGTTGGAGGAAAGATTACGGAATCAAATAATCGAGGAAAATTCCGTTGAGTTATCCACTTATAAAAATCAACTTCAGCAAAAAGCCGCGGAACTCAAGGAGTTTAACAAAACAAAAACTGAATTAGCGTTGATTAAAATGGAAAAGGATGAGTTAAAGGAAAAAATTGAGGCAGAGGCAATAGCGCGCTATTCAGCACAACTTACAGAAGAAAAAAATAAAATCAGGCGTGATGTTGAAAATAATAATCAGTTAAAAATAAGCGAAAAGGATCATGTAATTGATTCTTTGAAGGAACAGATGAAAATACTTAATCGGAAACTGGAGCAAGGTTCAATGCAGCTACAAGGCGAAGTGCAGGAAATTGCCTTGGAAAAATGACTGCAAGAAGGCTTCCCATTAGATATTGTTCAGGAAATTAAAAAGGGAGCAAGAGGCGCTGATTGTCTTCACATAGTTAATACACGTACCAATACCGAATGTGGTAGTATTTACTATGAATCAAAACGAACTAAGGAGTTTCAAAATGGATGGATTGAAAAATTTAAAGAAGATATGCGTACAATAAATGCTACAATCGGAGTGATTGTAACAGACGTATTTCCCAAGGGAATGCAACGCATGGGTCAGAAGGAAGGAATTTGGATTTGTAGTTTGGAGGAATTCAAAGGGCTTTCTTTCGTGCTTAGAGAGTCTGTGATAATGCTTAGTGATGTTGCTTTGAGTCAGGAAAACAAAGGAGATAAAATGACAATGCTGTATGATTATATGTCAGGTGGTGAATTCAGATCGCAAATAGAAGCAATAGTAGAGGGATTTGTGCAAATGAATACTGACTTACAAAGCGAAATGCGGAGCATGAATGCCATTTGGAAGAAAAGAGAAAAGCAAATACAAAAAGTAATTACAAATGCCAGCTTCATGTATTCAACTGTGAAGGGTATTGCCGGGGAAGCCATTAAGAGTATACCAAACCTCGAATTGCCGGATAACGAAATAAAGGAGATTGAATAATGAGGAACATAGAAAGGAATTATTTGAAATTATTGATTTTGGCTGAACACTTAGCATCTGGTAATTTAATAAATGATTATCATAATTTGCACTACTTGTACATTCCAAAGTTTAATAAGCATTTGATAGGGAAATCTAAATTGTATTATTTCGTTTTTCCGCAAATAATATGCGAATTACCAGGCCTATTTGGAGAATGAGAGAAAAGTGAAGGTGCGAATCCTTATCGCAAACCTAATCAATATTCTAATTTTTATTATGCAATGGCGGAATTCTTTGGTCTATCAATTGAAGAGTATCTCCACCTTTTTTGCCCAGAAAGTCAAAATGTTAGCAAATTCGGAGGCGAAATGTTGTATAAGGAAAGCACTCCAGAGGAAATGAGTGCAAATATTATGTGTTTCCTCAACTATGTTCTTGACCAAATTCAAATCAATTAATATTATTAGTATGGAAAATATTAAATCACAACTATTTCAGCTATTCATTTTAGCTGAACATTTAAAGGAAGGCAAATTAAATTATCCGATCTACCGAGACGAATGCTGACACATTAACTATCCTCCAATAATCATTGGCAGCCGAGGAATAGCTCATGAATTTATACCAGGCATTTTACCAGAACTTCCATGTCTCTTTTCTCAATTCCAGGAAATACAAGGCGGAATAATAAAATACTTACCGATGCCGAGGTTGGAAGCTGACGATGCGTGTATGCACTTCTTTAAACTATCTCTCGAAGAAGTATATCATCTTTTTATACCAGGCGGTCAAAATTTGGAATTGTATGGGGGCAAATTGCTAACATATGATTCTGAACCTGAAGAAGTGGGTGAAAATATGCTTGAATTCATAAGTTTTAAGTTAAAATAAAAAATAATTGAAAAATATTTTAAATAATTATTTTATGGTTATCTGTCCAAATATATTTCTGTTAAACGATGAAATCCTTATCTGACGTAGCATAGAACGTTTAACAAAAATAAGATTGGAAAATCAGTATACCCTTCTGATTAAAAATTCATGTTTTTAAAAACTCTGAAAACCTTTGTTGGCATGGGCTTTAACTTTATTGCAACTTTTGCGTTTAAAGTGTAAGGATAAGTTGAAAAGCAAAATAATAACACGTGTAACGTAGAAGTTTTAAAAATCGTAAAGTACAATGTATAACAAATTATAAATAAGAAATGGAGGTGTAAATGAAATAATCAAAAACAATAGTAAGTACTTATTAAAATCAATTTAATTTATAAACAGCTGTTGCATATAAAATTAGCACAGCACAAAAAAAAACAAAATGGAAGATCAAATAAATAATTTCGAAAGGTATGTAGATAATCAGCTTTTGCTTTTGGAAGCAAGAATCAATGTTTTTAAGCAATTTAAAATGCTTGTAAACTCTGAAATATTAAAGGGTGATAATGTTTTTGATAGTATACCATACCAAAATAAAAACATCTCTGGTGGAAAACGTACTTTAAACGCACCAGATTCATACCCAACAAGAGGGGCCTTTACAAATAAAATCAGATTCATTATTAATAGTTATTCTAGGGCGATTGAAAGCACAGATTTTCAGGAAATGATGATAAAAGAAGAAGGAGATCGAGCGATGAAAAAGTGGCCTCAATTTGAAAGGGCATTAAGAGGGTTAGCTCATCCAACTACTGGTGAACTCGTGTATTTTCATTACAAAAACAGTAATCATAGATTTTACATACATCACGATTGGTTAACAGAAGATAAAAATGATATTAAGCCGGAGTTTGCCCCTCTACTTTCGGTAATTGATGATATTCCACCAGAATCAATAGTTTCTGAAAATATTATTTGGCATAAATCTAAATGAAGATAAAATAGGAATTGGCTAATATTTAATTATAAACTTAATACAAAAATTATGGCATTTAAACTAGAATATCTTGATAACGATAATTCAAACAAAAATAAAGCAGCGAAGAAAAGGAATAAAATTTTCAAAACTGTCAAGGAAATACAGCTCCTTTATCCAGATTCAGAGGCAGTATTAGAGAAAATATTCACCACAAGACATCTTAAAACAGACAATAGATGTCCGGGGAATAGAGGACGTTATTGCAGGAAATTAGTGAGCGAGTATAAAAAAATGGACAATAAATTGGCTTATAGGTGTAGCTGTGGGTTAAAAGTATATCCATTAAAAGGTACACCTTTTGAACATAGCAGAGTACCGTTAAAATCCATCATTGATATTATGTATTTGATGTTTAATAGCAAACACGGTCTTTGCGCTACAGAATTGCAAAGAATTTCCGGTTGCAAATACGAAACAGCCCATAAAATCTTATGTAAGATTAGTGATTTGATGGGTTTATGTGTACTAAGCGTGCCCTTTAAAAGTGATTCAATCATTGAGGTAGATGAAGTTTACCCTAAAATTCATACAGGTTTTGGAAGAGGTCACAAATACAAAAGAGGTACAGGAAGTGAAAGAACCCAACCTGTTTTGGTGTTTAAAGAGCGTGGAGGAATCACGAAAGGATTTGTTATTGATAATGTAAATCGAGAGACCTTAGAGCCTTTATTTGAAAAACTTGTGTCAAAATCGAATGTTATCTATACCGATCAACATAAAGTATATAGTTTTTTGAAACTACTTATGTATAATCACGTTTCCGTTAATCACGAAAAAAGGGAATTTGTAAGCAAAGAGGATAAAAATTGTCATACAAATACAGTTGAAAATTTCAATCGCTTTATAAAAACCAGTACTCATAGAGTACATAATGGAGTTACACGTGAATACCTGCAAACCTATGTCAATAGGATGGCATTCAATAATTCATTTAAGGATTGTGATGCTTCAGAAGCGATAAGCAAACTGATTGATTGTTTGCCTCCTTTATTTCAAAATGGATTGCGAAGAGTAAAAAACAACCCATATCAAGCACCAGAATGGCAGGACGCAGCATAAATACAGAGATGTTTATGAATCATTTGCGCTGTGATAAGTCTGCTTATTTATTAGCAAATGAGGAGAGACTTGATCCGTTAAAGACAAGTCCAATAAGTTTAGAAATTGAAGGGTATAAAAATTTCATTTTTAGCTTAATATGTAATGAAGAATGGCATGAGAATACTGATATCATACAAAATAAGTTATTCGTTACGAGTGATGATGAAACTGCAGTTGCAGACGCAATTATTACTCGTAACAATAAAAATATATTAATAAAAATTAAGCACTCTACAGAAAAGGCAGATGGCAATGATTTGTACGAATTGGCATATATAAGCTATGTAATTGAAAAAACTGGAATGAAAATCCATGAATATTGGGTTTGCTCGACGAACTCAAGTTATGTATTCCATGATTATGTCGAGAAAGAAATTATTAGAGTGGAGTGTAGCTTCAATAAAGTTGAAGCGAGATTAAAGACCATCCCATCTCTGATAAAGCATTTAAAAATTAACATTTCAAAAAGAACAATTCCTGAAAAAAATGTTGGCTGGTACTGTGAAAGGCCAAATCAATGTGTTTTTAAGAAATTTTGCTATGATGCACTTCCTTTTTCAGATAGTATTTTTGATTTAGGTGAAACCAATAAAAGTAATCAGATGAGATTACATTTTAAAGGGATAACTGATGTTCGCGATATACCTTCAGATGAAAAGTTAACTCAGAAGCAATGGAATGAAATAAAAAGTGTCCTTAGTAAAAAACCACAAATTGATGTTGAATCTTTAAAGTCATTTTTAACTAAATTTTTTAATAGTCAAAGTATTTGGTATCTATCAATCGATTACAAAACAACGTCGCTTCCATTTCTTTCTAGATCGAAACCTTTTTTTAAGGTTCCTTTCCAATATAGCCTGCATAATGAAAATAGAAAAACTAATAATATAAGCCACTTCTCTGAAATTAATGACGACCCATTAAATCCTATAAACTTTCGCCACTTTGCTGCCAAGCTTGTAAAAGATCTAAGTTATGACCCGGGAGCATTAATTATAATTTACAATAAGAATCGTATTTCCGAGCTACTTTGTAATATTAGCGAAGTGTTTCCTGAATATAAAGAGGAGTTAAGGCTTATTTCAAATAGGATGCTTGACCTAAAAGAAATTTTTAAAAACAGATGGTATTTTGACCCAAAATTTAAGGGTTCGTCTAGAATAAAAGACATACTCCCTGTTTTATGCCCAAGCTTGAAAACGGAGCTATTACATAGCTTAAATTTACCAAACTACAAGAACAAGCACTTTTTTTCTATGAGCAAAACATCACCACATAAAAAGGAACTTCAGGAAGTAAATAAAATATATTCAACTGGGCTAAGAATGATAACTAGCTTTCTGATCGAAATAATAAAGAAAAGTTCAGTCCGAAAAAAAAGATAAAAAGCCACTAATATTTCACCACAAGGCCTCAAGTAATGAGGTCTTTTTTTTTACATTAAATTTTAGGATTATTAAGGTATATTATAATTAATTTCCATCCTAAAGCTCTTGCCCTAATATGGAATTACAATTTTTATACTATTTACTTTTGCAAAGGGTTTTAAAGGATTTTTGTCCCCAATATGGATAAAGCTAGTTTATGCTCCTAAAAGGGGGGATACTCGAACTTTCATAACAAATTGCTGGTGCGATATTTTTATCATTCGTTTTGATTATTACTTGCCCATCACCATTTTCAAAATATGGAAATTCGTCTGAATGAAGTTGCTGTTTTGAATAAGTTTGTCTTGGTTTGTTTGGTTCAAAAATTATCATACTGATTCGGATATTCGATTCAGTTGCTGTCGGCAATCCAAGCCCTATAACGATATTGTTTTTGTCGCTTGTTTCTTGAAAAATGTCTAAACGAATATCATCGTGATTGGTCGCCAACTTTTTTGCAAGTTCTGGTTCGTAACCTGTAAGTGAAAGTTCAGGAAAGAAAATGGCATCTGTATTTAAAATCAAAGCAAGCTCAATGAACTTAATGTGTGCTTCAATATTTGCTGAAACATTCCCCTTAATTGGTTTTGTCTGTGCGATGCAAATTTTCATATAATTGTTTAGTCTACTTTACAAGTTGGATTACACTTTACTTCAAAATTCACAGAATTAGCTATATAACATATTTCGTGAGCTTTATGGTGCAACTCAATAGCTTTTTCTATCATACTTTCATCTGCAACATAAAATATTGGATTTAAAGTTACTTCTTTGAAGCTTCCGCCACCACTTGCCTGTTCAATCATAGTTCCTGTGGCATTGTCAGTGTAAGATGTAATTACAACACCTTCCAATGAACATACATACAAGTACGAAAGCATATGACAAGATGAAATAGCTGTAACCAATAAATCTTCGGGATTCAATTTTGATTTGTCTCCAACAGCAGGATTATCCGTTGTTAGAAATAATTCAGGTTTTCCTTGAATTGAAACTGTGTGGCTACGGTCATAGGTTCGTACATTTTTTGTTCCGTCTCCTTTGTTTCCTGTCCATACGGCAGTTAGTTTGTAGTTGTGTTCGTGTGCCATTGTATTTTAGTTTATTGTTCTTCAATTATTGATGTTCCTTTTGATTTATCTCCCGAAGTCCATTCCCAATTTTCGTGAAGACGAATTTTCCCATTTTCAAGAATTTCTGGTATTGATTTACAAATTCCTGTCATCAATTCGTCTTTGTCATTTACTTGGTGATAACGCATTTCTATATTTCCTAAATGGTCGACCAAACCAATTAGATGTCCATATTTAATCTTTCCGCCTGAATATTCAGAGGTTAGGATATTTCCGATTTGCTTGTAATGAAAAAGAGTTTCGCTTGAAGTTTCTCCGTTTTCGGAATTGCTAATCGGTCTGAAATTTTTGTCGTTGTAGTTCATTTTGTCGTCATTTCTAAAATAACCGCTAACGTTCCCAGGCCATACGCCGGCGGGACTTTCGAAGTATCCTGCGTCTGTACCTTCAAATGTTTATTTAAAGATACAAATGTTTTTTAGTGAGGGCAAACAAAAATGTGCGAAGCACGCCATAACGTCCGCCCGAACGATGTGCCGAAATGCCCGCTGGCTTATGACCTGTGTTAGCGGCTGCCTTTTTGTCCTTTGTTTATATATAAGAATTAAGGCTTGGTTTTGTTGAGGGGTTGTCTTTTGCTACCGGATTTTAGTAATGCCTTTGTCATTATTAAAAGAGTATCGAGGTCAAACGGTTTGATAATATATTCGTCAGCACCAAGTCGTAATGCTTTTTCTTTGTCGGATTTTTCCGACATGGAGGTACTAAAAATAAAAGGTATTTCATGAGTTTTAACTGTGTCTACAAGCTCTTTCAACACTTCTTTACCACTCATTTGTGGCATTAAGTAATCGCAAATTATTAAGTCGGGCATTAATTGTATAGCCAATTCGAGCCCTTTTTTGCCGTCAATTGCAGTAACTACTTTGAAGCCTTCCATTTCAAGGAATTCAGTTAGGTTCTCAAGAATGTCTGCGTTATCTTCTATCAGTAGAATTGTTTTCATGCTTTCTCTACCAAGGTAGTCCTAATAAACGGATAATTGTGCAATAAACTGAAATATAACTTATAAATGCCACAATTTACTCTGTCCGCTGGTTTTTGTCTGAATAACCGTCGTTGTGTCGGTCGGGTCGTCAAAGGTTGCCACTAACGTTTTGCAGCTTGGCGAAGTGTCCGCTACCTTATTCACGTCCGCCGAAGCGTTAGCGGAGGCAATTTACAAAAAAGCGGGCATTTTGCCTAGGTGCTGTTAGTGGTTG
>VYLR01000102.1_pt1 | contig 66393 bp, 66 predicted proteins | sample 5114291 | NCBI WGS metagenome assembly VYLR01 (sample SAMN12291774, study PRJNA351875) | freshwater metagenome | isolation source: freshwater lake | place: USA: Michigan, Lansing Lake | collected 2013-08-14 | reverse complement strand
TCAAATGTTCCTTAAATATAACGAAGTTTTACAATTGTTTGACAATCGTTCCCAAATAGTATCAGTACCTATTCGGTGAACAGTGTGGGGTGTGGGGTGTGGGGTGTGGGGTGTGGGGTGTAGTCCTGAGGGCTAAAAAACTGATAACTGCTTACTGATTTGATAGCATATAGGAAAACCTATAGAGAGTGAAGCGGTATGAGTGGCTATAAAGATTCTTCTTCCATGCGCTATTTCTTGGCAGGATTAAAACCCTTTGCCCGACCTTTATTTTGGCTACCGTTAGGAATATTTTCCTTGGCTCTCATGGCTTTCTGGATATATCAACAGAATCCTCAATGGTTGGGTTCGGTATTAGATACCCCAAAAATGTCCTTGGAGGAACGGGAAATCCTGACTGACCAGATTACCGATGCTCCTCCCCCCATTGCTGTACCACTGCCGGCCATTCCTGCCGATAATAATACCGCTCCTCTGAGGAAACCTTCCTCGACGGGGACTTTTGACCCTTTAAATCCTAATCCCAATAACAACCAGGAACCCTCTTTATTCGCCCCGTTGATGCCGCAGACTAAGCCAAATCCAGTACCGAAGGCTAGTAAAAGTCTGCAACCGATTCAAGTGCAACCGATTAGTGGCAACAATAGCAATTATCCTTTGCAAACGGAAATCGAAAATCGCTTGCGGACTGCTAACTCGAATAATTCTCCTAATCTCAACCCCGGGGGCAACCTGAATCAAGTTAACCCCCAGGGAAATTATTCCCCCTATCAACAAAATGTTCCGCCCCTACCCTCCCAGAATAATGCCAACCCTAACCCAGTCCCTAGCTCTAGCAACCAATCCAACTATTATCAACCCCCCGTATATCAAGCCCCCGTCTACGGCAATCAACCTAACGTCACTGGTTATCCCAATCAGGGAATGCCACCCAACAATAATGGCAACCCCAATCAAGTTCCTCCTCAAGGTATTAACCGAGGTTTCTCCATCCAACAACCCATTAATGCCCAGCCTTCTGGTTACTAGAGGGACTTAGATAGGAGCTTGCAGGAAGTCTAATAAAATCGGATTAACTATTTCTGGGGCTTCATCCTGGGGACAGTGGCCTAAACCGGCTAAGGGTATAAACTGTTTTACTGTCGGGAATCGTGCTAATTCTTGGCCCAAGGACAATGGTTCCCAGGGATCCTCGCTACCCCAAAGCAGAATAGCCGGACAGGGGAGAATCGGCAGTAGGTCTTCCGGCAGTGGTCCGCCAGAATAACCGGTAAAAGCGAGGAAAACCTCGATCGCTCCCTGATCTCTGGCGGGTTTTAAGATTATTTCTACTAATTCCTCCGTTACCGCTTCCGAGCGCCGATAAGCTTGGAGGAGAATTTTACGCACTGTCTGGGGTTTAGCGATCTGTTGGAAGAAAAAAGCCCCAATAGCTTTATTTTTGAGAATTATTTGGGCAATATCTGCGCCTAAACGACGATACCAGGGTAATTTCCCCCGTTTTCTTTCGTGCAGTAGTCTGAGGGAACAATTGATCGCCGCCACCCCAAGCACAAAATCGGGATGATCGACGGCAGCCTGCATAATAGCCACACAACCGATGGAATTACCCACCAAAAAAGCAGGACCACCCACCACTTCCCGACAAAAATCGGCAATTTGCGCCCCCCAAGTCTCGAAAGTGTAATCGATCTGGTTTTTTGGTTCGGGTTTGTCGGAACCGCCAAAACCAATTAAATCTAGGGCAAAACAGCGACATTTTTCGCTTAAAACGGGGATATTCTTCCGCCAATGTCCCCAAGATGCCCCAAATCCATGCACAAGTACGATCGCTGGCCCTGTCTCCCCCGCACTTTGATAGGTGATTTTGAATCCCCGCCAATGCCAGATTTTTGCTTGTGTCTCTAATCCTAGAATTTGCTGCATACTTTTGTTTATCTGTAAAGTATTTGTTGCTTTTCTTAATATATACCGTCAGGTTAAGTGACGGCTAGGAGAGGGGAAGGACTGTATAGCGCGTCACTACATCTCAGAAAAAACCCCTTACAATAGAGACAAAAATGATCGGAGATTAATGGGGGTGAACGTCATGTTAGTGATTTTAACCGACGAACACATTCTCGATCCGGGTTCTGTCTGTCAGGGCTGTCTTTTAGCCAACCAGCAGGGGCAACCCCGGTGGCGAGAGGGTAAACTAGGCTGTGGTCACTCCTTGGGCAAAGGGGGCAGCCAACAGCCCAATCTCTACGAGTGTCAGATGGGCTTTACAATTGCTAATATTGAAGGCTAATCTGACTGGCTAAAAGCTCAACTTAGAGTTGAGTTAGGGGGATTTTCTTAGCACTCGGAGGAGAGAATGAAAGCTATTACTAATCCCCTTAGATACAATGACAATAATGGCTGAGGGTTTCGTAGCATCGATCGTAGGCTTTTTGGGCTTGGGTTAAAACAGAGTCGGAAATTTCTATATCTAATTTTCTGGCCTGTTTAATAATTTTACCCGCTTTGATATTCTCGGAAGAATCTCCTATACCACGGCTGCCAGTGGTTTTTAAAACTCGATATTCTTCAGAAAATCCCGTTTTAGTATCGAGATGACTCTGTAAAATATTAAAGACCAATTGACTTTGGTTTAATACTTGATCGTGGGTGATAAATAAACTCTTTTCTTTGCTGTTAATTAAGCGAGCATAACTTTCTAGGGTGGCTAAACGACCAGTATAATAACCCAGGGCGTGCTGCTCATTTTGGTGGGGTTTAATATCTAAAATACTAGCTAAAGTGCGCTGCGGTTCTCGTAGTAAAAATATGGTCTTAACCGCATCAGATTGCAAAAAACTCTGCTCTAAAAACTTCTGATCGTGAAGAACTTTATCTAAAATATATTTATGATTCATGTTTAAATCTTTCAAACGCCAGTAGAGTTGAAACATTAAAGTTTTAAAATCCTGTTCACTCTCATAAACCAGATGAGTTTCGCCAAAACCGATAATTTCAGGATTAGAATTGAGGATATGGGTCAATAAAGACGAACCCGATCGCATGTGGCTAAGAATAAATAAAACCTGATAGGGTTGGGGACGAAAGAGAATTTTATAGGGGTCTTTGGGTGTATCAATGCGTACCTGAAAATACTTATAAGTTAAACGATGGGTTAAACCCTGCCAAGATTGGGGTAAACGATCGAGGGCTATAGTCATAGGTTAATTAAGGAATTGTGTCAACTTGTCGCGAAGATTCCCCTATAATGTATCCCATTTAAGACCCAAACAAAAGTGAGGTTTATACAAAATGGGATTGCCAAGTTGTTCGCTCTGGTTTTTTACGGCGCGAACCGATGTCTGGTTTATGATGAACACTATTCCCCATCTAGTCAAAATGAGTCAGTTTCCCTTCCAGGAAAAGGTACTCGCCATTGACACGGCCCCCTTAAGCGGGGAAAAGGTTAATCGCCCCGGACTGGGTACAATGGGGGAATTAAGAGCCTGTGGTGAAAAATTAGTTGAAGATGGCATAATCGATCGCCTAGTGGATTTTAACTACGATCCGGGCTATCGTCAGCGTATCTATCAAAAGCATTTCGGCAGTCCCCTCCGTTCCACCCATAACTACAAAGGTTATCCGATTTTCGGCTCGATCTTCAAAATCGAGGCATGTCGCAGCGATTATATGGTCCATTATGACAGTGACATGATGCTCTACCAAGAACCGGATTACAGTTGGATCCGCGAAGGGATCGAGTTAATGGAAACCCATCCAGAAATGATGTTTGTGCGTCCTTTGTCCGGTCCCCCCCGGCCTGATGGTACGATTGATTCTCCCCATCCTTGCACGAAAAATCCCGACGGATTCTATCAATTTAAATTTTTTGGCAGCCGTGCCTATTTACTTAATTGTCGTCGCTATGATCGCCTTTTACCGATCACCCCCCTCTGGCGCTCTTATAAAAATACCTTTCTCGATAATCTACCCGATGGTTTAAAAGCTTGGGGCAATATTTTGACCGGGAAAGGAAAACTTGATTCTTGGGAAATTATGGTTTCTCGCTCCCTAGAACAAAGCAACTACTATCGCGCCACTCTCACCAATGCCAAGGGTTGGACTTTGCACCCCAACGAGCGCTCTGCTGCTTTTAGGCAAGCTTGGCCTAGTATTATCGAAAAAATCGAAGCGGGTATTTACCCACCCCAACAAGCCGGTTACTATGACCTGATCCCCGAATTATGGTATTAAGAAAGCGTTAGTTCTCTAGATTTGAGGTGAGGCACTACTTAGAGATTGTTGATGAGGCGATCGCCGCTTAGATTTCATCGCACCGGTGCAGAAATACTGACAATCAGCAATTATCGGTGGCTCTTAAATTGGTACAAAAATATGAACAATTGCGTGTAAGCATCTCACAGTTAACCTAAGGCACTCTGGGGTTTGGGGGGTAGAACCCACTAAAGCTTTGGATTGAGTGATAAAATCGGAAATAACGCCCAATTTTAGCCGAGAGTTTCCCTTGAAAAATCGCCAACTTAGTAGATTGACAAAAATGAGGTGCACCCAATCAAATTTATCTTAAGAAAATTAAAAATGAGAACTTATCGAGAGCTAGAAAAATGCTGTACATCTACGAAATTTTCTAGGCTAAGGTTGAGGGTATGTGATCCTAAATCCGGTTATCAAAGACTGATTATTTATTCCCCCCAACCCCCCCGATGTCGGGGGGGTTGGGGGGTTGCCTTTTGCATGAGTGCATGAGCAGAAAACGGGTTTCTCCGAGAAACCCGTTTTCTGTGCGTTACTCAACGGATTTAGTATGATATAATTTGTTCTTGCTTTTTTGATTAGTTCGCTCTAGATAAAAAACAATTGACAAAAATCGCTAAATGCCTTTCTATATAAGGGTTCCATCCCTTATAATCCCCGTCCATTGCATAACACAAACCGAAGAGCCGCTTTTACCTACATATTTAAGTGATTTTGTCAAGAGAATGAGCGAATTAAAATCTCAAATCACAGCTATTGATCATCAACTTTCTAAACGCCCGATCGCTCTCGATCCCGCAGGATATTTTATTATTTATCTAGACCGAGAAGCTGGGTTAATCTGTGCCAAACATTATAGCAATATTATCAACGAAAAAGGTTTAGCCGTCGATCCAGAAACGGGAAAAGTTATCGGTGTTAGGCAAAAACTTGATCGCAATCCTGAGACTATTTACACCGCTAGGACTGCCAAAGAATTAGCCGTCAAAGTGATCGAAGAAACCCAACCTTGTCCCATTACTATGTTCGATCATGCTGCTTATTTAGGTCGAGAATTTACCCGCGCCGAATACGCTTTAATCACTGGGGAAGAATATATTCAGGATTAAAAATTGGGCTTTTCAGTAATCAGTAATCAGTAATCAGTAATTAGGGATAAAGATGAAGATAAATAAATAAATAACTTACATCTGATAACTTACATCTGATAACTGATAACTGATAACTGATAACTGTTAAACTGTGCCTTTAAATAAACCTTGGGGACGGAATAATAACAGCAAGATCATAATTAATAAAGCCACGGCTAATTTATAATCAGAACCAATTAAGGGAACACTAATTTCTTGAGCAACACCAATAATTAAAGCCCCAGCAATCGCTCCATAGGGATTACCAATACCACCTAAAATAACGGCCGCAAACATTGGTAAGATTAAAAACCAGCCCATATTGGGACGTACTCCCCCAGTAATTAAACCGAACATACCTCCGGCTAAAGCAGTTAAAACTCCCGTGATTATCCATGTCCAGAAGACAACCCATTCGACGTTAATTCCGGTTACTCTAGCTAAATCGGTGCTGTCAGCTACGGCACGCATCGCCTTACCGATCTTAGTTTTTTGTAATAACAAATGGAGGGCAATAATAACTATAATTGCCAAACCAATAACTAACAAGCGATCGAAAGCTACTTTAATCCCAAAAATTTCTGTAGCGGTCATCACAGGCAGATCGTAGCGTTGATTACTACCGCCCCAGATCATTAAAATACCATTGCGAAGAAATAAAGCCAAACCGATCGAAATAATAATTAAAGTGGTAGAATCAGCCCGTCGATCGCGCATGGGTTTCCACAATAATCTCTCGGCAATGAGCATGGCAATAGCTGTCACTGCTGCCCCCACCGCCATCGCTAACCAGAGATTAATCCCTTGAGCATTTACCACCCAAGTTATGTAAGCGCCCAAAGTCATAAAATCGCCGTGGGCAAAATTAGACAGACGCAAAATGCCACAGGTAAGGGTTAACCCGACAGCAGCCAGAGCAATAATACTGCCGACGGCTAAACCATTGAATAAAAGTTGCGGTGTATCCATCAAACCTCTTGTATAAATCAGAAATTGTCCTTAGAAATAGAAGTCAGGAGAGAGAAAATTAATTAACTTTTGTCTTTTACCTTATTTAACTGAAAGCTGAGGGCCTGTGGCTTAAATACTTTTGTTTAGACCAAATTGCCTGGCAGTATAAGCCTAGACAGCCATTATAAACTTTTTCAGCAGACCCTACCTTTGAATGGAAGAAGATTAGTTAAGATTCTGACGTAACTCTGGAACCCGTTGCCATAATTCTTGGGTTAAACGGGGTAATTCGTCCCGCATCTGACAATACCAATCCCGTCGCTGGCGGTAATGTTGAGCCAGTAAGCGATTTTGCTTGACCCATTGATAGGCATTGTTAGCCAGTTGTTGACGAAAAGAAGGATTTTCAATTAATTGTCGTAATTGTGCAGAAAATTCAGTTAAAGAATCATAAATTAAACCCGTTTCACCGGATTGAATAGACGCTTCATACACCGTAGGACTAGCTAAAACGGTCACACCATGACCCGCACATTCAATAAACTTTAAATCAGATTTCATACTATTAAAGGCTGTCGGATTGAGGGGCAACAAGGCAATATCACAGGTTCTTAATAGAGCTTGATAGCGCTTATAATCACAAAAGGGTTCAAAAACTTTATTGGTAATGGCTAATGCCTCAAAAAATTCTCGATCATGAATCACCTGGGCAGAGATTTGCTCTCCGTAGTCGGCTAAGACTTGATTGAGGGTGGGTAAAATAGCCTGCCAGTCTGCTTGACGATTTAAGGCTCCAAAAAAGAGCTTAACGGTATTATTTTGGGGATATTCTCTTGGGGGGGGAAGATAGGCCAATTGATTGGGAAAAACGGCAACATTGGGATTAATGGTGCGAAAAAATTCGGCTAACGGCTCTGTGGTGGTTTGAATACCATGACAAGCGCGATAGGTTAAAAATTGATTTTGTTCATGTTCTGGCCAACGATGGGGATCATCATCCATTTCGGCAATAATTAAATAATCTTTGGCTAAAAGGGTCTGAATTTTGGCAAGTTCATCCGGTTGTAAAGAGCCCCGTTGCCAAATAAAGATTTTTCCCTCCTCCGGCCGGGCAATGCCTAAATCCGCCGATTTAACACTGGAAACGGTTCTTACACCAGGAATGGTGGCACTGAATTGATCTGGTTCTAGGACTCGGACGCGATCGCAGGCGAGGGGAGCCATAATCATCGTTTGAATCAGTAAAGGGCGAGGTGGTTGGGTAGATTTTAAGGCTCTGACTACATATTGAACGGCTCCTGTTTGAATTGCAAATTGTTCGGCATTAATGCCGAGGGATTGAAGGGTGGGAGCCAATAGTTTTTGAGCAGTTTGAAAATTCTCATTTTTCTGTCCTCGTGTCTGAATCTCATAAATTTGTAATCCTGCTTCAGCAAACCATTTTTTAAGACTCGATAACGTAAAAAAACGCAAATGAGTGCGGTCTAATAACCCTTCATCTTCATATTCCCAGACCCCTCTTAACAGATTAATTAGAATACTCCAATGTTGAATATTGGGAATACAGGCTAGGACTTGGCCGGCGGATTGAAGCCAAGTAATTTGCTGATTTAATACTCGCCAGGGGTCTTGTAAATGTTCTAAAACGTCACCATAAATCAAACAATCTACGCTATTGGGCAGAATGATAGTCTCTAAATCCAATGCTTCCACATTGCCCACAATGACTTGATCCAACCGAGTTTTCGCAATTTCGGCCGCTGGGGCATTCAGTTCTATGCCAATATAATTAGCATTTGGATTAATTTTCTTATAATACTGCCCCAACGCGCCCGTGCCACAACCCACTTCCACAATCACTGAGGCATCCGGCGGTAATAAGCGCAATAGGTCAGGATTCACCCGGTCATAGTAGTCCAAATTGGTAAGGGAAGTGATCGGCATTTCTCTCTTCAACTCAGTTTATTAAAACAACAAAACAGGGACCCAATTTTGTTGAGTCCCCAGATAGTATAGCAGTTCAAGATTCAGGAATCATTATCCGTAAATTCTCAAAAAGTGCTGGTAGGAAAGCCATAGCCCAGCCACTAGGCTGCCAAGCAGCCTAAGAGGATGTTTGAAAAGTCAGGAAACCGCTAGGGGTAGTGTAGAGTCGCCCAAGATCCATTGGGTCGCTACCTCGGTTTCCCCCCAACGGAACTGCCTGACTTGAGCCCAGACAAAATGGGAAGCCAGACTTTCGATCAGTTTAACCAGAGTGGAATCAGTCACCACTGCAACTTTACTGACGTACTTGTGATGGTCGCGTATGAGCCGGAAATGAGCGACTAAGGCCCCAAAACTCTCCCAACCGGTGAACTTAGGGACTTCGATGATTACACCAGCAAGGCCACCAGTAGCTTCAATTATTCGTGGTGGGGGTCTACTGCCTCCGCAATCTTGATAAAATCGAACGCCGCAAGTGCAGATTTAGGTCGCATATAGAGAATGCTATGGGCGGCATCTAAACTAGAATCTATCATAGTTTGCCTTTCCCAAATTGTCGAAGTCTAACTATAGCGTTTCCTGTTTGTAAGAGGTACATTATCGATGGTGAAAAGCTTAATCAGCAAAGGTTTAACTGTGCCACACAGGTGTTAGAAACGCTCTATATACTATCACGAATAGACGGTTTCACCCGGATCACTAGACGAGCTATAAAGGTTTGTGTGCCGGCAATTTCTGGCGGCTGGCGAAAAGCTGACGGCCGATGACTTACTGCTATAAAATCAAGAATGCCCACTGATGGAATTTGCCGCCAATGAAGACTATCTTTCGATTAGCGATCGCTTTTTTTGCAATACTATTTATCCTATCTCCTGTCAATGCCTTAGCGGCCAGTTCTGCTGCTGTCACAGGAGCCAATGCCAGTTATGAAAACCAGAATCTGACAGGAAAGGATTTTTCGGGACAAAATTTGCAATCTGCCCAATTTACTAACGTTAATCTCCAAGATTCTAACTTTAGCTCTGCCGATTTGCGCGGGGCAGTGTTTAACGGAGCCTCTATCATCGAAGGCAACTTTCATGGAGCGGACTTAACCAATGGGTTAGCCTATCTGAGTACCTTTAAAAATTCCGATTTAAGCGATGCCATTTTTGCCGAAGCGATCATGCTGCGTACCATTTTCGAGGGAGTAAATATCAACGGTGCTGATTTTAGTTTGGCAGTGCTTGACGCTGAACAAATCAAAAATCTCTGTGAAAGAGCCGAGGGTGTCAACTCAAAAACCGGCGTCTCTACCCCGGAATCTTTAGGATGTGATCAATGATGCAAACAAGGGTTGGTGTTATTGGTGGTGGACAATTAGCTGGGATGATGGCACAGGAAGCCAAGAAATTAGGCATTTCTCTAATTGTACAAACACCACACCCCGACGATCCCGCCGTTGCTTTAGCTGACGGGGTTGTCTTCGCAGAAATAGCTGACGTGGAAGGCACAAAAAAACTAGCTCAACATTGTGATCTGATCACTTTTGAAAATGAGTTTGTTAATTTAGATGCCCTAGAAGAATTAGCGGCCACAGGAGTGCAATTCTATCCTAGTTTGGCAAATCTGCGCCCCCTATTGGATAAATACGAGCAAAGATGTTATTTGCGCTCCCTAGGGTTGCCTGTGCCTGATTTTTGGGCGATAGATAATTTATCCCAACTAGAAAATTATACTTTTCCGCTAGTGCTGAAAGCGCGACGACACGGTTATGATGGTCAAGGAACCTTTATTATCCGCACTCCTGAAGAATTAAACGCCAAAAAGCCGCAATTAGAGCGTCTTGACTTGATGTTAGAAGCTTATATTCCCTACGAGCGAGAATTAGCCATCGTTGCCGCTAGAGGATTAACCGGGGAAATCCTCACCTATCCCGTGGTGGAAACTCATCAAAAGGAGCAAGTCTGTCACTGGGTAATCGCTCCCGCCGCTCTTAACCAATCTTTACACGCTCAAACCGAACCTATCGCCCATCATCTGTTAAGTAGTTTGTCGGCGGTGGGTGTTTTCGGGATAGAGTTATTTGTCACTCCCCAGGGAGAGGTATTGATTAATGAAATCGCTCCCCGTACCCATAATTCGGGTCATTACAGCCTTTCTGCCTGTCTTACCTCCCAATTTGCCCTACAACTGCAAGCAGTGGCTAATTTGCCCCTCGGAGCCACGGAATTAAAATCTGCCGGGGCAGTCATGGTTAATTTATTGGGTTTTGAAAATAGTGACGGCGATTACGCCGAAAAAAGAGCAATTTTAGCGGCAATTCCAGACGCTCACGTTTTTTGGTACGGTAAAAAATCCCGTCCCGGTCGAAAATTAGGCCATGTCACCCTCTTAAGGGATACAAGCGATCGCTCTGAGTTATTGGCCCTAGCAAAACAGATAGAAAAGCTTTGGTATGGTTGTTAGGGAAATGGGGTGTATTTTCAGTGAACAGTAATCAGTAATCAGTGAACAGTAATCAGTGAACAGTAAACAGTAAATAGTGAACTGATAATTGATAAAAATGTGAACTGAAAACTCACATCTGATAACTGAAAACTGAAAACTGATAACTGAAAACTGAAAACTGATAACTGATAACTGATAACTGATTCAGCAAACCCTAATTAAAAGACCTTTTTGATTGCCTCGGCGAGTTTTTGGGCAATTAAATCGTTACCGTCTCGGCTGAGATGGATATTATCGCGATAGAGGGAATCAGGATTAGGATGGGCTTGAAAAATGGGCAGAAAATCTAGATAAAAAATCTGCTGGTTGCTGGTGAAATCCGCTAGTCTTTGACGGGCTTTTAATTCATAATCTCGCCCCTGTTTTTGAGCTTCGCGAATGAGGGGGGTAATAGCGATAATTAAACGGGCTTGATTGGCCTGAGCAAGGGCTTGAATTTGGGCAAGAGCGGTTAAATTATTGCCCACTCGATCGCCCCCTTCTTGCACCGGTGGCAGGGGAGGATAACGCTTAAAATATCGATCGTACAACTCGATTAAAGCTAAAGCCGGCCGGCGAGCGGGATAATTAATTTCTCGTCCCACCACCGCCGAACTAGGAGCTAAAGCGAACAGATCATCGGTGTTCATTAATAACACAATCACCTGGGATTCAAAGGTGCCGAAACGTCGCAGATAGGCCGATTGATTGCGCGGTCCCCAAGAATTGGCCGAAGCATTGAGAACTTCCACCGAACCCGTCAGATTCTGGCCTAAATTTTTGGCGATTAAAGCAGCAATGGTCTCTTTTTGATCCGTCCACCAGGAGCCATTAGCGATCGAATCACCGATTAACATGATTCTCCTCGTCTCCGGGGGCCGTTGGGGTGTAATCGGCTCGCTCCGCATCGAATACTGATTAACGGCGATAAAATTGGAAAACCGGCGCGTTTGTTGATTAGGAGCCAAAAGATAGCCAATTTCGGCATCAGCTTTGTAAATAAGCGGATTACCGAAGCCGAAGACAATTCTTAAAATAGCCTCAAGGAAAAGGGCAAGGGCGAAAAGAACGCCTAGAATGATTAAAGACAGCCGAATGATACCAATTTCTAATAACACGGATAGATGAGAGTTCGCTAATTTATGATCCTAAAGTGTCTCATACTTTCCACATCCATCTCATGAAAAGGAGTTAAGGGCAATGTCAGACTTAAATCGTGGCATTATGAAATTCGAGGGGGCCGATAAACCGGCAGTAGTGGCGATATCGTCCATTATCGTTATCGGTAGTATTATTGCTCTGATCCTTTGGGCAATGAAAGTCGCCTACATCTAGTTAGGGTTTGCGGCAAAAAGTTTCTCGTGGGGGCAGGGTGTAGGGTGTAGGGTGTAGGGTGTAGGGTTTTACCCCTTTTCATCTGATAAATTACCTAATTTTCAGGGAAAAAGTCCCTAAATTTTTCCCTCGATCCCTACCAATGGCTGGCACTTTTTGATTTCCCAAAAGTCTAAAAGTCTTAACCAACAAGGTTTTTAGATTTATTCAGCAACCTCTAGTTAACTAGAATAATTTCGCTCACTTTTGGCATCACTTGGTTTAAATTTCTGGCCATCACGATCTCACCTCTTGTCCCCTTGAGCCTGTAGGATAGGGTCAAGGGAGAAATTGCTAGTTCCCTCTATTGCGCTTGCTAGTCACACTCGACTCGAAACAGATCATCGATGAGCAGATCAACTTCTGTTTTAACAGAACTGTTGCAGTTACTCCCCCAATGGCGATCGCAGATGTACTTCAAAGCATCCCTGACCGCGCTATCCCACGCCATGGAGGATCAGGTTTTAGCGGAAGACGATCAACCATTAGTGATTGCCAGTTTTCAGCGTGAGCGCTTTTATCGTCAAGAGGCCCATCGCTATCGACGCATTGCCCACAAAAGTGGGCAAGTTTATGTTTTGTCCGCCCCAGAAACCGATTTTAAGCATAGTTCCGACGTTTACGAGACGATCGCTTTTCAGCCGGAGGACAGTTTAGCCCAAGAATGGCATCTAGTGGTTATCGGTCGCCATTATGCTAGTTGTTTAATCTGTCGGGAGCGAACCCATCTGGTAGCCGAAGGGGAAAATAGGGCAGCTATGGATAATAATCGCCGTTTTGAGGGGATTTGGACAAGCGATCGCCATGTGAGTCAACAGGCGGCCCAAATTCTCTTAAATCATATTCTCGATTATCGTCCCGAACTGGCGGAGAAAATTAGGCGCGCTCAAGAAGAATACCTGATCTGTGAACTGAGGGACAGGGATCATCAAGAGGAACCGGATCCCTTTGTCCAGCGATTGGTCACTTATTTGCAAGCGGGACAGTATAAACTGCTGAAAGCCAATCGTTCCCTGGCATCGAAAGAACACAAAGAAAGACTGATCAACTCGGTGACAGCGGCGATCCGTCGTTCCCTCGATCCAGAAGATATCCTCCAGGTGGCAGTGCGGAAATTGGGCGAGGGATTAGGGGTCTGTCGCTGCGTGGTCTATCGTTGTAAGGAAGCCGACATTAACGCCACCATCGAACACGAATTTTTAAACCCTGGCATTACTTCCATCAAAGGACAAAAATGGCCCCTGAAAAATAATCCTCTGTTTCAGGAAGTGCTGGAATTGAGAGAATCCCTGAAAATCGAAGACGCTATTCACGATCCCCGTCTTCCCGGGGATTCCATTCAAAATCTCGTGCGGGAATGTTCCATCTATTCTTGGTTATTAGTGCCGATTTTTTACCAAAGTCGTCTCTTGGGAATGTTGGAACTGCATCACTGTGGACCCTATACCACCACTTGGAAAAGCGAGGATGTCGCCCTTGTGGATGCGGTGGCCACTCAAATCGGAGTCGCCCTCATTCAAGCAGAAGCCTACGCTAATTTACAGGATTTAAATGAACAATTAGCCGCTCTTGATCGCACTCGTTCTAATTTAGTCGCCATTACCGGCCACGAATTACGCACCCCCCTGTCCACCATTCAAGTCTGTCTAGAAAGTTTGGCCTCGGAACCGGATATGCCGGCGGAAATGCGCCAAATTATGCTTGATACTGCCCTGAAAGATGCGGAACGAATGCGTAAATTAATCCAAGATTTTTTAACTCTTTCTCGGTTAGAAAGTGGCCGGGTTAATTGGAATCCCGAAGCTTTATCCTTATCGGAATGTGTGGAATTAGCCATCAGTCATGTTCACGCCCGCAATCTCGACAACGAAACCCCAAAAATTAGCAATCTTGTCCCCCCTAATCTGCCCTTTGTTTTAGCCGATGGCGAGTGGTTAGTGGAATTACTCTCCAAACTTCTCGATAATGCCTGTAAGTTTACCGGTCGCGAGGGAAATGTCTCGATCGAAGTCGCTTTGGGAAAACCAAAAACTCTAGAAGTGACCATTTCTGACACCGGACGCGGGATCGAACCCAATCGTTTAGAACAGGTTTTTGATCGCTTTTACCAAGAGGAAGGAGCTCTGCGACGCAGTGCCGGGGGAACCGGGTTAGGACTGGCTATCTGTCGTCAGATCGTCAATGGTTGGGGCGGCGAAATTTGGGCAGAATCCCTAGGCAAAAATCACGGCAGTCAGTTTCATTTTACTATTCCAATATTTAAAGATAAAACTAACGATAATCCCCAAAATACCGCTCCGAAAAAATCTTCCCGTCGTCCTGCTAGTAAACGTAAATAGCGGCTGGTTGCCCGTTTAGTTTTGGCTCTCTACTCGTGACTTCCTATTCCTTTTCTTCATCAAAAACTAAACAAAAAAGCATTAAAAAAGAAGCATCCAATTCCCAGGATATATAATAAACTTAAAAGAGTAATCAATTAGTCGTTTTTAGGTGAAAAAATTATGGGACGTGCCAAGAGAGTGGTTTTAGCTTATTCCGGAGGAGTCGATACTTCCGTCTGTATTCCCTATCTCAAACAGGAATGGGGAGTAGAAGAAGTGATTACCCTAGCCGCCGATTTAGGACAGGGAGACGAATTAGGACCAATTCAAGAAAAGGCCCTGCGCTGCGGAGCGATCGAATCCTTAGTAGTCAATGCTCAGGAAGAATTCGTCAAAGAATACGCTTTTCCCTCAATTCAAGCTAATGCTCTCTATGAAAATCGTTATCCCCTTTCTACCGCCCTGGCTCGTCCTTTAATTGCTAAATTATTAGTAGAGGCCGCCGAGAAATACGGGGCCGATGCCGTCGCTCACGGTTGCACCGGCAAAGGTAACGATCAAGTGCGTTTTGATGTGGGCATTATGGCCCTTAATCCTAGTTTAAAAGTTCTCGCTCCCGCCAGGGAATGGGGCATGAGTCGGGAAGAAACCATCGCCTACGGGGAAAAATTCGGGATCGAGTCTCCCGTGAAAAAATCCTCGCCTTTTAGTATCGATCGTAACCTGTTGGGGCGCAGTATTGAAGCCGGTCCCTTGGAAGATCCGATGACGGAACCCCCGGAAGAAATCTATCTCATGACCAAAGCGATCGCCGATACTCCCAACGAGCCGGAATACGTCGATATTGGTTTTAATCAGGGAATTCCCGTCAGTTTAAACGGAGAAAATCTCGATCCTGTCACGCTAATTAGTCAATTAAATGACCTAGTGGGTAAACACGGTGTTGGTCGTTTAGATATGATCGAAAACCGGGTAGTGGGAATTAAATCCCGAGAAATTTACGAGGCCCCGGCTTTATTAGTTTTAATTGATGCTCACCGGGACTTAGAAAGTTTGACTTTAACTGGAGATGTTACCCAATATAAACGGGGAATTGAAGAGACCTACGGACAGTTAATTTATAAAGGATTGTGGTACAGTCCCTTAAAGGAAGCGATCGATGCTTTTATCCTCAAAACCCAAGAACAGGTGACGGGATCGGTGCGAGTGAAACTGTTTAAAGGTAACGCTAAAGTGGTCGGTCGTCAGTCAGTCAATTCTATCTATTCTCCCGATTTAGCTACCTACGGAGCCGAGGATCAATTTGATCATAAAGCTGCTGAAGGTTTCATCTATGTTTGGGGATTACCCAGCAAAGTTTGGGCCGAAAAAACTAGAGGGAAGTAATCAACAATCCTCCCCTAAGTAAGTAGGTGTTAATTCAGATCCCCCCAGCGATCAACACCCCCCTTATCAAGGGGGGCAGGGGGGATCAACACCCCCCTTATTAAGGTAGGGTTGATTCATGAATCAATCCCCAAGGTAGGGTTAATTCATGAATTAACCCTACCTTGGGGGCAGGGGGGATCAGCACCCTTATAAAATTAAATATAAAGATGTTGAATTTTTGCTGATTTAGCAGCAGAAAGACCTCTGGCTGCTGAAAGAAATGGACGTAAAATTGTTGTGGAAATCAAAAGCTTTTTAATACTAAATCCGTTGAGTAACGCACAGAAAACGGGTTTCTCCGAGAAACCCGTTTTCTAAGGCACAATTATTTGTAGGATGGGTTAGCGGTAGCGTAACCCATGCGGGCGTTGGGTTTCATGCTTCAACCCAACCTACGTTCATTTTATATTTAATTCCACCCACCTACTTAAATCAATTACTTTTGCTGGTTGTTGAGATGGAAAAGGAGAAAAATTTACAATGGATAGACTAGAAAAATATCGCCATGCCATTAAAAAAGTATTAACAGAATATCACGAATGGGTTTCTGGTTCTGCTAATTTAGATCAAGAAAGTTGTCTGGTTTTTGACGAGATACATGATCAGTATTTTTGGCTTTTTATGGGTTGGGAAGGCAAGAAAAAAATCAGGAATATTCAAGTCCATATTAGGATTAAAAATGAGAAGATTTATATTGAGGAGGATTGGACAGAGGAAGGTATCGCTACGGAATTATTAAGGGAGGGTATTTCTAAAGAAGATATAGTTTTAGCCTTTTATGATCTGGAAACTCGTAAGTTAACTGGGTTTGCTGTGAGTTAAGTTATCGGTAAATCTTGCCTGGAAATCTGAGGTTTATAAAAGATATGGGATAGAACCTTAAATGAGCTATTCTGTTACTTTTGAACCAGTTTATCCCTATGGGTAACAAGAATTTGAGCTATAATCATAATATCTCTATAACCCCACATAAAAAAGGCTTATGGCCATTTCAATTACTTTAACCCTACCTGATGAGATTTTTAATCTAGCTCAATCCTTAGCCCATTCAATTAACCGTGATCTTAATGATATATTAGTAGAAGCGATCGCTTTTTCTATTAGTCCCAATTATCAAGGCGAAAAAATCTCATCCCTAAATTCATTATCAGATGAAGAAATTATCAAATTAACTCAATTACAAATGGCATCAGAACAGGATCAAAGATTAAGCGAGTTGCTCAATCAACAACAAGAGAGGGATTTATCAACCTTTGAAAATACGGAACTTTGGTCATTGATGCAAATTTATCAAATAAACTTGTTAAAGAAGTCTCAAGGATTAAATGAAGCGGTTAAAAGAGGATTAATTTCACCCTTAGAAGCATGAATCCTAGCCCTATTCCCGACTATATTAAAGATAAAATTCGCCAACAAGCTAACAATCGCTGTGGGTATTGTTTAAGTTTACAAAAATATGTGTTAGGATTGCTGGAGATTGAACATATCATTCCTAAAGCTAAAGGGGGAAGCGATGATGAACATAATCTCTGGTTAGCTTGTCGTTTATGCAATGGCTATAAGGGCAGACAAACCGAAGCAAAAGACCCAGAAACTGAGCAAATTGTTCCCCTTTTTAATCCAAGAAAACAAATATGGTCAGAACATTTTCAATGGAGTCAAGAGGGAACACAAATTTTAGGAAAAACCCCTTGTGGACGTGCAACGGTTATGGCATTAAAACTCAATAATTTGATTGCCACCACAGTTAGACAACAATGGATCTTAGCAGGATGGCATCCCCCTAAAATTTAACTTCAAAACCAAAGCAGTTCATTTTGATAATTTCGGTCAAAGAAATAAGTAGAGGTAGAACCTCGCTTATCTGCGTTGCAAGGTAGAACCTTGCAACGAGTCATATAACCTAAAACTATCTTAAACATAAAAATCAATAAAAAATTATGATTAAATAACCCTTGACTTCCCCCCCCCTTGTGATATTTTTTGCTGTGGGATATTGGCGCAAAACTAGCGTTAAATATGACCATAATTTTCTCCTATTACTGTCATCGAATCCATGAAAAAATTACTGACAATTTTAACCCCCTTGACTCTGATGGGGTTAGCTGGGGTTGCTCCTGCTCAAGCGGCAATAGTAGCTGGTTGGAATTCATTTAATGCCAGTACCGCAAGCTATCCCAAAGCGGCGGATAATGTGGGTGCGAATATAACCAGCACTGGGTTAAACACCGCCGGGATATTTCGGCGTAATAATTCAAATTTCAGGTTGGGTGGTTCTACTAACTCATGGAATACAACTAGCACTGTTAATACCAACCAATACGTCGAATTTGCCGTGCAACCCGGTGCAGGTTTTCAAGTCGATTTTACTAACTTGCAACTCAATGCGAAGCAAGATGAAATGCGGCTAGATTTAGTCTTGCGCTCTAGTGTTGATGGGTTCACCAGTAATTTAGGGACACAAGTTAGCCTAACAGATAGCTTTAATACCTACAGCTTTGACCTAAGCAGTTTAGCACCCCAAACCGGACCGGTGCAGTTCCGTCTCTATGGACTGAATGCTCAGTCAGATGCTGTCTTCTTCCTTGGTGAAAACTCCGCTAATGTTACCGGTGGTGGGTTTGTGGCTCTTAATGGGGATATCACTCCTACTGGTGGCGGTGCTGTATCAACCCCGGAACCTAGTGGTATAGTGAGTTTAATCGCTGTTGGTGCGTTGGGTGCCGCTTCCCTTCGTCGTCGGGGATAAATTATCCTTGGCAGGGGCAACTACAGAGGGGTTGCCCCGAAATCCTATCATCAATTTTAGATTTGATCACCAGTTAATCAACATTATGTCATACAAAGATATTATTACCATAGAACCGGGAAAAAGGAGCGGAAAACCTTGCATTAGAGGAATGAGAATTACTGTTTATGATGTTCTCTCCTATCTGGCTTCGGGAATGACTTATGAGGAAATTTTAGAAGATTTTCCTTACTTAACCAAGGCGGATATTTTAGCCTGTTTGAGTTATGCCGCCGAGCGTGAACGTCAAACCATTTTGGTTAACTAATGAAATTACTTTTTGATCACAATTTATCACCTCGCTTAGTTAGTCTCTTAGTTGATATTTATCCTGATTCCAATCATCTTTACTTGCTGGGATTAGACCAAGAATCTGATTATTATGTCTGGGAAATCGCTAAAATACAAGACTATATTATTGTCACTAAAGATTCTGATTTTAATGAATTACTAATTCTCAAAGGTTTTCCGCCTAAAGTAATTTGGATTCGTTTGGGAAATTGCTCTACTAAAACTATAGAATCATTGTTAAGAGATAACTACGAAGCTATTTTATCTTTTGAGGGAGATCAAAATCTTGGTATCATCGCTTTATCCTAATCCTTTGAGAGCAGAGCAAGTGTTCGCTTGTTTACATTTATGTGGGGAGGGTTATTGCCCGGTGCTATAGGAGCGAAGGAAATAATTAGGGTTTGCGGCAAAAAGTTTTTCGGGGGTGTGGGGTTTTAAGCTAAGACCCATTTTAAACACCTATCCTTAGAATTGGGAAGGGGGGATCATTTGAATTAAACTAAATTTAATCATCAACAAAAATTAAAGGGTTAAATATTGTATTATACTCATAAATTCTTCACTTTTTCCCAGTTTGGCAATTAATTCTAAATCTCTAATACAGTCCCCAATAGATACCATTAATTGATGACCGTAAACAACCCCTATAAATTCAATTCCTTCTGTTTGACGACGACTAGCTTCTATTAAAAAATCGCTATCTTGGGTAAAAATCACTCTTGATAAAGTTTGAGATTCACTACTTTATTGCCTGTGCTTTAAGTCGGGTAACAAAGGGAGAATTTCCAGCTTTTTCTCGCATTTTTTGGGCAAATTCTAAATCAGCTTGAATAGCTTGATCTAATTCATCTCTATGTTCCCAATAGTAAGCTAATGCTGAGTGAATTTGACTCATACTTAAATCACGATGGTTAATGTGAATTTCTTCTGGAGTCCAACCGTAGGCTATTTGTGCCATAACTAGATCAATTACTTTCAGGGTAGAACCCGCAATTATTGGTACTCCCCGATGATCAATTGCAATATGTTTATAGTCTGTGAGATTTGTTGTCATGTAGAGAGGGTTAAGCTAAAACACATTTATAGCGGTTCTCGCATCTGTGCGGCACACTTAAACCTTTGCTGATTAAGCTGTTCAGGATCGGGAATGTACCTCTTGTGAATCAGAAACGCTATATAATTATACTAAGTACCTAGGCAAAATTAATTACACATATCTAACCACCTCTTGCCTCTTGCATGAGTGCCTATCTTGACTAGGAAATTTATTTTGCACGACTACTTACCTCATGAGGCACAATTATTTGTAGGATGGGTTAGCGGTAGCGTAACATAATCGGGCGTTGGGTTTCATGCTTCAACCCAACCTACGTTCATCTTATATTTAATTCCACCCACCCACTTACTTGTCTATACCCAATATAAAAAACGGTCTCCCTAAACCAGTTGCCAAAATCGCCGCCATGGACAGTCAATTACTTGATAAACTCGGACAATTACAAAACCTCTTAAAAACCAGCGAAAAAGCTCTGATTGCCTATTCTGGGGGCGTGGATAGTACCCTAGTGGCAAAAGTGGCCTATGATCTGCTAGGGAGTCAAGCATTGGCAATTACGGCGGTTTCCCCTTCCCTACTGCCGGAAGAATTGCAAGAAGCGATCGCTCAAGCCGATTATATCGGTATTCGGCACGAATTGGTGGAAACCGAGGAAATGAATAACCCCAATTACACCAGTAATCCCGTTAATCGCTGTTATTTCTGCAAAAGTGAGCTACATGACACCCTTAAACCCCTTGCACTCGCTCGTGGTTATGCCTACGTCATCGATGGCGTTAATGCTGATGATTTAAGGGATTATCGTCCCGGGATTCAAGCAGCCAGAGAGCGCGGCGCTCGTTCACCCTTGGCGGAAATTGCTATCACAAAAAGCGAAGTTCGTCAACTATCTCGTTACTTAAATTTACCTTGGTGGGATAAACCGGCGCAACCCTGTTTAAGTTCCCGTTTTCCCTACGGGGAGGAAATTAGCCTGGAGAAATTGCAAAGAGTCGGACGGGCGGAGATTTATCTGCGAAAATTAGGTTATCGTCAACTACGGGTGCGATCGAGCGGCGATACGGCACGGATTGAATTACCAGCAGCAGAAATTCCCGACTTTATTAATCGGACAAATTTAAGCGAATTAGTCGCTGATCTGCAAAAATTAGGCTTTATCTATGTCAGCCTCGATCTAGAAGGTTATCAAAGCGGCAAGCTTAATCGAGTCCTCTAGATCAGTAATCAGTAATCAGTAATCAGTAATCAGTGGACTGAAAACTCAAATCTGCTCTAACAGTTATCTTAATGGTGAGGTACGAAGTTTTCGTTTTGGGGAGTCGGTCGTCGGTCGTCAATACCAAATTGGGTTATACTTCATCTTGACGAGAAAGGCTGTAACGGATAACGGATAACGGATAACGGATAACGGATAACTGGTCACTGATAACTGATAACCGGTCACTCGATCGGATATATTAAAAAAATGTTAAAAAGCCAGGGAGCGGACTGATGAACCTTTTTCTAGGGTTCCTAAGTCTTTATCCCTAAACCTCTAATTGCCAAGGCGAGGATAGATGAGTCAACTACAAAATGCCTTTACCCTATTCCTGAGCCTGTTGGTGGAAGCGATGCCTTTTTTACTGCTAGGGGTGATTCTCTCTAGTATTCTTTTAATATTTGTCGATGAACGTCGCCTAGTGGCCCTGATGCCTCGAAATGCTGTTTTAGGAGCATTTGTGGGGGGATGTATTGGGTTTTTGTTTCCCGTCTGCGAGTGTGGCAATGTGCCGGTGGCGCGACGTTTACTTGTGCAAGGAATGCCGAATGCAGTAGCGGTTAGTTTTCTCTTAGCAGCGCCGACAATTAACCCGATTGTTATCTGGTCCACTTGGGTAGCTTTTCGCGATCAACCGGAAATTGTTTTCTATCGAGTTATCTTTTCTTTGTTCATCGCTACGGTTATCGGTATTATCTTTAGTATCCAAAAAGATCCCCGACCGCTCCTACAAACCTCTTTGGCAAAAAGTCTCAATTGGCAACCGCAAACACCGGAAAAAGAATCTATCCCACTACTACTACAATCCGGGTCTTTTCTGATCGGTAATTCTGGCAAAACTTTGCGCTTAGACGAAAGTTTTGCCGCTACTGCTGTCCTACCGGCAGTGCAAGCTATCCCGATGAAAAGGCGCTGGTTAACTTTTCTGGAAAACGTGGTGATGGAATTACGGGAATTAGGAGGAGTGTTAATCTTAGGAAGTGCTATAGCGGCCGGTTTACAGGTGTTTGTTCCCCGGGAATTTGTTCTTAATTTGGGTCAGGATCCGATTACTTCAATCTTGGCAATGATGCTGTTAGCGGTAATTGTTTCGATTTGTTCCACGGTTGATTCTTTTTTTGCTCTCTCCTTTGCCTCTAGTTTTACCAGTAGTTCCCTGCTGGCTTTTTTAGTGTTCGGTCCAATGATTGACCTGAAAGGGATTGGTTTAATGTTGTCTATTTTTAAACCGAGAATGTTAATTTATCTCTTTGCTTTAGCAGCGCAAATGACTTTTTTACTCACCTTGGCTCACAGTTATTTATTTTAGGTCAGTACCTGGATAGTTTTTCCCATGAATTCATCACGTCTAAAAATAATCGCCCCCCAATTTATCGATGTTATTGCCCTAATCGGTTGGGGTTCGTTACTATTTAAATACTGGATAACTGGACAATTAAATTTACTGATCCATCCTAATTATTTTATTCTGGTTCTCATCACCAGTATGGCTTTATTTGTTCTGGGAATAGTCAAGCTTTGGACATTATTAAAACAGTGGCAAAAAAAGATTAATTTAGATAGTAACGATAATCGATCGCATATTACCATTCTTCCCCAACATTTTGGCTCAGGTTTATTAGTAATCACTGCCCTTTTAGGCCTATTTATTGCCCCGCAGCCCCTCAGTAGTCAAATCGCATTACAGAGGGGAATTAGTGAATCTTTACCCCTAACTCGCGTGCAAACTCAATCCTTTGGCACTACCGTTAAACCGGAGGAAAAAAGTTTAATTGAATGGGTAAGAACTTTGAATGCTTACCCCGAACCTGATGCTTATACAGGACAACCGGTAAAAGTCACAGGTTTTGTGGTGCAATTGCCCCAATTAACCGATAATTATTTATTAATTAGTCGCTTTATTCTTACCTGTTGTGCCGTGGATGCTTATCCCGTGGGTTTGCCGGTGAAACTATCAGGAAGTCGCGGTCAATATCCCAATGACACTTGGTTAGAAATCACTGGAGAAATGACCACGGAATCCTTACCCGTAGAGGTGGGAAAATCAACCACCAGAAGACAATTAGTAATTAAGGCCAAATCCGTGAAACCTATACCCACTCCTGCGGATCCCTACGGATATTAACAGTTATCAGTTATCAGTTATCAGTTATCAGTTATCAGTTATCAGTGAGCAGTTATCAGTTAAGTAGGTGGGTGGAATTAAATATAAGATGAACGTAGGTTGGGTTGAAGCATGAAACCCAACGCCCGATCATGTTACGCTACCGTTAACCCATCCTACAAATAATTGTGCCTCCCTACTTATCAGTTATCAGTTATCAGTTGTTGTTACTAACCATCTACTATAATGATCAAGACCTTACAACTACAACCGATTGATAAATTAGCGATAACATTAATTCTATCGCTAACCTTAGTAATTGGCGGTTTAATTTGGTTAGGTAATAGCTGTGGTAATCAATGTCTTTTACAAACTGGTCCAAGGGTCAAGGAATTTAGCTGGGAAAATCGAGAAATTGGCTCGGAAGATCAAGCATTTATTATCACTTTTGATCGCCCTATGGATCATGCTAGTGTAGAAAAAAATCTAGTTATCGATCCTCCGCTGCCGGGGAAGTTTAGTTGGGCCGGAAGACGATTAGCTTATACCCTCACTTCTCCCATTCCCTACGGAGAAAAATATCATCTGCAAATTGAAGGTGCGCGGGAACAATTTCGCAGCGGTAATCGATTAGGACAAACCCTGGCAATCTTTGAAAGAGAATTTAAAAGTCGGGATCGTGCTTTTGCCTATATTGGCACTAATGGGGAAGAACAGGGAAGATTAATTTTTTATAACCTGACCGAGGAGAAGAAAACCCTCTTAACCCCCGCAAATTTGACCGTTATGGCTTTTGAATTCTATCCTGATGGTAAAAAAATCCTCTTTTCGGCCGTGGCGAAAAATCAGGGGATACAGGGAATTCGTGAGCTACAGCTTTACCAAGTTGATTTTGACCAATCTTCCCCAAAAATTGAGTTAGTGCTAGACAATAAAGATTATCAAAATAATCATTTTGATTTAGCTAAAGATGGGGAAACCATTGTCGTGCAGAGAATTGAGCGCCGCAATCCGATTAACTTCGATTTATGGGCAGTTAAATCGGGGGAAAAACCCAAACAATTAAACATTCAAGGTGGAGAATTTTTGATTGCACCTGATAGTAAAACTTTGGCTGTCACCCAGGGGGAAGGAATCGCCCTTTTGCCTTTAAAAACCGAAACAAAACCCCTAGATTTTTTACCAAAATTTGGGCGAATTTTGAATTTTTCTGCTGATGGTACGGCCGCAGCAATGGTTAATTTTAATACTGATAATGCCAAAATGCGTTATATTCGATCGCTTTTTTATGTCAATAATCAAGGATTACAAAAACGCTTACTCAATCTACAAGGTTCGATTATAGATTGTCAATTTAATGCCACTGGTAGTGATTTGTATTGTTTGTTAACCGAGTTAGTTACTAACAGTCAAGAGTACAAAGAAAAACCCTATTTTGCTAAAATAGATGTGAAGACCGGTCAAGTGACTCCCCTACTGGAATTAGCCGATTATCGTGATATTCACATTAGTTTATCTCCCGATAGTTTAGCAATTATTTTTGATCAACTTCTCACCAGTTATGATACTAATCCGACTAATCCCTTGACTACTGATTCAGGAGAAACAATTATCGGTGGTCGTTTGTGGATGTTAATTCCTCCCCTACAAGATGGAGTGAAAGCAAGTAAATCTGATTTAATTGAATTACCTCTAGCGGGAATTCGTCCCCAGTGGATGCCGTAGAATTTAATTATTAACTAGGGAATTATTTCGATGCTGTCAAACTCAGAAAAATTAGCCAAATTGCGTCAGTATTTTGCTAGTGGTGCCACTCATTCCTATCAATTCCGTCGTCAGCAGTTAGAGAAGTTAAAACAGGCAATCATTAAATATGAAGCAGAGATATATCAAGCTTTATATAGGGATTTAAAGAAAAGTCCCGAAGATTGTTGGATTACTGAAAATGGTTTCCTTTTGGTGGAAATTAATAACGCTTTAAAAAATTTGCGCTCATGGATGCAACCCAAACCTGTTAAAACTAATCTCTTAAATTTCCCTTCCTCTAGTCAAATTATTCGGGAACCTTTAGGAGTGGTTTTAATTATTGGTGCTTGGAATTATCCCCTCCAATTGTTATTAGTGCCTTTAGTTGGTGCCATTGCTGCTGGTAACTGTGCGGTATTAAAACCGAGTGAATTTGCCTCAGCGACGGAAAAATTAGTAATTAAAATAATTCAAGAAATATTCCCCGAAGAATATGTGTTAATTGTACCCGGAGATGGTGCGGAAGTAATTCCGAATATGTTAGACAGTTTCACCTTTGATCATATATTTTTTACTGGCAGTACCAGGGTAGGAAAAATTATTTATCAACTAGCGGCAGAAAAGTTAATTCCTGTTACTCTAGAATTAGGGGGAAAAAGTCCCTGTGTTATCGAAGCTGATGCTAATATTTCCGTGGCAACCCGTCGCATTGCCGTGACAAAATTCTCTAATTGTGGTCAAATGTGTATCGCAGCTGATTATATTTTGGTACATCAATCCCAGCAGGAGAATTTGATCAGAGAATTAGCAAACACTATTGTTAATTTTTTCGGTGAAGATGCGAGATTAAGTGCTGATTATGGTAAGATAATTAATGAGAAACAATTTGATCGCCTGATTGACTTTCTCCAAGATGGTGAGATTGTTTTTGGAGGCAAAACCGATCGAGAAAATTTATATATTCAACCAACTTTATTAACTAATGTTTCCCTCGATGCTCCTATTATGCAAGGGGAAATATTCGGTCCAATTTTACCGATCATTGCCTTTAGCACTTTTGAGGAAGCTTTAGCAATTATTGCTAAAAATCCTAACCCTCTAGCTTTTTATCTGTTTACTACCAAGGCAAAAACCGAAAAGAAATGGTTAGAATCAGTCCAGTTTGGGGGAGGTTGTATTAACAACAATAGTTTTCATTTTACTAATCCTAGTTTACCCTTTGGTGGTCGAGGAAATAGCGGTATTGGTAGCTATCATGGTCGTTTTTCCTTTGAGAATTTTAGTCACCAAAAAGCCATTATGAAAACACCTCTTTGGTTCAATCCCGCTTTAAAATATCCGCCTTTTAAGGGTAAATTAGACTTATTTAAGTTATTAGTTCGGTAACAAGCTACAGTTTAAGTTAAAGCTTTTAAGAGAGCTTGAAATTTAAGCTGAATTTCTGCTAGTTCTTTTTCTGGATCGGAACCGGCAACAATACCCGCACCGGCGTATAATCGCGCTCGATCGCCTTTAATTAATGCCGAACGAATACCAACAATAAACTCACTATTATTTTGACAATCGATCCAACCCAAAGGAGCGGCATAAAGAGAGCGATCGAAGGTTTCATAATGACGAATTTGTGCTAAGGCGATCTCGGTGGGAACCCCAGCAACAGCAGGAGTGGGGTGTAGTTGGGCAACAATTTCGAGGGGATGGATGGAGGGTTTGAGTTTGGCATGGATAGGAGTCCAGAGATGTTGAATATTGGAGAGTTTTAACAATCTAGAGGGAGAATTTTGCGGATTTAAGCCAATTTGTCGCAGTTTTTGGTTAATAAAGTCACTAACAGCCCGATGTTCCCGTTGTTCTTTTTCACTAGCGAGGAGTTTATTGGCAAAGAGAGCATCTTCGATCGCATTTTCTCCCCGGGGGGCAGATCCCGCTAAAGCATCGGTGATTAATTGCCCCTGATGGACAGTTAACAAGCGTTCGGGACTAGCGCCGATAAAATGATCTCCCCGTCCATTGCCGAGGGAAAAAGTGTAGCAATCGGGATGACGCTGACGCAAATTATCGAGACAGTTTACCAGATGAAAAGGACGGGGAGAAATCACGTCAAGAGCGTGAGCGAGGACAATTTTGCTAAATTTTTGAGCCTGGATCGATTGGAGTGCATCGGCAACAGCCGCTTGAAAATTATAGGTAGGATGAATATAATAACTACAGGGCTCCTGACGGAGATTTTGTCGGCAATTGCTCGAGTTATTTTGGATAATTTTGAGGTTATTAATAGTTTCTTCGAGGGAGTTTTCTATTTCTTTTTCGCCGGTGATTAAGAGATTGGTCAGGAAAAAATATTCCGACTGTTTTTTGATAATTTGAAACTTAGGCAGGGTTAGGGTAGCTGAGGGAAAGGGGGTAGCTGTTTCCGAGTCGAAAAAAGTGAAACTGCAAAAGATGCGGGGAGTAATCTCGCTATAGTTATCAATTTTAATAATTCTTTGTTGACAGTTTTCAATAAATTTTTGAGCTTTTAAAAAACGTTGTTTGCCGTGGAAAGTGGCAGCAAAGGCGATGCCGTAGCCGAGAAAAGCAGTTTCTCGTTCGGGATTTTCCCAATAATAATGGGTGGGATAACTAGAAGCAATCCGAGGGAGAATTTCTAGGGGATCAAGGGGGGAAATTTTTTGACAAAAACTGATGATCGACGGATTTCCCTTTTCTGCGGCTAACAGTTGCGGGTTGAGGATAAAGTTATAGAGGCTGTGAAGATCAGCAATCGGACTATCAGGATAGGAAAGGCGAGGAACGGCAGAAGTCATGTCAAGTTTTTTGTATTTTTTGCAAAAAAACCATGATTAATGGTATGTAATCCCCACAGATGTGGCCAGAGTCAAGGCTCTCTTTTTAACTATGATATCGGAGAAAGGGTCTTTAGGCAGAAAAGGAGCGGGATATTTGTGACGATTAACCGGGTTGGAGACAAATGAAAGCTTAAAATCTCCAGAGATGGCTATTATTTAAATGGGCAAAAAAATTAATTTAATAACTGCTACTTTACAAGTTTGTGGAAATTGCCACCACGGGACAAGTGGGGATACATTGTTCACAAACCACACAACGGGAACGCAAAAACTTAAGACGAAAACTTTCGGGATCAAGGGTTAAAGCTTCCGTGGGACAAACTCCCGTACATAACCCACAATCGACACATTTTTCTTCATCGATGACGATTTCGCGACTAACTTGGGAAACGCCAATATTTTGTAATTGTAACCATTCGATCGCCGCTTCTAACTCATCGATATCTCCCGATAATTCTAATACTAATGTTCCCACTTGATTGGGGGCAACTTGGGCGCGGATAATATTAGCGGCGACGTTAAAATCCTTCGCCAGTCGATAGGTAACGGGCATATGGACGGCTTTTTTGGGAAAAGTGAGAGTAACGCGTTTTTTCATTAGGATAGGATAGGAATAATTTTTGAGAGACTATCCATGACAGCCACCACACCCACCAATAAAATCAGAAATCTGCTGCTGGCAGTAACGGCAGTTATCCTTAGTGTAGCGATTTTCTTCGGCTTTCAAACCACCGCTAGTTCCCTATCTTTGGAAGCGCAAGCGGAAAAAGCGACACCTTTTGATCTTGCCCTCAGCAATGGTAAACCCACCCTGACAGAATTTTATGCTAATTGGTGTACCAGTTGTCAGGCGATGGCCCCTGAAATTGCCGAAATTAAAAAACAATACGGTAATACCATTAATTTTGTTATGCTCAACGTTGATAATAATAAATGGTTGCCAGAAATTCTCCGTTATCGTGTGGATGGTATTCCCCATTTTGTCTTTTTAAATAATCAAGGACAACCGGTTGCCCAAGCGATCGGAGAACAACCAAAATCAATTTTAACTGCTAATTTAGAAGCACTTTTAACTAATTCCACCCTACCCTATGCCACCACTACGGGAGAGACTTCTGATTTTAATATCCTTGTGGGTGCTAGTCAAACCGATCCTCGCAGTCACGGCAGTCAAGTTAAGCAGTAATCAGTTATCAGTAATCAGTTATCAGTGGAAAGCTTAGGGCTGAAAGCTATCATTCAAGAGTCAACTATCAATCAGTACATTTCATTGACTGAATTTTTTAACTATGGCGATTATTGTTCAACATTTAACCACAGGTAACGAATATATATTCCTAGGAGTTAGTGGGGGTGAAAGTAAGAATATTTTACCCACCAAAATGTTAGGGGATTTCTTCGCAACTGAGACTCCAGATAAATCTCGATCGCTGACGGTTTGTGATGATCAAGGCCGGATTCTTTGGTTTCCTGTCACAGAAATGATTGTGGTGGAGGTAGATGGTCAAAAACCCGAAGAATTATTACCAGAAATTATCCCTCCTGAACCAGTTCCTTTACAATTAGATAAAGAGCATCAACCTCAGTCCCCAGAAAATCAAGGAAACATCGATGAATTTGCCGAAGATGACGATTGGATCTAGAATTAAATACCTAATTTTAGCGGGAATAATTGCCCTATTTACTATTGGCTTTAATTCCCTCTATTCTGTTTCTCAAAACTCGATCGCTTCCTTCCCTGTTGCCGAAGTTCAAACCCAATATCTTAACGATTGGACACCGGAATTAGAGGCAGAATTTCAACAAAGGGCCAAGCAGGTTATTAACCATTTTGCTAATCGGGAAAGTTATGGCAATTTGTGGGGAGAAAACGAGAAAAAATCCTATGCTATGGCCATGTTTGATTTCTTGGCAGGAAACCGGCAAAAAGCCCTAGATTTCCTGCAGCAGGATGACCCACAAACACGAGAACAGGCCCACACTGATTATATAGATTATTATTTTTCTTTTACCCTAAAAGGACAAATCAGAAAATATTTTCTTCTCGGAAAGTATCTCGATCCTGTTTATCGTCAGAGAATGTATAATGCGGCGAAAATTTGGACAGAAACCGACCCTTTACAACGGCCCCACCCTATCCACGGTACCGGCCAAGGAACGGGTAATGATTGGAGTATAACAAGACGGGGTTTATGGGTAGATAGTCGCAATACTGATAACCTGCGGGCAATGCGCGAAACATCGGTTTATCTGATGGCCGAAGAAACAGGAAATGAGGCAACTCGTCAACTTTATAAAAGTAAAATTAAGCGTTACGTTTCAGCTTTATATAACATCGGTATGGGAGAATGGGATTCAGAAGTTTATCACGGTCATACCTTTGCTCCCTATCTCAATCTCTACGATTTTGCTCAAGATACGGAAGTTAAACAATGGGCAAAAATGGCCTTAGATTGGTTATCCATGGCCGCTAGTGTTAAATATTATCGCGGTGGTTGGGGTAGCCCTGTAAAACGCGATTATGGTGGTAGTAATGGGGTAATGCGATCGGATTCTGCCCGCACTTTTTGGTTATATTTTGGTGATACTCCTGTCCCCAATAATCGCCCGGAATTGGACTCTCTTTATCTAATTACCAGTCGTTATCGTCCTCCTTTAGCAGTGATGGAATTAGCCCGAAAAAACTTTAATAAACCGGTAGAAATTCTCGCTAGTAAACCCCTGTATGAAAACTGGAAACCGGGCAATAATCAAAGTCCGGGTTATTGGGAAACTCAATTTATCGGCCCTAGTTATCAAATGGGTAGTCTGGCGGGGACTTTCCCCGATGGCGATGTGGCCTCATTTAAATTAATGGCCTTTAATCAACAAAAAGGGGTGGATTTTTTTGTGGCTAACACTGGCAAAAATGGCGTAAAACCGGGCAAAAATCCTGGGGATGAAATCGGACAATATCGTAATCTTTTAATCTGGTTACGACCGGCAGACCAAGCTTTTTTCTGGCAATTACCGAAAACTGCTAAGGTAGAAAAAGATGATAATATCTGGTTTATTCAATTAGAAAAAACTTGGTTAGCTCTGAGATTAATCAATCTTTCTTCTCCTGAAATTATCGAGATTCCTAATTCCCCTTATCCCGATGATCATACCTACCAAGCTTTACCCACAGGTAACAATTATGCGGGTTTTGCTCTGGAAGTGGGGGAAGCGGCAACCCAGGGCAGTTATGAGAATTTCAAGAGCATATTTAAGCAAAAAAGTCAAGTAAATTTAACTCAAATTAACCAAGGCAGCCTCTTATTTAAAGGCAGTCAGGGACAGAGTTTACAATTTACCTATAATCAAATCAATCTACTGCCGATGTTAATTCGTAACGGTCAAAAGCACGATTGGTCAAAAAATTTCGCCCTTTATAACAGTTTAAGTCGAGATAACTCTCCCGTTTCTTTGGGATGGAAAAAGGGCAAATTAACCGTCAAAGCAGGGAAATACCAGTTTTCCAATGCTTTGATTCTGTCTTCTCCTTAAGTTATATCTTCTGGACTGTTTATGAGGATTGTTCAGATCATTTGCGCTTGATTTAAGAATTCTTGCAATTCTTCTCCTTCGATTACTTCCGTGGTCAAAAGATTAGCAGTAATGGACTCTAATAAATTGCGGTTATGACTGAGAATTGCTAGGGCTTTTTGGTAACTAGCGTCGATAATTTGTTTAACTTCTTCATCGATCGCTTTCGCCGTATTTTCTCCGATCGAACGCCGGGGACTACCCTGATTATTGCCTAAAAAATTAGCCTGTCCTGTTTTATCGTAGGCTAGGGGACCCAGGGATTTACTCATACCATAAATTGTCACCATTCTTTCCGCAATATCCGTCGCCCTTTGTAAATCATCGGAAGCACCATTAGTGACACTGCCAAAGATTAATTCTTCGGCTGCCCGACCGCCCAATAACATAGTAATTTGTTCTTTAAATTCGGTTTCTGTCATCAAAAAACGGTCTTCCGTGGGAATTTTCAGGGTATAACCCAAAGCGGATAAACCCCGGGGAACGATGGAAATTTTCTCCACCCGACCACCTCCCGGCATAACAGCACCAACTAAAGCATGGCCGACCTCGTGATAAGCGACGATTTTCTTTTCTTTTTCCGATAAAACCCGACTTTTCTTTTCTAAACCAGCGATAACTCTTTCTATCGCCTCTTTAAAGTCGATTTGACTGACTTTTTCCCGATTATTACGGGCAGCCAAGAGAGCCGCCTCATTGACGAGGTTGGCTAAATCGGCCCCGGCAAAACCGGGGGTTTGGGTGGCGATCGCTTTGAGATTAACATCTTCACCCATCTGGACTCGTTGGGCGTATATTTCCAAAATTGCCAATCTTCCCGCTAAATCGGGACGATCCACCAAAACTTGGCGATCAAAGCGCCCCGGACGCAATAAAGCGGCATCAAGAGTCTCTGGGCGATTGGTGGCGGCTAAAACGATGACGACGGCTTCTTTGGGGCTAAAACCGTCCATTTCTGTCAAAAGTTGGTTTAAAGTCTGCTCGCGCTCATCATTGCTGCCGCTAGTTCCCGATCCCGAACTTCTCGATTTACCGATCGCGTCCAATTCATCAATAAAAATGATGCTAGGGGCATTTTTCTTCGCTTGGGCAAATAGATCCCGCACCCGGGCTGCCCCTGTTCCGACAAATAATTCCACAAATTCCGAGGCCGAAATGCTAAAAAAAGTCACTCCCGCTTCTCCCGCGACTGCTTTTGCTAAGAGAGTTTTCCCCGTCCCCGGCGGTCCGACTAAGAGAACACCTTTAGGAATACGCGCCCCGATTTTATTAAAGCGCTCGGCATCCTTGAGAAATTCGACGATTTCCTTTAACTCGGTTTTTGCTTCCTCGGCCCCGGCCACATCACTGAAGGTAATCGGATATTTTTCGCCGTCTCCGTAAACTTTAGCGAGATTTTTATTAAAAAGCAGCGATTTACGGGTGTCATCGTTGCGATAGAACAGAAACTGCATGGCGGCGACTAAAATTAAGGGGGGAACCACCCAAGCGAGGAGAGTGCTGATCCAACTGTTTTCGGCCACAGGAATCGCCTCGAAGATTACGCCTTTTTGCTGTAATAGTTGGGTTAATTGGGGGTTATCGACTGGAATTGTGGCAAAAACTCGTCCGGGGGCTAGATTACTGCTCGGTTTGCCCGCCAGCGAACTAGAATCACCGTGAAAGGGATTACTTGATTCTGGGGGATTAACGGGGGGATTACCCGGAATAGCCAGGGATTCTAAAGGATTTTTTAATTGATAATAGATGACTTGATTGCCAATTCTGACCATACTGATGTCGCCCCGTTCCACTTTATTGATAAATTCGCTGTAGGGTTCGAGGGGAATATTTGACAATTCTGAGGGACGAGGGATAAGAAAATAGCCTAAAGCGGCAACACCAGAACAAATGATCAGGATTTTGCCTAACCGCGGCAAACGCGACCAGGAAAATTTATTATCTTCTTGATTAGCCATAATTTTTAGGGCAGGTGAGAGTGAAAATACAAAGTTCATACTAACAATTCCCTATCTCGATCGCCTTACCGATGGGATAGGATAGAGGATGGAATACTTGGTAGCGAGCGAGCGACAAACGAGAGAAATCCCATGAATTTAGTTAGCTTAGAGAACTTTCTCGATAACACTTCTTTTTTAGTCCTGTTTTTAACCATGCTGGTTTATTGGGCCGGGGCAGCCTTTCCTAGCATACCTTTGTTGCCCAGCCTGGGCAGCACGGGAGTGGCCATCGCTAACCTCTGTATCGCCGCTTTATTGGGGGCGCGCTGGTTAGAAGCGGGTTATTTCCCCATCAGCAATCTTTACGAATCTTTATTCTTTCTCGCTTGGGGTGTAACTGCCGTTCATTTAATTGCTGAGTACACTAGCCGCAGTCGCCTGGTGGGGGTGGTGACGACTCCTGTAGCCATGGGGATTACCGCTTTTGCCACTTTGTCCTTACCAGGGGAAATGCAAACTTCGGCCCCCTTGGTTCCGGCTTTAAAATCGAATTGGTTGATGATGCACGTTAGCGTCATGATGTTAAGTTATGCTGCTTTGATGGTGGGTTCCCTGATGGCGATCGCTTTTCTGATCGTCACGAGAGGTCAAAATATCGAGTTAAAAGGCAGTTCCGTGGGTACGGGGGCTTATCGTCTCCAAAATAAGTTATCTACCACTCTTTCCGCCCCAATTTTCCTGGAAACAGCTAACGGTGGCACAACCGCCCTTTTAACTCCCACCTTAACAGCGATGGCGACTCTTTCGCCCCAACGTCTTAGCTTGGCGGAAACCCTCGATAATATCAGTTATCGGGTCATTGGTCTCGGTTTTCCCCTTCTCACTATCGGTATCATCGCCGGAGCGGTTTGGGCGAATGAAGCTTGGGGTTCCTATTGGAGTTGGGACCCGAAAGAAACTTGGGCGCTAATCACTTGGTTAGTGTTTGCCGCTTATCTCCATGCCCGCATTACCCGGGGATGGCAGGGAAGAAAACCGGCTATTCTAGCAGCGAGTGGTTTTGTTGTGGTTTGGGTATGTTATTTAGGGGTGAATCTTTTAGGTAAAGGTCTTCATTCCTACGGCTGGTTTTTCTAAATCAGTTATAGGGGTGGGGTGTGGGGTGTGGGGTGTGGGGTGTGGGGTGTGGGGTGTGGGAAGAATAAATAAAAATAATCTTCTGACGACCGACGACCGACTCCTAACCCCACCAACAAACTTTTTGCCGCAAACCATAAATAATTATAAGTAGGGAGGCACAATTATTTGTAGGATGGGTTAGCGGTAGCGTAACATAATCTGGCGTTGGGTTTCATGCTTCAACCCAACCTACGTTCATCTTATATTTAATTCCACCCACCCACTTAACTTCTCAAAAATTATAAAAAATGATCGAGCGGAAAACTACTATTAAAAATCTGGCTTTAATTGCCGGTGTGCATGGCAATGAACTAACTCCCGCTTATTTGGTTAAATACCTGCAAAAGTCACCTAATCTTATTGCTCGCAGCAGTTTTCAATCCCACAGTCTCATCGCTAATCCCTTAGCCCTAAAGCAACGGGTTAGATATATCGATACGGATTTAAATCGTTGTTTTAACCAGAAAGATTTAGTTAATCCCGATTGTCAGCAATACGAACAAAAACGAGCCAAAAAAATAGTTAAAGAAATCCGAGAAAAATCCATTGATTTATTAATAGATATTCACAGCACCACATCTAACATGATGCTGGCGATTATTTATTCTAACCCCCATCCTTGGCTATTAAAACTCTTTACCTATCTGACTAAAATTAATCCTGAGGTGCGCTTAATTTATCATCCCGTCAGCGAGGAAGAAAATCATTTTCTGAAAGGAATTTGTCCCCTAGCTTTTACCCTAGAAATCGGTCCGGTTAACCATGGGGTCATCTGTCCCTATCTTTTTCGTCAAACCGAAACACTTATCTATCAAATCCTAGACTATATCGAACAGGAAAATTATCTCGCTGCCCATCTCGATACTTTCAGCGAATCCCTCACAGTTTACCAACGTTTAGGATCGATCGATTATCCTAGGGATGAACAGGGTGAAATTAAAGCCATGTTACATCCTCAGATTCTCCAACGAGATTATCAGGCAATTCAACCTAATCAACCGATTTTTCTAGGATTTGATGGTCAGGAAATTATCTATCGTGGTGAATCTGAACTATATCCTATCTTTGTCGGAGAATCTTCCTATAAAGAAAAAGGAATCGCCCTTTGTTGGACAGCCAAAAAACAAATTGATATTAATTAGTACTAGACAGTAGTTTTCTTGACAAAAAAACAGGTCTAAATAAGGGAAAAGCCACTATGACCTTTACTTCTGATTCTCTTTTAGCTGAACGTTACCAACTACAACAACGCCTAGGAAATACCGCTATCGGTCGTCAAACTTGGTTAGCTACCGATATATTATCCCAGGAATCGGTAATTATTAAACTCCTCGCTTTTAGTCCCCAGATGGAGTGGGAAGAATTAAAATTATTTGAACGGGAGTCCGCCGTTTTAGCTTCTCTCTATCATCCCCGTATTCCCCGCTATCGCGATTATTTTTCCCTCGATAAAAATCAAGGTGACGGGATTCCTTGGTTTGTACTTGTACAAGATTATATACCGGGAGAATCCTTAAGCGATCGCTTAGAAAGGGGGCAACGTTTCACCCCTACGGTAATTCGGAATATTGCCCAAGAAGTTCTCGAAATTCTCATTTATTTGCATGAATTATCACCCCCAGTATTACATCGAGATATTAAACCTAGTAATTTAATTATTAACTCGGAAAATAACGTTTATTTAGTGGATTTTGGCGCAGTCCAGTCTAAGGGTGCAGTGACGGGAGTTACTTTTACTGTGGTGGGAACGAGTGGTTATGCACCCCTAGAACAATTTTGGGGACGGGCGGTTCCCAGTTCTGATTTATATGCCTTGGGCATGACTTTAATTCATTTATTGACGGGAATTGTGCCGATAGAACTGCCCCACCGCGACTCTAAAATTCAATTTCGCCAACTGGTGACAATTGATGATGATTTAATCGATTGGTTAGAAACTATGACTGATATGGCGGTAGAAAAGCGGTTTAAAAGTGCCAGAGAAGCCCTAAAATTTCTTCAACATCCCTACCATCGTCAAGTATCAAGTTTAATCGATCCTAAGAAATTACCAAAACCTCCCCACAGTTCCATCCGTATCGCTAAACACCGGGATAATTTAGAGATTAATTTACCCCCCAAAATTAAGCTACCTTCCGATAAGCCTACCCTCTGGTCTTTGGCGATTGTCCTTACTGTCACTGTTTTTATCTCCCCGATTCTTACCTTTATTATAGCTCTAATTGGTTTTATTTGTTTGCGGGAGATGCAATTAATTCTTACCCCTCAAGAAGTTTTAATTAAATATAAACTCTTCAATTTTATCTACAAAAAATTTGCTTTCAAAACTCAAGACTTATGGGGTATTTTTCTTCATAGCAATGGTACAGAAGCTAACTATCAGATTCGTCTGCGGACGGCTAAAAATTATTATCTTATCGGCCAGAATCTCCGCGAGGATGAATGTCTCTGGTTGGGACAGGAAATCCAAGATTGGTTAAATTTTATCAAATATAACGTTTCTCATCAAGAGGAAGTGTAGCCTGACAGGGTATCATCTCCTGACTTGAAAGAGGGTGTAGGGTGTGGGGTGTGGGGTGTGGGGTGTAGGAAAGGAAACCTCTTTCATCTGTGGGGGTGAAAATTTTTTCATCGGGACTGACTACCCAAAAGGAGAACTTTGTACCTCACCATTAAGATAAATGAGAATCAATTCAAGAAATCCTAGGAATTAGTCGGTAGGCATTTTCCCTTTTTTAACCTTAATCTTGCAAAGATCACCCTATCTTGGTAGTATAATAACTGATTTACATTTCCTCGGCTACAGGACGGCAATTATTAAATCGGATTAGGAATTGCCAAAAGGCGGCCATGAAATGTTAGTTATTAGTGGAGAAGAAAAAATGAGCTCTGAAATTTACAAAAAAGTCAGCTTGTTGGTTTTGTATCAAGGGGTTTTTGATAATGCTATTGGCCAGGCATTTATTACCCTATTAGCTACGGATAATGTTGCCGATTTTCTCAAAGCTTATGGTCAATGGTTTCAAGCTTTAGCATCTAAAAATATCAGTTGGAATGATTTTCTAATCGAACAAATTCTCTTAGATGATAATCCCTTTAGTCAACAGGTACAGAAAAAAAGTGTTTGGGAGTTACCCGAATCTTTAATTAATGGCGTTAAACAGGATTTATCTATCCTCCAATCTCTTTATAACTCTAGCATTTATAGCTTAAGCAGTTCGACAATTTTTGAACAAATTAAATTTCTAATTTTCCCCGCTTGGGAAGTGGAAAATAAATTAGAAAGTTTGCTGCATTCCAGTTCAGATTGGACGGAATTAGTCGAAGATTTAGCCGATTATTATCGCAAATGTGGTACAGGAATTTTTGCCCATTATCCAGCTTTAAGGTGGCAAGAAGGCAGATTACAAGGAATTACTCATCCCGATACCGTGCAGATTCAAGACATAGTCGGTTATGAAACGCCCAAGGAAACCTTGATTAAAAACACTGAGTTTTTATTGGCAGGTTATCCTGCTTTAAATGTCCTACTCTATGGCAGCCGTGGTTCTGGAAAATCCTCTCTAGTCAAGGGACTATTGCCAAAATATCATAGTCAGGGATTGCGCTTAATTGAAGTGGCAAAATCGCAATTAAAAGACCTACCATTAATTATTGAAATCTTGCGAGATTTGCCTCAAAAATTTATTATCTTTGTCGATGATTTATCCTTTGAAGAAGACGATGAAGCTTTTAAAGCTTTAAAGGTTATTTTAGAGGGAAGTCTCACCGCTAGACCGAAAAATGTCGTAGTTTATGCCACTTCTAATCGCCGACATTTAGTCAGAGAATTTTTTGCGGATCGACCGCAACCAAAAGATAGTGATGAAGTGCATAATTGGGACACAGTACAAGAAAAATTATCCTTTAGCGATCGCTTTGGTTTAACCCTCACTTTTGAACCAGCTAATCAAGAAAAATATCTGGAAATAGTGCGCCATTTAGCCAGTTTAGCTAAATTAAAAATTAGCTTAGAAGACTTAGAATTTCGTGCCAAACAATGGGCAACCCAACATAATGGGCGATCGGGAAGAACTGCTAGACAATTTATTGATTTTCTGCAAGGAGAATTAGGATTAAAAGGTAGCATTAAGTAAGTGGTTCTAATTAAATAGAAGATAGATTTTGCCTTTGATACCACCTTGATCCCCTTGATAAGGGGGGTGCCGATCCCCCCTTAGTCCCCCCTTAATCCCCCCTTAATAAGGGGGGATATGACAATTTTTAACACCTACCTACTTAATTATGTTATGATCAAATAAAAGAAGCTCTAATCTGGAAAAATGTTGACTTCATCTCCCCCTAAAACCCTCAGCTTAGAAGAATATCGTAATTTAGAAACTAGAGCGGAAACTAAACACGAATATCACAACGGGGAAATTATCGAGATGACAGGGGGAAGCATCAATCATAATAGTATTCTCATTAATCTTATTGTCCTGCTAAAATTGGCTTTAAGAGGACCTAATTATCGTCTGATAATCGCAACGATGAAATCTTAAATCCCTGTGTAATTATCGAAGTTTTATCCCCTTCCACCTCTAGTTATGATCGGGGTGATAAATTTCGTTATTATCGTTCTATACCCCAATTAAACCAATATCTTCTCGTCAGTCAAGGGGAGATATTAATAGAATCCTATAGCAAAACATCAGAGAATAATTGGTTACTGCAAGAATACACCCCAGCAAGGGGAATTATATCCCTAGATTCTTTAGGAATTAGCTTAAATATTGCCGATATTTACGAAGGAATTAATTTTAATTGAAGAATAATTGACGAATGATAACCTTTTTTTTCTGTGATCTAGGTTATAATCGGGAGGATTAAAAATTCTGTGACAGAGAAAATGCTAACTCGATCTCCTACCAAAACCCTCAGCTTAGAAGAATATCGTAGTTTAGAAACTAGAGCGGAAACTAAACACGAATATCACGACGGGGAAATTATCGAGAGTCTTTCCCAGTGATTTGCGACTATGGATACCCCAATATAATCGCGGTTTATACCCAGATTTAATGCTCATTGCTGGGGAACCATTATTTAGCGATAATCGCAACGATGAAATTTTAAATCCCTGTGTAATTATCGAAGTTTTATCCCCTTCCACCTCTGGTTATGATCGGGGTGATAAATTTCGTTATTATCGTTCTATACCCCAATTAAACCAATATCTTCTCGTCAGTCAAGGGGAGATACTAATAGAATCCTATCGCAAAACCTCAGACAATAATTGGTTACTGCAAGAATACACCCCAGCCAGGGAAATTCTCTCTCTAGATTCTTTAGGAATTAGCTTAAATCTTGTCGATATTTACGAAGGAATTGATTTTAGTCTCAACTCCTAACTTTAGCTATCTTTTAAGAAGACGTACTAAAAACAATTTTACCATCTTTTACCGCTACTAAACGCAAAGTTAAAGGTCCAGATGTATTAGTTTTACTAGCAGCAACTGCCTCAAGTGTCTCGATAGAATTACCCGACTTTTTCACTTGACCAATAAAGTTAACTACCGTAGTTAATAAACCATCTTCCACTTGAATTGACCCTAAAACTCCCGCACTTCTAGCGCGAAATTGAGCCGAAGCTAAGAGTAAATCTAAGCGCTTTTGTAGGTCTTCTTCTGTCATATTTTGGGGATCAATGGAAACGGCAGCGATTACCTGTTTCTCCTCAAAAACTCTTTGATTGGGAACCACATCAGCAAAGACACGAATCTCGGTTTCTCCTAAGACATAATTACCTGCTGAAAGGATTCTCACCACATATTCTTTACCGTCCTGTAATTGTTGACTTAACTGTTCTACCTGTGCTTTTGTGATCTTAACTAAACGCTGGTCAAAATTAGGCTGATTCGGTTGGGTGGCACGGATAGCATTTATATTCGCTTCTCGCAATAACTTATCGATAACGGTGACAATAGCTTGGGGATCAACAATACGAAAAGCTCCAAAAGATAACACCTGTCCCCGGAAAATAGCGATTTGTTTTTCCCGCAATTCTTGATAGGTTTGATAGTATTGTTCTAAAACTTCCACTTCCCGCTTCAGAAAAGCCATTTGGGTTTCTAAATCCTTTAATTTTCCCTCGCGCTGTTCCAAAGCCAAATTTTTATCCACAATCGAGCTATCGAGTTCTCCAATACGTTGATCCCGGCGATCAATTTCTAGCTGTAGGGTTTTTTGCTGGGTTTCCAACTGTTGAAGTCGCGCTTGTCTGGCCGTTAATAACTTTTGTTGATTAGCTAACTCTTTATCTCTAACTTTAACGGTGGTTTGTAGTTGATTGATCTGACTAGAAAGAATTGATTTTTGTTGGAACAATTGATCCCGTTGACTGCTTAACTGTGCCTTTTGATTAGTTAAAATAACTCGTTCATTGTTTAAATTAGCCACTTCCTTCCGAAACTTTTCCAACTGTCCCGAAACTAATCGCAAACGTTGACGAGAAGCTTGATAATTTTTGTTAAGAACCTCTAGACGTTTCTGCACGGCTATCTGTTCACTTTTAGCCGTTTTTAAAGCCTTTTCCACCTGATTTTTTTGTTCGGTGGTTTTTCTTACCTGACTTTCCAAATCCTTAATAGCGGCACGACGTTCATTTAAAAGACGATCCAGTTCAAAAACCCCTTGACGCAGGGATTTACTAGAAGCAAACAAGACAATTAAAGTGGAGCCGGCGATCAAAATTCCCGTTACAATCGTCATTAAAGTTGCGGTTTGTTTCGGACGCAGATTAAATAAACGCATCCTTTTCTTACCGATACGGCTCCCTATGCGATCGCCAACCGCAGCTATCAGACCACCTAAAACCACGATGGCCAAAACTAAAATATAAGCGCTAGTCATCCAGAATTTAGGTAAATTGTTGACTGAGAGCGACGGGATTATGGACGGTAATTTTCTTCTTGTAAATTGAGACCATTTCTTGATCCCGCAGCTCTCCCAATAAACGGGTGACAGTGACGCGGGTAGAACCGATCGCCTCTGCGATCGCTTGGTGAGACAATTTTAAATCCACCCGGATGCCATCGGTGGTGGGAACCCCAAAATCACGACAAAGAATTAACAAAAAACTGACCAAACGGGAACCCATATCCCGGTGAGCCAAGGTTTCGATCATCATTTCCGTTTGCAGAATCCGCGAGGACAAACCCTGCAGCATCAACATTGATAAATCGGGATTATTGCGGAGGGATCTTTCTACCTGATCGATCGGGGCCGAGAGTAATTCTACCGGAGTAAAAGCCACGGCATGATAAAAACGATCCGATCGCTGGCCGGTGAGTAAGGATAGCACACCAAAGACGCTATTTTCCCGCAGTAGAGCCACGGTAATTTCTTCTCCCGCTTCATAGACTCGCGACAACTTAACGGCTCCTTTCAGCAAAAAATAGACTCTTTCGGCGGGATCTCCAGGGAAAAAGATCGTTTTGCCGCGCTCGAACAATTCCACCACCGGGGGGAAATTGCCGCTGCCGATTCGACGGAACACATCTGCTAGGGGTTTGTCTTGTATTAGGGATAAGTCCATCTCACATCCAAAAAAGGGGAAAATTGTTTTTATTATGCAACGAGTGTCACCTCTATTAAACATAACCGCTCCCTAAACTGGGAAAAGTTTTGGGCGCTTTTTGCCAGACAATGGGGGAGGGGTGATCATTGCTGCCCCGTTATCTGTATCCCTATTATACCGAATCTCGCTGGGGTCGGCTATTGGGGAGATTTTTGTAAGAGAAACGAGAACTATGTTAGATTTAACGGGAAAAAACGCCCTAGTGACAGGAATTGCCAATAATCGCTCGATCGCTTGGGGAATTGCCCAACAACTCCATCAAGCTGGGGCAAATATCGGTGTCACCTATCTCCCCGACGAAAAAGGCCGTTTTGAGAAAAAGGTGCGAGAATTGGCCGATGAACTTAATCCCGCTTTTTATGTCCCCTGCGATGTCCAAAATGACCAACAGGTAGAAGATACTTTCGCTACAGTGGCGGAAAAATGGGGCAAACTGGATATTTTGATTCACTGTCTCGCTTTTGCCGATAAAGAGGGTTTAACGGGCGATTTTACCGCCATTCCCCGGGAGGCTTTCACTAAGTCCCTAGATATTAGCACTTTTTCCCTAACCCGTCTAGCTCGATCGGCTAAACCTTTGATGACGGAAGGGGGAAGTATTATCACTCTTACCTATCTCGGTGGTGTCAAGGTAATTCCTAACTATAATTTAATGGGGGTGGCAAAAGCTGGTTTAGAAATGAGTGTTCGCTATTTAGCCGCGGAATTAGGGGTCCAAAAGATCCGAGTTAACGGTATTTCTGCCGGTCCAATTCGCACCTTAGCATCTTCGGCCGTGGGGGGAATTCTTGATATGATCCATCATGTGGAAGAAATCGCTCCTTTACATCGCACCGTGACACAAATTGAGGTGGGAAATACGGCCGCTTTTTTAGCCAGTGATCTTTCTAGTGGTATTACCGGACAGATTATTTATGTAGATTCCGGTTACGAAATTATGGGAATGTAGTTTTAAGTAGGTAGGTGTTAAAAACCATCAGCGCCCCCCTTATTAAGGGTAGTAGGGTTGATTCATGAATCAACCCTACTATGAATCAACCCTAGGATCAAGGGGGTATCAAAGGCGAAATCTATCTTCAATTTAATTGAAACGACTATCATAAAAGACTATGATCGTGTTTGTTGCGAAGTTGCTGAAGAGTCTTGCGATCGCTCTCTAGATCGACTTCATTGTAATGTAAATCGGCATCATGGTTTTTCAAAAAAGCATCCACCAGCCAACGAGAAGATAGACCTAAAATACTTCCGACCTCGGCACTGGTGATTTTTTCCGCTCGGTAGGCCCGCACCACCAAAGCCTCTAAAATTTCACGGGTAAGATTATTGTAGTTGTAATGTTGAAGCAATTCATCGGGAATATCGATAGTAATTTTCATGATTCAGCTTCCTTTTTTTGGGTTTACCGATAATTTTTATATCCTTTCTCCTCAAGATGAAGTATGACCTAATTTGATATTGACCACCGACTCCCCACCACGAAAACGTCTGACACGATTGGGTATTTAACGGGTTGGTCTTCGATTTTAGAATCTCTATGTCTGTCGGGAATTTAGAAATTGGCGTTGTCAGATCAGAATATGAAAGATGCAATGCAATCCTTGCTATCCAGAAGTGTTGAACGATAGCTTCATAAGGCAAAAAAGCGACACAAATATGGTATTATAGTCACATCAAAATTGTCATTACTATTATCATGATGCTAAACTCTTGGGCGGGAATTGTCAAGACAATCTTAAAAAGACTCCCCAAAAATGACTATCCTGTTCTCAATACAAGGCTGTTTGTACTTATCTGGCTTCATCTAATTTTCGATAAAAGTCTCGGCAGCTTACGAGATTTGTTTTTCCGCCTAAATCATCAAGGAATAGCCGTTGACTTATCTACTTTCTCCAAAGCCAGTAAAAACCGAGATTATCAAGCATTTAATCAAATTTATGTCAGCTTAAATAGCGAACTGAAAAAAAGAAAAGGAAAGAGAGAACATCCTCTTTATGCTATCGATTCAACTGTAATTACTTTGACCAGCAAATTGTTTTGGATGTCAGGCTATCATCAGATGAAATTAGTGATGGGCGTAGATGCTGAGACTGGTTCTATTGGAGAAAGTCATGTTCATTTTGGCTTTAGTAACGACGAAAGTTTTGCCGATTTAATGATGACAACAGTGCCAGAAAACGGCATCGCTGTAGAGGATAGAGGGTTTTGTGGCTTTGAGAATCTGCTGGAGATGTCCAAGAGTGGGATACTTTTTATTGTCAGAATAAAAAATAACTATAAGTTAGAATTTTCCGAAGAAGGAGAATTGGTTTATATCGGCTCTAAGAAACAAGTAAAATGTCGGGTTATCAGTTTTTGCGATTTAGAAACTAAGACAGAATATCGATTCGCCACTAATGTAGATATAGAGATAATGAGCAACGAGGAGATAGCCGAGGGTTATCGTCAGCGATGGGCGATAGAAATCCTCTGGAAATTCCTGAAAATGCCCTTAAAGCTAGATAGACTAATGACTAAGAATGTCAACGGTGTCACCATTCAAATTTATACGATATTAATCGTATATTTGATTTTACAGCTTATGCAAATCCCTCAAATATATGGGAATACTTTACTTAATAAACTGCGCTATGTTAACTTAATTTTATCGCAAGAGGGAAATTTAATCTCTCTAAGCGAACGCCTGTTCTCGTCGGCTTGTATGTAAAGTTTTATGTACGGATTCAACATTTCTGCTTGCTATCAAAGTAATTTCAGTTCCAAACTGATTCGGATCATCTTTCAATTTGACAACGCCTAGAAATTTGCTATAAGATTCTATGATCCGAGCCAGACTAATAGGGAGTGAACGAGCGATAGAATTGGAAATACTATCGATATTATCATAAGAATTATAGGGATCAGCAGCCACTGGATAGGCTGGGGTAATTGCATCACTCGGATAGCGCTACCAGCAATCGCTAATACGGCTGCGCCGAACCCATTACGCTTTTCTACTAGGGTTGAAACAATAGTTTTCAACCAAAACCAACGTGACTGAATCGTAAATTGATTTTTGCTCTCTTCATATTGTTGGAACAATAAATTCAGCAATAGATTCGTTTTTTCTGCCGCTTCTCCCGAAATATCATCTTGTTCGATTTCCTGAAGAACTTTCGCAAGATTTCGCTCCTGGAAAATTAATTTTTGTTGTTGTTCGGTTAGCTGCTTGAGCAAAGTTTCTGCTTGTTCTCGTCTAGTTCTGAGACTTTTCTCAATACATTTCATTTCTCCCGGTTCTAAATCTTTCAAGACATCAGGAAAATCATGCCACAGGATTTCTCGCTGTCCCGCTCTCACGATGTTTTCAACGAACTGTTTAAACTCTCTTTGATGATTCTGTGTGTAATCATCTGGAGCGCAGAGAAAGTTTCTTAGGTAGCGGAGAATATCATTTCTCTCTTTTTCCGTTGCTTTCGGCAAAGCCTCTCGAACCAAGTTATCTAGATAATCCAGATGTTGCCCATCTTGATGAATTCTAGTGTTGAAAAGTAGAAAATTGTGTAAGGATTGCGGAGTCAGTAAACTATCTACTAATTGGTTAAGTCCGTCTAGTCTGCCCCAGAGGAGATCATTCGTTCGGTAGAATTTTTTAAAGAATCCACCGAAGGCATGGTATTGATGACCTAAAATTTTAGATTTTTCAGTCTTTTTCTCTTCCCGTTGATCAATATGATAACAGTATTTTCCGTATCCCATTTCCGCATCTTTAGGAGAAATACGGGCAAGTTTAATTGTATTTTTTGTGGCGATATCGCTTAAATACTCGTAGGAATAGAGGACTCGATCGATAGATTGAAAATCTTGAAAATATCGATGCAATTTTTGACTAGAATCGGGATCAAGATAAGGAGTTAGCGATTCGATAAAGCTCTGGGAATTTTTTTCAATTAATTGTAAAATTGTAAAATTATTGTCCGAATTATCTCGCTCATCTACTCTGGATGAAACAATCTCGATTATCTCTACATTTTCTACAAACCATAGGTTTACCTCCGAACAAGAATCATTTTTTTTCGGGAGTCTAGCAGCTGAGATATGCTGTTTAACTTGGAGTTTGATCTGATCGATCTCATCGCTTTTATCTTTAAAGCTATCTAGGGTTAAAACTTTACAGATAGGAAGTTTATAAATCTGATCGAATATTTTTTTTGAGACAGAAGATTCCTGTTCTGGCAACAATAATTTAAGGTTTGACCAATTGACATTTTCGCTCTTAAAATTAATTTCTTGAGGAAAATGAATCTTCTTAAAAAATTCGTAATAGGCGAGCAACAAATCCCCCGATGACAATTCCTCACTAAATTCAGAGCTTGATTTAAAATTGACGCCCAATAGGGTTTTATGGAAAGTGATCAAAAAGTGATAAATTTTTTCGAGATCGAATTTTGATACATCATCGGTACCCGCCAACTCGGAAAAGTCGTAGTAGTTTAAAATTTTCTGGATCGATTTTTGAATCAGCTTTAATAATTCTAATTGCCAACTTAGTTGATAAGAAAGATAGCGCAGGGCGACAAATCGCCGTAGAGCTAAATGGCAATCAGGAAAGTTACCTGGAAGGGAAGGATAAAATTCCTGCTGTATTTTATCCTCCGAGAATTGGGCAATTCTATCGAGTAAAAAACAATGTTTGCGAATTAAGAAATCAAGATCGATCGGTTGTATATCTCGATAGATAGTTTCTAAATCTATAGCTTGTTTCTCAGCTTTTGCCCTTGCCGGAATCTGCACATCTTCTAAACTCTTTAAGTCCTTGAGAATTTCGGCGGTTTTGTCTAAAAAGTCCTTCTGGCAATCCTGCTTAGTCTCGAAGGGAGATTTCCGGAGCAAAACCGCCTGAATTGTTCGATCGAGTAACCCGAATAAGCGACATTTAATATAGGCATTTTGTTGCAATAAATCTTGCTCTTTATTCTCTCGCTTATCGATAGCTTGTAGGATTGTATCTTTGAGAAGTTTGTAGCGAGTAACTTTACGATTTCCTTCCTCGATCAATTGCAAATCCTTCGCTATACTTTGATAACGAGGAAGACCCGTTAAAGCCCCTAGAAGAACTTTATCTACCGAGGGTAGCTTGTTCTCTTTTCGGGCCAGGTCATCGAAAAAGCGATCGGGGGTAGGATCGAGATAGAATAACACCCGTTTGACCGAACGATAGGCAGTCCGTCCGTAAATGGTTTCTACCGTATAGGTAAAAGGACGATTATCTAACACACCCCCATCGATGAGATAGATAGGATAATTTTTCTTGTTTTCCCGATAGCTAGGGTCTAAATCCCGGTCTTGCAATTGACCCCATTCCACCAGTTTTCTATCGACTTTAATCTCATCAGTATCTTTGTTTTCGTGGTCTTCTGGAGAGAGTTGCACGGTAACTACTGGGAAAGCGACGGGAAAACAGGAAGTGGCCCGACAGAGTTTCGCTAAAGCGGTTTCTGCGATTTCGTTCGACTGGACGGTTCTAAACGGATTCTCGACGTACTCCGATTGATCCTGACGGTATTTTAAATGAAAAAAGGCTTTATGATCTTTGACATCGATGACCTTGCCGACATTATCGAACGTCTGATTGATTTTCCCCTTAAAGTCGGTCGCAGTGATAAATAAATCTAATTCCCCGAAGTCGGAATACCAGTCTCCTATCGAGGGAAAAGTCGGTTCTTGGAAAGCTTTTTTAAATTGCTCTTGGTAGAATCCCTCTCCATCTAGAAAAGAAAAATTTTCACCATTCGGCGACGATTTTCTTAAAAGTTTTTGAATATCGCCCTGTTTGCGCCACAATTCCGCAAATTTTTTAAAGTTTGTGGCTTCCTCTAGATTACTGTTAGCGATCGCATAACTGAGCAGAACACCGTTTACCCCTCCCGCAGAAGTACCCGACACGATATCCACGACGATATCGGAATCGGTTAACGCTTTGATCAATTTGTAAATCCCTCTCCCTCGAATCGCATTATAGAACTCCTGACAGACCCCATTCATGTATACTGCTAGGGAGACTCCCCCGTATAAAACGATACCGAGCCGAAATTCGCGGGAAAAAACTGGCAGGGGCAAATTGTGTTGATGGTTACTATTCATAACCTCGCCTCCTAGGGACTAAGTAATTATACTCTTTCAGTATAATCCGCTAATGAGTCGAAATCCAGAAAGTTTTTATCAAGAATTATCAAAAAAAAGGGCAAATTACCGAATAAATTATGTATTTTTGTTGTGAAATATTTCCAAATATATCTCGACTTTCCCAACTCCGGTGCAGTCTTAACGAGTAATTTAGTGGCCCCAGCAGCTTAAAACTGCCGACCACAATGATTCTGCTTCTTGTAACGTAATTCCAGCAGTAGGAATAAGACTACGAAGCGTACCTTTTACCACGTCCGCTGAGAACAGGAAGAGCAGAGGACATGATTAGGCCATTACCTCTACTTGACAAGTTTCAATCGTGAGCGGTAGTCCACGTTCTGCACGAACTTCAAGGCAAGCGATAATCGCATCTCTGATATTTTCCAGAGCTTCTGCTCTCGTTTGACCTTGGCTGACACAACCCGGAATACTGGGGCATTCTACAACCCAAACCCCATCCTCGTCACGGTCAAGTGTTACAGTCAACTTCATAACTTCTCACTATAATCTCCCAGGTTATATTTTACCTATTAGGGTCTAAGTTGGTTAAGCGGCGATCGCTAATTCTTGCTAAACAGCATACAGAATCAGGGTTTTGAAGAAAAGCGGCAAGGAGATAAGGAAATTATATCTCTACTGCCGAAAGTCGTCCCTCTACTGGTTCAAATTCGTCCTCTAATAGCCAATTTTCCGCTTCCTCGTAACTCGCACCGGTAAATACTACCTGATAACCCTCAGAGGGATCGTACACGCGATAGTTTCCTGAAGATTCAGCGAGTAAAAGCAAGATATAGGGAGGAGATAGCAGCGGATCGATCCAAACCTCGGCAAAATTCCAATTATCATCGGTTAAGTTAGCTGCGGGGGATAACATACTAGGGGTTTTCTGCATCGATCCAATGTTTTCTAGAATGGGGAGAGAATTAATTGCCATCGATCCATGATTCAGAGTATCTCGTCCTCTTGGTTGTCTGAGTATTCCTCGGCAGTTGCCGCAGGAATTTGCGCTATTTTAGTCTTTTTTGGTTGGTTATGCCTACACTTTAATCTGATCGGCCCGGCTTTCATCCTACTAGCGATCGCATATCTGGTGGGAGGATACGAGAGTACCCAAGCAGGATTAACGACTTTATTCGAGGAAAAAGAACTAGATGTGGACCTGTTAATGATTGTAGCGGCGTTAGGGGCGGCGATTTTGGGACTCTGGGACAGTAATTACTATCTCATCATCGATGGAGCCATTTTAATCCTGATTTTCGCCATTAGTGGCGCATTAGAACAGATTGCCCTGGCAAAAACCGATCGCAATATTCGTTCTCTCATGGCCATGACTCCCGATACTGCTAGATTAATCACGGGAGACAGCGAAAAAGAGGTTCCTATCAAGCAATTACGGATCGGTGATACAGTTTTGGTCAAACCGGGTGAATTAATCCCCATTGACGGCATTATTATGGAGGGAAACAGTCCCATTAATCAAGCGCCAATTACCGGGGAATCGCTTCCCGTGGATAAAACCATCGGGGAAGAAGTCTTTGCGGGAACTCTCAACGGTGCGGGAGTGCTACGTTTAAAGGTGGAAACTCCCCCCGAAAGTCGCTTAATTGAGAGGGTGATTCGTTTGGTAGAAAAAGCGCAAATTGACATCCTCACCGCCGTAAACGGACGGTGATTCCCAAACCTCACGATTTAGGTTTCTGCTTCTTTCCCTTGCGGGGTTCCGCACCTGCCTTAACAGTTTTACTCTGTTCTGGTCTTATGGTCGCTCTACAGACTGACACCGCAAGTCCTGCGGCCAAAATGTTTTTACTGGCGTTAATATCTCGGTCATGGTGAGTCCCACAGTCTGGACAATCCCACTCTCGAACATTTAACGGCATTTTCTCAGCAATATACCCGCAATTACTACACCTTTTAGAACTAGGAAACCATCTATCTACTTCGATGTAATTTCTGCCATACCAACGGCATTTATAAGCTAATTGTCGGGTAATTTCTCCCCAACTAACGTCAGATATTGCCTGAGATAATTTCGGGTTTCTGACCAGATTCTTGACGGCTAAATTCTCAACCACAATCGTTTGGTTTTCACGAACTAATTGAGTGGTTAGCTTGTGTAAATGGTCTTTTCTACTATCAGTAATTTGGGCGTGAATCCTGGCTACTTTGATTCTCGCTTTTTCTCGATTCTTTGACCCTTTCTGTTTTCTAGAAAGATTTTTTTGTGCCTTTCGCAGTCTCCGATAATGCTTTTTAAAATGCTTGGGATTAGATACTTTATCGCCATCGCTGGTAATCACGAGGCTACTAATTCCTAAGTCAATTCCGATGGCTTTATCTGTTACTGGTAATGGCTTAATTGTTGGGTCATCAAATCTAATTGAGATATGCCAGCGTCCAGAAGGATGTAATCTGACTGTTACTGTGCTTGGTTCACAAGCTTCTGGTATTTGTCTTGACCATCGAATAGGTAAAGGTTCTGTGCATTTGGCTAAATAGATTTGTTTGTCTTTGAACTTAAAAGCAGATTTGGTAAATTCGGCACTTCCTCCTTGATGTTTTTTCTTAAAGTTAGGATACTTAGTACGACCAGCAAAGAAGTTAGTGAAAGCTGTTTGTAGGTGTCTTAACCCTTGTTGTAAAGGTACACAACTAACTTCGTTTAAAAAGTCTAATTCTTCTTGCTTTTTCCACTCGGTCAACATTGAAGAAGTTTCAGTATATCCTACTCTTTCTTGTCTTTCATACCATGCTTGTGTTCTGAGATGGAGAGCTTTGTTGTAAACTAATCTTACACAGCCCAAAGTGCGCCGCAATAGCGACTCTTGTTCTGGTGTGGGGTAAAATCGAAACGAATAGGCTTTTTCCATGTCTCACATTTTAGCATATATTTGGTAAATGCGCTATAGCAAATAATGGGTTATTTAGGACGCTTTCAATTTTCAAACTCTTATCTGAACAGGGTTTCAGCGATGGATTGTCCTAAGCACCTTGGTCTTTGCTATAGTATTTAACGGTAAAGCCGTCGTAGAACGACGGGGTTTCAGACCCAAAATTTTCGATGAATCCCCTCCCTCCCAACAGTTTATCGAAGGTTTCGAGCGGGGTTATGCGAAAATTATCGTGATTTTGGGCTTAATTTTCGGGATTTTACCGCCTTTTCTCTGGGGTTGGACCTGGGAAACCACCATCTATCGGGCCTTAATTTTTCTCGTGGTGGCCTCTCCCTGTGCTTTAATGGCCTCGATTATGCCAGCTTTGTTATCGGGTATCGCTAACGGGGCAAAACAGGGGATTTTATTCAAAAATGGCGCAAGATTGGAGATGATCGGCCGCATACGAGCGATCGCTTTTGATAAAACCGGCACTCTCACCCTTGGTAAGTTGCAAGTGGTGGAAATTATCCCTATCCATGCAGTCAGCGAAAATGAGGTGTTAGCGGTGGCTGCATCCCTAGAATCCTGTTCCGAACATCCCATCGGATCCGCTATTACCGCCACAGCCAGGGAACGTGGTATAAATTTCTTCAGTGCTAATCAGGTACAAGCGGTATCGGGACGGGGTATCACGGGAAAAATTGCCGATAAGTCGGTATCTGTGGGCAATTTTGCCTATATTCGTGACCATATTACTGATCTTGACCAGAATATCCTAGCTATGCGCGAACGTTTACAAAAAGAAGGCAAAACCCTCGTCTGGGTAGTACAAGAGAATCAGATAATCGGTGCGATCGCTGTGGCCGATACCCTGCGGGAATCGGCAGTTAATCTGGTGAAGCAGCTAAAAAAGATCGGTATCGAACATATCGTTTTAATTACGGGTGATAATCAACAAAGTGCCGATAAAGTTGCTGAAAAACTCGGCATTGAGGAGGTTTACGCTGATTTACTGCCCGAAGATAAGTTAACCGTGATCAAAAATCTGCAAGAAAAATATCACACTGTCGCTATGGTGGGAGATGGCATTAATGACGCGCCCGCTTTAGCTATGGCTAATGTGGGGATTGCCATGGGAAAAGCGGGTAGTGATGTGGCCTTGGAAACGGCCGATATTATCCTTATGTCCGATAATTTAGCCAAAATTCCCAGCGCGATTAACCTCGGTCGTCGTGCCAATCGCATCGTTAAACAGAATATCACCTTCGCCCTCGCGTTTATCGGCATATTGCTAATAGCCAATTTTGCCGGTGATATAACTTTACCTCTGGGTGTCATCGGTCATGAAGGATCGACGGTATTAGTGACTCTAAGCGGTTTAAGATTGTTCAAATAGGGATAAAAATACAGAGAACTATGGGCGAAATCCAGGCAATCCGAGGCACAAAAGATATTTTACCGGCGGAGGTCGGTTACTGGCAGTGGTTAGAGGAAACTGCCAGCAGAATTTTAGGGACTGCGCTGTATCAAGAGATACGAACTCCCATTTTTGAACAGACGCAACTTTTTGAACGGGGTATCGGGGAAGCGACGGACGTGGTAGGTAAAGAAATGTACAGTTTCCTCGATCGCGGTCAACGTTCCCTGACTTTGCGACCGGAAGGAACGGCTGGGGTCGTTCGCGCCTACATTGAACACAAATTACAGGCCGCCGGAGGAGTACAAAGACTCTGGTATAAGGGGCCGATGTTTCGTTATGAACGTCCGCAAGCGGGTAGGCAGCGACAGTTTCATCAAATCGGGGTCGAATTGTTGGGAAGTGATGACCCTAGGGCGGATGTGGAAGTAATTACCCTTGCCAGCGAGATATTAAAAGCTGTGGGGCTAGAAAACCTAAAATTAGATATTAATTCCCTGGGAAATGCCCAAGATAGGCAAAATTATCGTCAGGCCCTGCTAGATTATTTGACTCCCTACAAAGCTGATTTAGACGCGGATTCTCAACAGAGATTAGAAAAAAATCCCCTGCGAATTTTGGATAGTAAGGACGAGAAAACCAAGATTATCTGTGAGAATGCCCCCAGTATTCTTGAACACCTCGGCAGTGATTCTCAAAAGCATTTTGAACGGGTGCAATCTTTACTAACCGATTTGGGAGTTATCTATAATCTTAATCCCTGTTTAGTGCGAGGATTGGACTATTACACCCATACGGCCTTTGAAATTCAGTCCGATGATTTAGGCGCTCAAGCCACGGTTTGCGGTGGTGGTCGTTATGATGGTTTAATAGCTCAATTAGGCGGTCCAGACACGCCAGCAGTGGGTTGGGCGATCGGTTTAGAACGTCTGATTATATTATTACAACAAAAGCAATCTTTATCTTTTTTGGTTCCCGATTTTTATCTCGTCTCCAAAGGAGAAAAAGCTGAGGAGCGCAGTGTGGTATTAGCACAGGAATTACGCAGATTGGGGTTTAGCGTCGAGTTGGACTTAAGCGGCAGCGCTTTCGGGAAACAATTTAAACGGGCCGATCGAGCTAAGGCCGTGGGCTGTATAATTTTGGGGGATGCTGAGGCTGAAAATGGCACGGTACAACTGAAATGGATGGCCACCCAAGAACAAATTAGTCTAACCCAAGCGGATTTATTGACACAAGCAGGGGAATTAAAAGCGCAAATCTCCCGGCACAAATCCTAAGTTTTAGCGTCATGGCCAAACATTAGGCCTAGGCTAAGATTATGGAATTTATACTGCAAAAACAAGGGGAGAATCACGGAAGCACAATTTCTACTAATTCCCTAGAAATTGTCTCGGGAAACTATCGTCTCTTGGCCCGTCTGGATTCTCCTTTTGTCAATATCGAAGTGCGTATCGATTACGAATCTCCCGAAAGTAGTGAAAGATATACTCATTATTATCGATCGGATGCCGGGGGTTGGCTAGAAATTTTTTCCTATCGAGATTTAGGAATAGGTAGCTGGAAAATTCGCTGTTACGGGGATATTCTGGCAGAATTAGGGGGGCAAGGTTGGCAAGCAATGTTAACTTTAATTGTTACTCCTGTTAAGATCAATTATCTGGCTCAATTAGAACAGTTAATTAAAACCGAAATTGAACCTTTATTAGCACTAGAATACTCTCCAGAGATGGTAAAATTAGAATTGGCTGATTTAACCAATAATTCTGCCTTTGTTTTTGATTTATGCCTACCAGAGGAAACAATGACTGCTAGGGAAGGGGTAACTCTAGAACTGCCGGAACCTGCTAATATGAAAAAGAGCCTTCAAAGTTTATCTAATCGCAATTCTGCACCCCTACCCCCGAAAATATCCGGTTCTAATTCTCGCCGAAAATCACCGCAACTGCCCCCAATTCCTAAAAATAAATAGGGTTTGCTGAATAAATGTGAAATATAGACGAGGTAAGGGTTTTATACCGCACAGAAAACGGGTTTCTCGGAGAAACCCGTTTTCTACTCATGCACTCATGCAAAAAGGGGAATAAATAATCAGTTTTTAATAACTGGATTTAGTATAAGAGTGCAATCGCTGCAAAAAAGAAATAGTTTAGCGAGTTAAAAAAGGAGTAGAAGCATGGTTCGCATACCTACCCATAGAAGACCCACCCATCCGGGCCAGATGCTGAAAGAGGAATTTTTGCAGCCGATGGGAATCACACAACGTCAACTTGCCGACGCAATCGGAGTTCCCTACCGGCAAATTAACGAAATCGTCAACGGTCGTCGGGGGATTACCCCTAGCACCGCTTTAAGACTAGCTAAATACTTGCAAGTCTCTCCTGATTTTTGGTTAAATCTTCAAATCCGATTGGATTTGTTTGATATTAAACAAAAAGAGAGCGAGCAAATTGAAAAAATTCTTCCGTCCCCTATAACAGTAATTACGAGCGAGGGAGGGAGTTAATCAGACTCTTAAAAACTGATTTGGTATTGGCTAGGGTTTAACCCTTCTTTAATCTAGTGAGGCCGGAACTTAAACCTAAGATTTTTTCAAGAACTTCTGACGAACTCGCGAGATTAATAGGTCTAATTCCGGTAACTTCAATAACATCGCACCGAGGAGGAATAAACCCACTGCTACAGTCGAAGCAAAACCTAACTGTAATAATTGTAGGAAAATATTACCAGCACCGAAAACCTTTTCCCATCCCCAACTAGCACCCCAACTACCAACACCAGAAAGCATTGTAATTACCGTTAATCCCAATAAGGATAAACCCCATTCTCCTAAGGGTAAACCTCCTAAACGACGATTTAAAATCACCGTAAAAATGCCCATAGAAAGGATATTAACCCCCACGGTTGCTAAAACAATCCCCGGAGTACCAAAAGGTTTATACAAGAGGAAATCAAGCACACCATTGAGAAAAATATTCACCATACTCACCTTAAAGGGAGTGTCGCCATCCCCCAAAGCGTAGAACACTCGTACTAAAACGTCGCGGCCGAGATAGAAAAACATCCCGAAACCGTAGGCCATTAATACGGGAACCACCTGTTCCGAGGCAGCCAGATTAAAGGCACCCCGTTGATAGATAACTCGCACTACCGGGAAAGCGAGGGCGATAAAGATAGCGGTGAAGGGTAACATGGTTAAAGCCGTCAATAATAAACCCTGACGGATTCTTTGCTTCAATTCTCCCCAATTTTCTGGTTCCGTCAGTCGAGAAAATATCGGCATAAACGGCACGAGAATCATGTTAGACATGATGCCCAAGGGCGTGAGAACGATAAAACTGGCGTAACGCATGGAAGCGGCCGCATTTTCGATAAAAGAAGCGAAAAAGAGGTCAGTATAAACGTTAATATGCAACATTCCCGAAGATAAGGTCGCCGGAATCATCACCCGCAACACCTCCGACACCCCCGGTATCCGCCAATCCCAACGAAATGTTAATTTTCCTAAACCTGCCTTGACTTGTGCGCCCACTTGTGCTAACCATTGCCAGAGCGCCCCAACGAGAGTACCGCCGGCGAGGACAAAACCCCCCAGTTGAATATATTGCGGCTCATCAATGCGATCGCCAAGTGACCAGGCCAGCAAACCCACCCCGATAATCACCGCCACACTGGAAAAAAGCGGACTGAGACTCGGTAGCCAGTATTGGTCTGCCGCGTTGAGAGTACCGAAACCGATGCCGATTAAACCCGCTAAAACCGCCATGGGGGCCATAATTTGCAGTTGTTGAATGGCCATGCTGCGGGTGGCGGCATCTAAACCGGGAGCGAGAACATCGATAAAAATATTGGCAAAAACGATTAAAAAGACGGTGACAGCTAATAAAATCGCGCTGACTAGGGTGGTAATAGTCTCGACAATCGGCGCGGACTCGGATTTATCTCTTTTGGCCAAAACACTGACCAAAGCGCTATGAAAGGGGCCGTTAATGCCACCGAGGAGAATTAACAGAAAACCGGGGATAACGTAGGCAAAAGCGTAGGCGTTCACCACCGGCCCAACACCGTAGGCAGCGGCGATTACCTGTTCGCGGACTAAACCAAAAACCTTACTGATTAAGGTGGCAACGGCGACAATTCCGGCAATACCGGCTAAGGAACGGGTAGCTTTCTTACTAATGACGACACCTCGAAAGAAAACAACTGCATTGATCGATTCTACCCGTTTCTGTGTTCCCGTAGAAAAGCGCTCTCTAGTTGTCAAATTTAATTTGACTTGAATGTATAACACCCATTTCCCCACACAGATTTATAGAGAGCGTTTCTCATAAAGATGAAGTATAAGCTAATTCGGTATCGACGATCGACTCCTACCTGAGCATTAAGATAACTGTTATCAGTAATTATGGGAAAATAAATCCCCATATCTTATTTCCTCGTGGCACAATAGAGACAAAGTATAAAAAACTTAACAATAAGGAGGGGTTCGATGGTTGCTACACCAGTCAAAACAAAACGTCTCACCGTGCAGGTGGCCAATCTCACCGCAGACACTACCGCTATTCGTTCCCTCGATTGGGATCGCGATCGCTTCGATATTGAATTCGGATTACAAAACGGTACGACTTATAACTCCTATCTGATTCGTGGGGAAAAAATCGCCCTTGTGGATACCTCTCACGAAAAATTCCGTCAACTGTATTTTGATAGTCTCAACGGATTAATTAACCCCCAAGAAATCGATTATTTAATTATCAGTCATACCGAACCCGATCACAGTGGGTTAGTCAGAGATATGCTACAACTCGCTCCCAATATTACCGTCGTTGGGTCGAAAGTAGCAATTCAGTTTTTAGAGAATTTAGTTCATCATCCCTTTCAACGTCAACTGGTCAAAAATGGTGATCAGTTAGACCTAGGCAATGGTCACATTCTCGAATTTGTTAATGCTCCTAATTTACACTGGCCCGATACTATTTTTACCTACGATCACGGTTCGGGAATTTTATTTACCTGTGATGCCTTCGGAATGCACTATTGTTCTGATGATCTTTACGATGAGCAATTAAGTGCTATTGAACCAGATTATCGCTTCTATTATGAATGTTTAATGGCTCCTAATGCTCGTTCGGTACTAGCGGCGATGAAACGGATGGAACCCCTAGGTAATATTAATCTCGTGGCTAATGGTCATGGACCAGTATTAAAACATAATGTTACTGAATTATTGACCCGTTATCGTGATTGGAGTCAGGCACAAACTAAGGCAGAAAAAACCGTTGCAGTTTTCTATGTTTCCGATTATGGTTATAGCGATCGCCTCTGTCAATCGATCGCCAAAGGTATTACTAAAACCGGTGTGGCGGTAGAAACTCTAGACCTGAAATCCGCCGATCCCCAAGAGGTAAAAGAATTAGCTTCTTCTGCGGTGGGAATCGTCATCGGTACTCCCCCCGTTTCTGGTATTAATGCCCAAGAAATTACGGGTAATTTAGGCACAATTCTCGCCTCGGTTAACCCCAAACAATACCTCGGAATGTTTGAATCTCAAGGGGGTGATGATGAATCAATTTTACCTCTATTTAATAAGTTTCGTGAAGTTGGTTTAACCAAAGCTTTCGATCCCATTCGTAGCACAGAAACTCCTAACGAGAGTCTCTATCAACGCTGTGAAGAAGCGGGTACAGATATGGGACAACTATTAACCCAAGAGGTAAAGGTTAAACAAAGAAAATCCCTCGATACTGACCTTGATAAAGCCATCGGACGGATTAGCGGTGGTTTATATATTATTACCACCAAGAAAGGAGATAGAAGCGGGGCAATGGTCGCTTCTTGGGTAACTCAAGCAAGTTTTGATCCTCCTGGTTTTACCGTTGCTGTGGCCAAAGATCGGGCGATCGAGTCTTTAATGCAAGTGGGGGATCAATTCATTTTAAATATTCTGGAAGAAGGCAATTATCAAACCCTGATGAAACACTTTTTAAAACGTTTCGGACCGGGGGAAGATCGTTTTGCTGGAGTCAATACTCGCATCGCTAATAATGGTTCCCCAATTTTAGCTGATGCTCTCGCTTATTTAGAATGTGAGGTAGTTAGTCGCATGGAATGTGCTGACCACTGGATTGTTTACAATAAAGTCACCGATGGTCGCGTTTCTAAACCTGATAGTTTAACGGCCGTTCACCATCGCAAAGTCGGTAATTATTATTAGGATTCTTGCTTGATTTGACTGGTTGAGAAAATACAGATCAAGATGCTTGCTCTCAGCTTTTGAGATGGTTTAACCTCTCAACCAGTGAGTCATACTAAATCCGTTGAGTATAGGCTACATATTAGAAGAGGCAATAGGCAATAGGCAAAAGGAGCAATAGATAATCAGTTTTTAATAACTGGATTTAGTATCACATCTGATAACTGACAACTTACCCACTGATAACTGATAACTGATAACTGATCACTGGTAACTGATAACTGTTCCTATGGACTAATACCCGCAGATTTAAGGGCTTTTTCCATTAAAATTACATGGGTACTGCTTTCCTGTCCCTCATTGTCAGGACGACGCTGAATATAACTGCCATCGGATTGTAATTCCCATGCTTGTCGGTTATCTGACAACATAATCCCGAGAATTTCTTCCAGTTCCTTGGCGATCGCTGGTTCATCGATGGGTGTCACTGCCTCCACGCGACGAGTCAGGTTCCGCGTCATCCAATCGGCGCTACCAATATAAACCTCCTCCTGACCACCGTTGTAGAAGTAAAAAATGCGGGAATGTTCCAAAAAGCGGCCGATAATGCTAATTACTCGGATATTTTCGCTCACTTCTGGCAATCCGGGCCGTAAACAACAGATGCCGCGAATAATCAAGTCAATCTGCACACCGGCACGAGAAGCAGCGTATAAAGCTTCTATAATCGGTTGATCGACAAGAGAGTTCATTTTTGCGACAATGCGACCCGTACCGCCATTTTTACAGTTTTTGGCCTCGCGATCGATCATTGCTAACATCCGTTTTCGCAAACTCACCGGAGCAATTAAAAGTTTGCGATAGGATTGCTGACGGGAGTATCCGGTCAGAAAGTTAAATAAATCGGTGATATCTGCCCCCAAATCCTCGCGACAGCTAAGTAGGCCCAAATCAGTGTATAATTTAGCCGTTTTTGGGTTATAGTTACCCGTGCCAATATGGAAATAACGACGGATTTTATCCCCTTCCTTTCTGACCACGAGAACCACTTTTGTGTGGGTTTTCAGACCAACTAAGCCATAAACAACGTGAACTCCGGCTTGTTCGAGCTTTTTCGCCCAAGTAATGTTATTTTCCTCATCAAAGCGAGCTTTTAGTTCCACTAACGCCGCTACCTGTTTACCATTTTCCGCCGCCGCAATCAGGGAATTGACAATCGGGGAATCTCCGGAAGTGCGATACAAAGTCATTTTAATCGCTAAAACATGGGCATCATGGGCAGCCTGGGCGATAAACTGTTGTACTGAGGCACTAAAGGAATGGTAAGGGTGATGAACGAGAATATCGTTATTGCGAATTAAAGTAAAAATATCTTCGCCATCCTGTTCTAGGATCCCGTCTTCGTTACCGTCAACTATTTCTCGCAATCCCTGTAAAACCGGTGGGGTGACAGGATTCCAAGGCGGATCTTTCAGTTCGGGACAGGGTAAAGACAGAAAATAAAATAAATCTTTGTGTCCCAGCAGTCCATCCACATCGTAAACATCGATCTCCTCAAGTCCCAGATCGCGCATGATCCGGTTTTTAATATTGCTAGGGGTAGAACTGTGAATTTCCAGACGTACTGCCGATTTACCGATGCGGCGCTTGCGTACTTCTTCCTCGATCGCTAATAATAAATCATCGGCCTCATCTTCTTCAACGGAGATGTCAGCATTGCGCGTCACCCGAAAAGGATAACATTCTTGGATGATCATGCCGGGGAAAAGTGCCTCTAAATTGTGCATTACCACCTGTTCAAGGGGTACTCCCGTCCAAATCGAAGCTTTTCCATCTTGATGGCGTAATTCTTTGGATAATGCCAGAAAACGGGGGAAAACCTGTGGTACTTTCACCCTGGCAAACAGTTCCTTATCGGTGTCGGGATCGCGAACGACTACGGCTAAATTGAGACTAAGATTAGAAATGTAGGGAAAGGGATGACTAGGATCGACCGCGAGGGGAGTTAAAACGGGGAAAATATTTTGTTCAAAGTAATTATGCAGATAATTTCGCTGTTCTTGATGTAAATCCACATAGTTAATCAGATGAATTCCCTGTTCTACTAAGAGATTTTTTAGGGTGTGTTCAAAAAGATGATCCTGCTGTTGCACGAGGGGACGGAGACGTTTACTGATCTCGGTTAGCTGTTCCGAGGCAGTCCGGCCATCGGCACTTAAAACGGCTACATTTGCCTCTACCTGTTGTTTAAGAACTGCCACTCGTACCATAAAAAATTCGTCGAGATTGGCACAAAAAATGGCGGTAAATTTTAATCTTTCTAGTAGGGGAGTCCGAGGATCAAGTGCCTCATAAAGCACGCGATGATTAAATTCTAACCAGCTTAATTCTCGGTTAAAGTAATATTGCGAATCTTTAAGATCGATTGCAGAAGTTACGGTAGGAGCTTTAGTCATAGAGTCTAATACCTAAATAATAGATTAAACAGTTAGTAAGAAGCCACTTCAGCCTAAATTTGACTATTTTGGGCGTTTTTTTAGGCTACACTGCCCCAGATTAACCAAAGTTACCCCGATTATCTTGGATGCTAATCCTACTGATTCTAGCCTGACTGGGGAAAAAATCAATTTATTAAAAGGTTAAGAAATCAGTCCCGACAGATCAAGGTTAAATTAATCTTTCAGTGAAATTAGAGTGCCAGTAAGAACAATAGGCATAATTTGCTGAGAATATCGTCTTTAAAGCCCCGCCTTGATTATAACACAAAGTCGAGCCGAGCCGATTTGTTAAATATATCATCTCCAACTTCAGGCAATAAGCTGAATCAGAATATTTTATCAGGATGATGATTAGATTGCCATGGGTCAACATTGATTGACAGATTCTTTTTTGCTGCCCTAATTTCAGCAAAGTTTCTCTAATATCTTTGGGGAAAGCTTGAATTTTTTCTTCACTTCCTCGTTCTTTTAATAATTGATCGAAAGCAACAGATTTAATTAACATCGTTTCCCCATCATGTTCATCGGTCAAAAAGAGATTATTACTGTCGGGAATTTTCTGTTCTATTCTCAAAAAATCTGCATCTAAGCAACAACTCGCCGAAACTTTTCTTCTCTAAGATGGATAATGCTTTGATAGCATTATTTTTATTAGAGGCAATTGTCAGCCTAACCTCTTGCTCATTTAAATCGCTCATAAATAAGTCTATCACTATAGCCTTCAACAATTAAAAACACTCCCTCATGATCCTGGCATAGTAAACGAATGCTATTAGCAATTCTGTCAGGTGTTATCTGATCTTTTATCTTTGTTTTCGTTTCTCTAATTCAACTGTCAAATCCCAACGATCATTAAGTAGCCATGACAATATCTAACCCAGAAAGTTTCCTGATTTCCTGTAAGTCTTGGAAAAATTACTGCTGCCTAGAAATATGAAGTGATATTCCTAGGTTTAAGTCAATTGATCAATATTTTTAGCCTGAAACCTGATTATTCACTCCTAATTATTATTTTCCTAATCCGAGTTTTCTGGTTACTTTTTGCCAAAAGGTTGGGGTCGGTGGTTGATAGGGTTTGAGAGTATCGGTAAAAACAGGACGTTGACTAGGTTCGTAGAGATAACGATAGTGTAAGAAAATATCCCGATAGGGAAAATCGAGATTTTCACCACTACAAAGTCGCGTGAACAGAGAGGAAGATAAACCAATGTAGTGAATATATGTCAAGCGTTTGCCTCGATCATAAAGAATATTATCTAAAGCCTGAAAATGGGGAGAGGTGACACAGCAGCCGGTGCGTTCTTCTTTAGGCAATTGAAGGGCTAGATTATATATAGAAAAATTTGATCGCATCATCATATAATTTAACAGAGGTTGATCTACTGCCATAGGATAAACTATTTCTGCTTCTCCTGCTCGCAATTGTTCTATGAGCCAATCTCGCTGATTTTCAGCAAATAAACCTTTTTTCGAGGCATAAAAACCCGAACAGAAAATTTCTTGGTTAAGACGTTCTTGGGGAAAGATTTCTAATAATTTTGGGGAAGTAACTTCATAAACGTGGGTGATATCTTTGTGCTGAAAATCGTAAACCACACAATCATAATTATCTAACTGTGCAAAAACCCGATCTAAGGGACTCATCAATAGGGTATCACCATCCATGTAGATAAAGCGATCGAACGGCCCGTCAAAGGCACAATAACGACGATGGGTACCAAAACGATGATAACCTTTACTACCAGCCTTTAACCAGCGTTCTTTAGCCGTAGGATGGGGTTCCCAAGCCGATTTAGCGAAATTATCCCAGAGATCGATCACTTCTCGCTCATCAAACAACTGTACGTTAGGACGTTGAGCAATTTCCGCCTTGATCCGTTCGGTGTTGTCATCGTAGGGATAGACACAAACAGGAAGATCTTTTCCCCCATTGACTTCGATGCTGTTGAGTAGGGCGACTAATTGATCGTAAATGCGATCGTTGGCTAGGGTGCAGATACCGTCCATAAGTGATCCCAAGTAAAAAATCAAAACATATTATCTTTGCCGTTAGTTTAGCTTATTTTGGTCGATAAATTTGGCTAATTTGAGATGTGGTGATCCAGAAGCAGTGATACTAAATCCCGTTTAAATGGATGTTCTGCTTCTCAAAAGCTGTTTGGATAAGATAAGATAAATCCTTTTTTCTCTTATACTTAAGATATTTATGGGCATTGACAATTCTAATCGCTAATTTCTAGGCTTTCTCCTAGACTATGCCACTGATAATCTCTCGCCGATAACCGATAACTGTTCACTGAATCACAGTCCCCCCAGCACCGCACACCACCCGAAAACCATAATAGTTGTAGCGGTTGTCGCGGCGGAAGTAGGCGTAGCGGTAAGCGGAACGGCAGAGATTAGGATAGCCGCCCCAGGAACCGCCCCGCAGTACTTTTGTAGTAAATTTGTTCTTGCTAATCCAAGCACTCCCATCAGTGGGTGCGCCTTGATAATTAGGGTGATAATCGTCCTCACACCATTCCCAAACGTTTCCGTGCATATCGTACAGACCAAAGGCATTAGCTACCTTAAAATAGCCCACTGGTGTCGTCTGTTTTCGATCGATGCCTTTTAGTCCCCTTCCATAATTCCCTGGATAAACTTTTTTGTCTTTTTCCCAATCAGTTCCTCTGTAATTAGCCAAATCTGTGGTAATCGTCTCCCCAAAATGAAAAGCGGTTGTTGTCCCCGCTCTACAGGCATATTCCCATTCTGCCTCACTCGGTAGCCGATACTCCCGTTTTGTTTCCCTTGATAGTCGTTTACAGAATTCTGTTGCTTGCTCCCAGTTGACTCGTTCTACGGGTCTTGTCCATCTATCCTGCTCTTGATATGGCTTTTTGAAGTAGGAAGGCTCTAGTTCTAGATCGATGTCTATTTTAGCAGTTGCGGCGATCGCTCGCCACTGTGCTTGGGTGATGGGATAGCGTCCCATGAAAAAAGCTGAAATATTAACGGTGTGTTGAGGACTTTCTCTTTGGAAATAGTCTCGATCGTATTCTTTACAGAGTCTTTCTATTTCTTGATCTGGGGTTCCCATCTGGAAGGAACCGCTAGGGATAAGCATCATGTCGAGATTAATGTCTTCCCCTAAATTCTCGCTGTAATATTGTGCTTCTCGCTGCTGTAGTCGAGTGATTAATTTAGTCATTTTTAATGGAGTCAGGTAACGTCTCAAGTTGTCATTTCTGACCCTGACTATAGCATTTCCCAGTATGAGAATTGCTAAGTAGGGAGGCACAATTATTTGTAGGATGGGTTAGCGGTGGCTTAACATGAGCGGGCGTTGGGTTTCATGCTTCAACCCAACCTACGTTCTATAGCGTTTCTCAGTATGAGAATTGCTAGATCGTCGTCAGACCAAAGATTGACATTGACTGTATAATGTCAGAAAATAGGCACATGAAAACAATTCGGTGGAGTCAAGAAAAAAATAGGCAACTTCAAGCAGAACGAGGACTAAAGTTTGAGATGGTGCTGGCGGCAATAGAGCGAGGGGATGTACTTGACGATATTGTGCATCCCAATTTCACTAGATATCCTCATCAAAGAATAATGGTGGTGAGAATTGGTGAATATGCTTTTTTAGTTCCCTATGTCGATTCCTCCTCGGAACTCTTTCTTAAGACTATCATCCCTTCTAGAAAAGCAACTAAAAAATATCTCGGAGATAAAAATAATCATGACTAAGTTAACTCCTGAAGAAAAAGATATCCTCGAATCCTATAACAATGATGAGTGGGTTTCTGTGGCAACGCCGGCTAGAATGGCTGAGTTGAAGTCCTATGCTAAGGAGACGCTGACTCAAGATAAAAAAATTACTTTACTTCTGTCTTCCCTAGATTTGGAAGCGCTTCAAGCTAAGGCAATAGAGGAAGGTATTCCCTATCAAACACTTATCTCTAGCATCCTACACAAATATGTTACCGGTCGCCTCGTGGAAAGTTCGAGTTAGTTTTTGTTGTTGGTAAAATGAATCTTCCCAACTTAATAAGGGGAGTGTTGCTGAAGATAGATGTTTTTTACTTCCCAGTGATGGGAATCCTGAGAATCTATCAGTGCAACAATGAATCCTGTATCAGCAAGAGAATTCATTCTTTCCATGTCCATCCCGATGGAGGTTTAATGGCTGTTTCTAAAATTTCTTCCGCTCGCTCCGAAAGATTAGGAATTACACCAGAACACATTCCTATAATTGGATCATCTTCTAAATAAGTATTTGTTGAAGCTGGAGATTCTGGGGCAGAATCTATATTTTTTGAAGTTTCTGGTAAATGACTTTCTAAACTTTCGATCAGCTTTTCTACAACGAGAAGTTTTTCAAAACTCAGCCGCTCAATTTGGTTGATTAGTTTTTGCCGCAATTCGATCGATGTCATTGTCCTATCTCCTGTTTTTTTAAGATGAGAAAAGGCAACACCCCCCTTATCAAGGGGGGCAGGGGGGATCGAACCTTATCAAAGGGGGCAGGGGGGATCGAACCTAAAATCCATTTTTAATTTAATTATAACCAACTACTTAGGGCTTGCTGAATAAATGTGAAATGTAGGCAAAGTAAGGGTTTTGGGGCTTTTCTCGCGAAACAGGTGCAAGATTTTGAGAGAATCGTCGTTCAAAACCTCGCGTCTTCATCGGCCCGCGTCCTGTAGGGGCGAAGCATTCGGGCAATAACCTATCGGTGAAACCGGAGATTTTCTATCCGAATGCTTCGCCCGTACTTTTTCAGCACAGAAAACGGGTTTCTCCGAGAAACTCGTTTTCTGCTCATGGACACCCCCCTTATCAAGGCTATCCATTAGTCAGATCTTTCTTAACAAAAAGAGAAGAAACTTAAAAAAAGGGGAAACGATTGATAGGTATAGTTTTGAAAGAAGGAATTAAGGTGGAGGTAAGCAAAA